>SPJL01007200.1_pt1 | contig 89942 bp, 109 predicted proteins | sample 3741751 | NCBI WGS metagenome assembly SPJL01 (sample SAMN10925998, study PRJNA522277) | cold seep metagenome | isolation source: Elba SIP-enriched marine methane seep metagenome, extraction at timepoint T3 | place: Italy: coast of Elba, Mediterranean Sea | reverse complement strand
GGTGTACACACGGGTCTGGATGCACAGGCAGCGGGTCAAACTCCTTTTGGTGATCTGGCAGATATCTCAGGCATGGGTCTTGATGTTCGTGTATCAGTAGCGGGCGGTATCAAGCCAGCGACAGTTCAACAAGTGGTTGAAGCAGGCGCAAGCATCATCGTTGTGGGTGCTGCCATCTACGGTGCGCCTTCTCCAGCAGATGCGGCAAGTGAAATTCGTGACTTGGTAGATGCTGCAGGAGCATAATCATGGGTCAAATCGAAAATCAACGTTTAATTACAAACAAGATTTCTGAAATTCTTGATGCAACGGATGGATCCTATGCTGAAGAAATGACGAAAATGTTTGATGGCTCAAATCGTATTTTTATTTCGGGTGCTGGACGTTCAAAATTAGTGGGTAACTTTTTGGGTATGCGTTTAATGCATAGCGGTTACGATGTCAGCATGGTAGGTGAGATCGTTACTCCGAGTATCAAATCAGGAGATTTGTTGATCGTCATTTCAGGTTCAGGTGAGACAGAGCAACTGGTTGCTTTTACTAAAAAAGCAAAAAGTGTCGGCGCTAAAGTTGTCTTGATTTCTTCCAGGTCTGAATCAACAATCGGTGATTTGGCTGAAGGTGTTTTCGTTATCGGTCGAAAAGATCTGTATTCAAAAGTTGAAGGAATGCCAATGGGTACAGTGTTCGAGTTGTCCACATTGTGTTTCCTGGAAGCTATCGTTGCTCATATCATCTTTGATAAAGGTATTCCTGAAGAAGAGATGAGAGAAAGACACGCAAATATGGAATAACATTGTTATTCAGCGCTCTTTTCTTTCTCGGATACTAACCGGAAATCTAAAGACACCATCGACTGGCTTCAGTTGGTGGTGTTTTTGTTACTACGAATTTAATAACTAAGGAGACTTTTATGGCTTCGCGTCGACATTTAGCAAACGCTATCCGTGCATTAACCATGGATGCAGTACAAAAAGCAAAATCTGGTCACCCGGGCGCCCCTATGGGTATGGCTGATATCGCAGAGGTATTGTGGAATGATCATTTAAAGCATAACCCGAATAATGCTGATTGGGCTGACCGTGACCGATTTATTCTGTCAAATGGTCATGGTTCCATGTTGATCTACTCTTTGTTGCATCTGACTGGGTATGATCTGCCTATGGAGCAATTGGCTTCATTCCGTCAACTGCATTCAAAATGTGCTGGACACCCTGAATATGGTTATGCACCAGGCATTGAGACTACAACAGGTCCATTAGGTCAAGGTATTACCAACGGTGTTGGTTTCGCCATGGCAGAGAAATTAATGGCGGATCAGTTCAATAAGCCTGGTCATAAAATCGTTGATCACAACACCTATGTTTTCCTGGGTGATGGTTGCTTGATGGAAGGGGTTTCTCATGAAGCTTGCGCATTGGCAGGTACTTGGGGACTGGGCAACCTGGTTGCTTTCTGGGATGATAATAATATCTCGATTGATGGTCATATCGATGGGTGGTACACAGATGATACGGTTAAGCGTTTTGAAGCTTACGGCTGGCACGTTCAATCTGTAGATGGGCACGATCCTGCAGCAATTAGTGCAGCAATCGATGCCGCTAAAGCGGTTGAAGACAAGCCTTCATTGATTTGCTGTAAAACAATTATTGGTTTTGGTTCACCAAATAAAAGCGGTAGCCATGACTGTCATGGTGCGGCGCTGGGTGATGAAGAAGTTGCATTGACTCGCAAAGAACTGGGTTGGGAATATGATCCATTCGTCATTCCTGAAGATGTTTACGCTGGCTGGGATGCTAAAGAAAAAGGTGCTGCAACTGAAGCTGAGTGGAATTCACGGTTTGATGCCTATGCGGCTGAATATCCTGAACTGGCTGCTGAATTCAAGCGTCGTATGGCGGGTGAATTGCCAGCAAACTGGAAAGAAGCAACTGATGCATTGATTGCAGATACCAATGCGAAAGCAGAAAAAGTTGCGACCAGAAAAGCATCTCAAAATGTGATTGCTGGTTTGGCTCCTGTATTGCCTGAATTTCTGGGAGGCTCAGCTGACTTGACGGGTTCAAATCTGACGAGTTGTTCAAGCTTCAAGCATGTGAGCGGTAAAGAGCCAGGAAACTATATTTCTTACGGTGTACGTGAGTTCGGTATGTTCGCCATCATGAACGGAATGGCGTTGCACGGTGGTTTGTTGCCTTATGGCGGAACATTCCACATGTTCACTGATTATGCGAAAAATGCATTACGTATGTCAGCCCTGATGGGTATCCGGACTGTAGCAGTGTTGACGCATGACTCAATTGGTCAAGGTGAAGATGGTCCAACTCACCAACCTATCGAGAACTCTGCTGGTCTGCGTTATATCCCGAACATGGTGGTATGGCGTCCTGCTGATTCAACTGAAACTGCAGTAGCCTGGGTGAAAGCCATAGAGCGCATGGATGGTCCAAGTTGCCTGGTATTAAGTCGTCAAGGTGTTCCTTTCATTGAAAGAACTGATGAGCAGATTGCAGCTATCGCAAATGGGGCCTACGTTATTTCTGAAGCCGAAGGCGGTGCTGCTGATGTCATTCTGATTGCAACGGGTTCAGAAGTGGATCTGGCGATCAGGTCACAGGCAGAGCTGGGGAACTCAGGCATCAAGGCGAGAGTTGTATCAATGCCTTCAACAAATGTATTTGATAAACAGGATCAAGCTTATAAAGATAGCATCTTAACGCCAGGCGTTAAGCGAGTTTCGATTGAAGCTGGCGTTACTGGTCCATGGCGTCAATATGTTGGCCTGGAAGGCGGCGTTGTCGGTATCGACACCTTTGGTGAATCAGCACCAGGTGGTGCCGTGATGGAGCACTTTGGCTTTACTGTTGAGAATGTAGTTGAGAAAGTTAAAGCAGTGCTTTAATTAAGTTTCATTAATCGAAATTATCATTCCATTTATAGCCTAGACCCCGTATACTTGAGAAAATTTCAACATTGCGGGGTCTTTACCGCTACAGAGGAGTAAAGGTGAACATAGTGAAAAAAAATAATTTTAAACTAAGTGTTTTGGTATCAATGTTACTGGCTGCACCTGCAGTTCTGGCTGACAGTGATTATCCGGCATCAGACTTCAAACCAAAGGTTCTGTTTTCAGACTCAGGCTATGAGCATGAAACGTCTTCTTCAAGCTCATCGTCATCTTCTAAAAAAACCGAGTTTGACCCTGCTTATCCCGCAGCGAATTTCGAACCAAAAGTTCTGTACAAAGATTCTTCATACAAGCATAAAAATGACTCTGTTAAAGCAAATCCTGCAGCAGCATCTTCTTCCAATGAAGAGTCTTCATCTTCAGACGCTGAAAGTGATGAAGGCATGGATATGACAATGCCAATTGCGATCATTGCTTTGGCGGCAATTGGTTTCTTCTTTTTTAAACAAAAATCAGGTGCCAGTTCGACTCCAGCCTCAACATCTGCGTATGCTGCATCCACTGAAGGTCCTACAGGTGTTGAGAGATACCTGGAAGGTAAGCAGCCTAAAACAACCGGTGTTGCAAAATATCTGGCATCCAAAGAAGAGTCCCCAAAAACCGGTGTGGCAAAATATGTTGCTAAGCAGGTGATTGCAGCTAGAAAAGCAGCAGAGGAAAATGCGACTGGTGTTGAGAAATATCTTCGTAAAAAAGGTTGAGGTTGATCCTTAATTTGCCTTTCTGATGTGTTGAATGGAGCTCTAGGGGCTGTCGGCTGATGGGGTTCGTGGCGAGAGGTAAGTGGGACATCGAGTGGGTTTTTTTGATCTTTTGAGGCGCATAGTGCGACTACGTAACGAAAAAGACCGGAAAAATCAGCCGATGTCCCATCGCCGTAGTAGAATCATCCATAATCCGACAGTCTTCTAGGGCTCCATCTCTATTTCAGGGCATCTAAAGAATATCTGCATAATCTCTTGGTGATTAAAACTGTAACGTTAGGGTATAAAAATAAAGTTGACTTTTTCTGCTGTGTCATGATAACAGTTGATCTGAGTTTAACACGGTAGTTGGATACTGCTAACCAGGGAAATTGAGAAAAGCAGCTTCAAAAAAATTATTTAAACCACAAATAGGTAGTAAATCATGGCAAAAAACTTACTTGAACAACTAAACGAAATGACTGTTGTAGTTGCTGACACAGGTGATCTTGAAGCAATTGAAACATTCAAACCAAGAGATGCAACCACCAACCCTTCATTGATTACTGCTGCTGCCCAAATGCCTCAGTATCAAGGTATTGTTGATGATACATTGAAAGCTGCAAGAGACAGCCTGGGTAACGATGCTTCTCCATCTGAAGTGGCTAACTTGGCGTTCGACAGATTGGCCGTTTCTTTTGGTCTCAAAATTCTTGAGATCATACCTGGTCGTGTATCAACTGAAGTTGATGCCCGTTTGTCTTATGACCTCGACGGTACTGTGACTAAGGCTCATGAAATCATTGAGCAATATGAGTCACACGGTATTCCAAAAGAAAGAATTCTGATCAAAATCGCAGCAACCTGGGAAGGTATTAAAGCAGCTGAAATTCTTGAAAAAGAAGGTATTCACTGTAACCTGACATTATTGTTCGGCCTGCATCAGGCGATTGCATGTGCAGAAGCTGGAATCACTTTGATCTCTCCTTTCGTAGGTCGTATTCTTGACTGGTATAAAAAGGATACCGGCCGTGATTCTTATCCGGCTGCTGAAGATCCAGGCGTATTGTCTGTAACCAGTGTTTACAACTATTACAAAAAATTCGGGTATGAAACTGAAGTAATGGGTGCAAGTTTCCGTAACCTTGGTGAAATCACTGAGCTAGCAGGTTCTGATCTGTTAACTATCGCGCCTAAATTGTTGGCCGAATTGAAAGAAACAGAAGGCGAACTGCCACGTAAGCTCGATCCTGCGGTTGCTGCTTCACAAGACATTGAAAAAATCTCTGTCGATAAAGATACGTTTGACAAAATGCATGCTGAGAACCGTATGGCGACTGATAAATTGTCTGAAGGTATTGACGGCTTTACTAAAGCATTGGAATCTCTTGAGCAATTCCTGGCAGATCGTCTTGAAGAGCTGGAAGCAGCTGAACCTGCTTAATCTCTTTTACGTCAGAGAACGCTCTGATTTGATTTTACTTTAAAATTTGCACCGTTCTTGAAGATCTTCAAGAACGGTGTATTTTTTTCACAGGACTAAAATAAATGGCACAAAAAATTTCTGATATCGTCAAACCGGGTGTTGTGACTGGCGATGATGTACAAAAAATCTTCCAATACTGCAAAGAAAACAAATGCGCGTTACCTGCAGTAAACGTAATAAGCACTGATACTATCAACTCTGTGCTTGAAGCGGCTGCAAAAGCAGGTTCTCCTGTTTTTATTCAAATGTCTAACGGTGGGGCAGCATTTTTCGCAGGTAAAGGCCTGCCTAATGAGGGGCAAAGAAATTCAATCATTGGTGCAATTTCTGGCGCAAAGCATGTTCATAACGTTGCGCAATATTATGGCGTACCCGTCATTTTGCATACTGATCATGCAGCTAAAAAATTATTACCTTGGATTGACGGCATGCTGGATGCTGGTGAAAAGCATTTTGCAGAAACCGGTTCTCCATTATTCAGCTCTCACATGATTGATTTATCTGAAGAGAGCCTGGAAGAAAACATTGCAACCTGTGCAAAATATCTTGAGCGCATGTCGAAAATGAACATGACCCTGGAAATTGAGCTGGGGTGTACTGGTGGTGAAGAAGACGGTGTTGATAATACAGATATGGATCACTCAATGCTGTACACACAGCCAGAAGATGTTGCTTATGCATATGAAGAGTTGATGAAAGTCAGCCCTCGTTTCACTATTGCGGCATCATTTGGTAATGTTCATGGTGTATACAAGCCTGGTAATGTTAAATTAACACCAACTATTCTGCGTGATTCACAGGCGTATGTGTCTGAAAAATACAGCATACCGGCAAACTCTCTTGATTTTGTTTTCCACGGTGGTTCAGGATCCTCTGCAGAGGAAATTGCTGAATCTATCAGCTACGGTGTGATCAAAATGAACATTGATACTGATACACAATGGGCAGCCTGGGAAGGTGTAAGAAATTATTACACTGATAAAGAAGGTTATCTGCAAACCCAAATTGGTAACCCAGAAGGTGCAGATAGCCCGAACAAGAAATACTATGATCCACGAGTATGGCAACGTAAGGGCCAGGAAAGCATGGTGGCTCGTCTGGAACAAGCTTTTGCTGATTTGAATGCAGTTAATCTGCTTTAATTCTTGCTCAGCTTGAAAAAAGCCGTTTCATGAGAGTGAAACGGCTTTTTTTTTGACTGTTTTTCTTGATATGTTTTAAACAGCCGTGGATGATAGTTGTCCATTGCATCAGTAAGTTCAGAGCGATACTGAACCAGAACAACCATGACCAGAAAAATCACCCTTTCCCAATTTATTATTGAGCAACAGCGCCAGATTGAAGGTGCATCCGGTTCATTTACATTACTGCTGAATGACATTGTCACCGCGTGTAAGCGCATCTCGCACTTAGTGAATCAGGGTGATTTGATTGGTGTGCTGGGCAATGCCGATTCAGAAAATATCCAAGGGGAAGTGCAAAAAAAACTGGACATTATTTCAAACGATATCATGGTGGATTGCCTGAGCTGGAATGGTCACTTGGCGGGCATGTTGTCGGAAGAACAGGAATCACCTATTGCAATTCCAGACAACGCGCCCAGAGGTCATTATCTGGCTTTATTTGATCCACTGGATGGTTCATCCAATATTGATTTGAACCTAACCGTGGGTAGTATTTTTTCCATTCTACGCTGCGAGGCGGGTATCCAGCCTGAAGCCAAGGATTTTCTGCAGCGCGGAATTGAGCAGGTCGCTGCAGGATTTGTTTTGTACGGGCCGTCCACCCTCATGGTATTGACGACTGGACAAGGAGTGAATGGCTTTACGCTTGATCAGGACGTCGGTGAGTTTTATCTGACTCATCCAGACATGACCATCGCTGAAGATGCATCCGAATTTGCGGTCAACATGTCTAATCAACGCTTTTGGGAGCCTGCAGTCAAACGCTATGTCGATGAATGCATACAGGGCAAGGATGGCGTCCGCGGTAAAGATTTTAATATGCGCTGGATCGCCTCGCTGGTGGCAGAGGTTTATCGCGTATTGACGCGCGGAGGTCTGTTTATGTATCCCTATGACACCAAAGACCCGGGAAAAGCCGGGCGTTTACGATTGATGTATGAAGCCAACCCGATGGCGTTTATTATTGAACAGGCTGGCGGAGCTTGTTCTACAGGGCGGGAGCGGATGCTGAATGTGCAACCGGAAGAGCTGCATCAACGCATTCCAGTTATTCTGGGCTCAAAAAATGAAGTTGAGCGATTGGTAAAATATCATCAGGAACAAGAGGAATAACATGAAAACCATAGATGCCATTCAACAACGCCGTTCGGTTAAACATTTCGATGCAGAACATCAAATGACCAAGCAGGACATTGAGCAGTTATTATCGTTGGCCATGCTGTCGCCCACCGCATTCAACATTCAGAACTGGCGTTTTGTGACAGTGAAAGACAAAGAATTGCGTCAGCAAATCCGACAAGTAGCCTGGGATCAGGCGCAGGTTACAGAGGCATCATTATTGATTATTTTGTGTGCCGACCTTAAAGCGTGGGATAAGGAGCCTTTGCGGTACTGGCGTAATGCGGATAAGCCGATACAGGATTTTCTGCTTCCTGCCATTGAAGGCTATTATGCAGGGAAAGACCAGGTGCAACAGGATGAGGCGATGCGCTCATGCGGTATGGCGGCACAGACATTAATGTTGGCGGCGAAATCAATGGGCTATGACTCCTGTCCGATGGATGGGTTTGACTTTCAGGCCGTCGGTGAGCTGATTAATTTGCCAGAGAATCATGTCATCAGTATGTTTGTTGCGATAGGAAAAGCGGTTCAACCTGCCCATCCGAGGGGAGGGCAATTAAGCATGGAAGAGGTAGTGATTGAGAATCGCTTCTGACTGATGCATACTGATCAACTGATTGGGCAGGAAATTCCAATACATCAATGATAAGAATGAACGAGGGTAATATGATGATCAAAATTTTCTTGGGTGCGCTGTTGATGAGCAGTTCTTTGCTACATGCTGCAGACAGCAAGGATGAATGGCACCCGACCACATTAAAAGATGAAACCATCAAAAATATTCAGCGGGCACAGCATAAATATAAAAAATGCGTGACGGATGAAATGCAAAAAAAAGGCTATGCAAAAATTGACAGCCGTAATGCCACAGATGCCATCATTAAGCGATGCGAGAATGAATTAACCAATATGCGCACGGCTTATTTAAAGGAAGGTGTGCCGGAGAAAGTGGCTGACCGCTATTTGCGCAAAATGCGGGTTCAGATTACCCGCCGTCTGTTAAAAGAAATGATTGTGCAAGAAGCAGCGCGGACATCTGCAGGCAAATAATCACCTCTTATCCGGATAAACCCCGCGCACAACAAACAGATGATGTCTAACAGGCTGTTGAAAAACTATTGCGCTTGCCAATTCGGTGATAAAAATGATTCAAAATGCTCATCTACGCCATGTAAACGGCGCTTATACCGTTTTTAAACAACCTGTTAAAAGCCTGATGAGTCGATCAGGCTTTTTTCATTATAATGACGAAAAAATACCGCTAAGCAAAAGAGAATATGAACAAAACATATACGATTGATTTAACTGTCCAGCCGACTACGCTGGATTTATGGCACGTACTTCTTGCGGGCAGTGTAGTGCTGCTTGCGTTGGTACTCATCGTAGTATTGATTTCAGTAATTTTGTCGATGGGACGGAAAAAGCCGCAACCTGTTGAGAAAAAACCGGTGCCGGCACCGGTTGAGCCGCAGATTATTGAGAAAATTGTTGAAGTTGAAAAAATTGTCCAGGCGCCTGCCCCGGAGCCGGTCATTCTGAAAGAAGCAACGCCGGATGCTGCTCTGCAATTGTTGAGTATGCTGCAGAAAGAAGCGCGTTTTATTGATTTTATCAATGAAGATGTCACCGCTTTCAGTGATGCTGATGTGGGGGTGGCCGCCCGTGTGGTACATGAAGGTTGTAAAAAAGTGATGAATGCGCATTTCAAGCTGGAAACCGTGCGTACAGAACAGGAAGGCTCTCGCATTACCTTGAATGAGGGGTTTGATCCATCCGCCGTGCGACTTACCGGAAATATCACCGGCCAAGCGCCGTTTAATGGTGTGTTGGTGCATAAGGGGTGGCAGGTGACAGAATTGAATCTGCCCAAATTGACCGAAGGTCATAATGCAAAGATTGTTGCATCGGCTGAGGTGGAACTATGAGTGAATTGTTTGCCCATGTAAACCAAGGGGAGCAAAATGGCCAGAATCATGTCGCACCTGCCCCGAATGAAGGTGATCAACAGATCCCTCAGCAAAATGAGGGCGGCAATAAATTCAGCGTCGGTATAGACTTGGGAACGACCCATTGCGTCATGTCATATACCGATCTGGATCAGGAAGATGAAGATTTGCAATTGCATGTTGTCGATATTCCGCAATTGATTCAGCCCGGCGAAGTTGATAACAAGTCCCAGTTGGCTTCATTTCTGTATCAGGCGCATGAGGCTGAAATTGCAGAAGGTTCTACCGCATTACCATGGACGCCCAAACCGGATAAGCTGGTTGGAGAAATTGCCCGTAACCTGGGAAGTAAAACGCCGGTTCGTTTGATATCCAGTGCAAAAAGCTGGCTGTGTCATGCCGGTGTCGACTGCAAGCAAGCGATATTACCGGCAGATGCGCCAGAGGATATTGAAAAAGTATCGCCTTTTGTTGCCATGCAAGCGTACTTGCAGCATCTGGTGCATGCCTGGAAAAATGAGCATCCCAGTCATCAATTATCCGAACAGGATGTCACGATCACTGTTCCGGCCTCGTTTGACCCTGCGGCACGGGAATTGACTGCAGAGGCCGCACGGGCAGTAGGATTAAATCAAGCCATCTTGCTGGAAGAACCGCAGGCTGCTTTATACAGCTGGATTGAAAAAAGCGAAGGGGACTGGCGAAATCATGTGCAAGTCGGTGACATCATCCTGGTCGTGGATATTGGCGGCGGTACGACAGATTTATCCTTGATTGCGGTAACAGAGCAGGGCGGCAATCTTGAATTGACCCGCGTTGCGGTCGGTGATCATATCCTGTTAGGAGGCGATAACATGGATCTGGCCCTGGCTTACACGGTGAAAGCCAAGCTGGAAAAAGAAGCCGGCAAGCGATTGGAACCCTGGCAATTGCAAGCGCTCACGCATTCCTGTCGGGAAGCCAAGGAAAAACTGTTGAATCAACCGGACAGCGACAATATACCTATCGTAGTTGCCAGCCGTGGGTCCTCTTTAATCGGCGGCAGTCTACGTACAGAATTATTACGTGGTGAATTAAACCAGGTGCTGCTTGAAGGATTTATGCCGCAGGTTGCGGCCAGTGATCGCCCGGTCAGTCGACCTCGATCCGGCTTGCGCAGCACCGGTTTGCCTTATGCACAGGATGCCGGTATTACGCGCCATTTAGCGGCATTTCTGGGAAAACAGCTGCATGCGACTGAAGACCTGAATGGCGTGCAGTTGACAGAAAATGCGAGTTTCCTGCACCCTTCAGCGGTATTGTTTAACGGCGGCGTGTTAAAAGCGGAGCAGTTTGAACAACGGTTGATGCAGGTATTGAATGACTGGTTAAAAACCGATAAAGCACCTGAGGCAAGATTACTGCAGGGTGCGGAGCTTGATCTAGCTGTGGCACGTGGTGCAGCTTATTACGGCTATGTCAGAAAAGGCAAAGGGGTGCGGATTAAAGGCGGCACTGCGGCTTCTTATTATGTAGGTGTGGAAAGCGCGATGCCAGCAGTGCCGGGTATGCCGCCAGAAATAGAAGCCCTGTGTATCGCGCCATTTGGTATGGAAGAAGGTACCGAAGCGCACTTGCCAGATGATGAATTTGGTTTGATTGTGGGAGAACCGGTCAGGTTCCGCTTTTTTGAATCAAATATCCGCCGTGAAGATCAGGTCGGCAGTCGTCTCGATTTCTGGAATGATGACGAACTTGAAGAGCTCAGTGAGATTGAGATTACCTTGTCGGAAGAAGGCAAACAGGCCGGTGATGTCGTGCCAGTCAATTTGTCAGCCGCAGTGACTGAAGTAGGTACATTGGAATTACATGCAGTATCTGTGCTTGACCAAAGCAAATGGAAGATTGAGTTTGATGTTAGGGCGGGTGAGGCGTAGCAGAGAATCGCACCAATTCAAGGCGCAGTGCGGTTGAATTGGTGCGAAAAACAGTGAACTGATTCACGTTTTGTTCACAGGTCAAATGAATGCGTTGTTTCACATAGCTTTTTATGTGTGAATTGTCATAGAGTGGTAATAATGGTTTTTTAAGTCATTGATTATTAATGAAAAGAATGGATTGTTTAAAAGTTACACAATTTAACAAACCAGTAATATTCATGCGGGTTGCAGGCCATTTATAAGACGGTGTCCACAGAGTTATCCACAGGAAGTGTGAAGAAGTTCACAGCTACAATGGCTATGTAAGGTTTAACGGACGGATTGGGTGCTAACGGGTAGATTGTTCTGTCCATGGTGACAAATTGATTCTTCCTGATTTACAATTAAGAGCACGTTGTCAAAATCATTTTTTTAATTGTCAGCCATATTTTGTTTTGGGCTTACTCGTTTGAGGTTATGATTTTGAATCTCAAGTATGCAAACAAATAAGGGGGAATCATGTTTGGATCAATCATTGCTGTTTTGGTTGCTGTCTGGTTTTATTTTACAGCCAAAAAAAAGGGTAGACAGCCAGTATCCTGGGCGATCGCAGGTTTAGTCATTTTTTATATGGTTGAGCTGGTGTGGACGTGGTTTGTTACCCCTTCACTTAAGGATTCTGCGGTACACACACAAAGCAGTTTATTGGTGTTTTTAACCCGTTATGCCTATATTGCCGTCGGCTTGGGCTGTGCTGCGTTCTTTAATATAAAATTTTCCGGCAATAATGATGAGGATGATGCCTGAATGGCATGGTTTGTCTATATTATTGAATGTACGGATGAAAGTTTATATACCGGGATTACGACAGACGTAAACCGGCGATTTCAACAGCACATGGAAAAAAAAGGCGCAAAATATTTTAGAAGTCGGGTGCCTAAAGCCGTTGTGTATGTTAAGTCACAAGCGGGCCGGAGTCAGGCGACGCAGCGAGAATTACGGATAAAAAAAATGACAAAAACAGCCAAGAGGGCGTTGGTTGATTCTAAGCAGAATCAGTGGCTTGCATAATAAAGATACAAAAAAGCCTGCTGATGAAAAATCAGCAGGCTTTTTTTGTAAGCGGGTCTAAGCGTTTTTAGAATTTAGCTTTCAGGTCAAGCTGGAAGGTATTGATGTCGATTTTCTGGCCTGGTGTTGCTGTATAGTCTTCTGCACCCATATATGCACCTCCAACAGAGAAGTTTTTGCTGAGTTTATAAGACAGTTTAATAGTGTGGCCTCTGGCGCCCGTTGCTCCACGAGAAAAGTCGGAATCATTGAATGTATCCGGTACTGCGTTTTTCTGAGTGTCACGGTAATCGTACTTCAATTTAAATCCGTTCCATTTAGTTGCAACACCTGCTAACCAAGCTTCATCTTCACCTTCATTAATGCTATCAGCTTCATTAGTTACGTAGTTGGCATAAAATTGCAAAGGAACAATGCCTGTATCGACGTCGACTTTACCAGCAACTTCATATAACTCAAAGTCTGCTGCCATGTCGCCATTAACTCGGTCGCCAGCAAACTGGTTGACCCCCGCCGCAGCATTTTCATTGTAAATATAAGCGTTACCGCCTAATGCAACTTTGACTGCGTCAGTGATTTTAGCTTTACCACTTAAGCCACCGTGATACATGATCAAGTCTTCGCTGAAAGTACTTCCATCATCACCGTTGTCACTTAAGATGTAGTAGCCACCGTTTGCCGTGATTTTAGCAGGGCCGATTTTATGAGAATATTTAACCGATAGACCCTCAGGGTTTACATCGCTATCCCAAACGTTGTTGCTGACACGGAACCATTGTTGGGCAAATTTACCCGCTGTCAGACTGGCGCCATGTGCAAATTCGGGCGTCCAGGTAATGAATGCTCGATCCAGATAGACTGCTTTGCCTTTAAAACCATCTGTTGAAGAGCCGCTGTCACCTAAACTTTGGTTCGTAGACGTTCTTCCACCAGTTGTGACTAAACGAACGCCCGCTTTTACTTCATCATTAACTTGAGCATCTACTTTTAAACGAGCCCGGATACGTTGACGGTGTTTTTTTATTGAAGCTTCATTGTCAACGCTTTCAAATCTGGCACGCATATCACCACCAATTTTAACCCGTGATGCCCAGTCCATTGCTTTTAATTTTTCAGCACTGGCAACAGGCGCAGCGGCTTCTTTTTCTGCAGCTTGTTTAATCAGTTTCTCGTATTGAGCTTTATTTAAAGTTCCGTTTTGATAAAGAACGTCCAGCAAATCTTTGTCGCTTGCTTGTGCTGTTCCGCTCATGGCAGCAACTGAAGCTACTGCAAGTGTTAATGCGGATTTTTTAAACATAATTTTCACCTGTGTTGTTAATAAAGCATTTTGTTGTATTTGCGTGACAAATAATAGGCAATGCATGTTACGAGTTTATTACAATTTAAAAAAATGTAATACGAATAACACAAAATTAATAGGTTATGTTATGAATTTAGAATTTATATTAAGTTGATATTAAGGTGTTGCAGATAAAGCGCGAGATTTTTGTTGCAAAAATACAACACATTGGAGGGGGTTATCGTTTGATTTTTCGTTGATGTGACCAGGTTCTCAATTTATGTTTAATCCAGATCATACAACCACTAATAGATAGCAGGATCAGACAGACACCAGCAATATCAACAATGATGATACCTATCTGGCCAAAAAAACGGCCTGAATGCAGATCGAGCATGACACGTTCAACAGGGAGAATGCGTTGTCTGAATTGTCGTTGCAATTCCTGTTTCAACTCATCGGATGGCATGCCCAGTGTAGACCACACATCAGGGTTGGCCTCAGTTGTTTGCCAGCTGACAAGCTCATCGGTACTGATCTGTTTGTCAGAGGCGGTTTCTATAATAATGTGATTGTCCGGGGTTTTGCCCAGTCGGGTAATATTCTTGAAACTGATCTGTTCAATGATTTCACCATCAACTGTCAGCAAAATGAGTGATTGCTGTTGAGAAATCAGCACGTAATCTGGCAGGCTGAGACAACCGGTTAATGTGTCGGTTGCAATGTTCAGGGGGCTTAGATTGAAAAAAAGTTGTGATTCAAGCTGGCTGACCCAATGTGCTCCCAAATTACAGGCAGTGATGTCCGGAGAGGTGATGTTGTAGTGATCCAGCAGCCAGTTATTTTGGATCATGCGGCTGTCAAGTTTGAGTAAGTCAGTATGGTTTAGCGCGATACCTGTGATGGACAATACGATAAAGATGACAGCGCAGAGCAATCCGACATATCGGTGCAGTTTATATAAGAACCGCCAGAAGAAGTTTCGATCAGTGCGCATGGATGTGTTGCGTAAAATAAAGTGCGATGCGGGCCGTTTTCTGCAAGGCGCGGACAGACAGGGTGGCACCGGAAATACCGTCAATGTTTTTGCTGAGGCCAAGGTCTGGCGTCAGACTCAATTGTTTGAACTGGTCGGTAAAAAAGTCATGTTTGACTTCCCAGCCCCGGCTTTCCCGGAATGCGAGCACGCGAACAAGTGTGATTTTATCAGTATCAATAATGATGCCTACAGTGATAGGTTTGATTTTGCCGATTTCTTCGAGAATCCAGACGGTGCGCTCGTCTTTTTGCCAAAAACGCGTTCTTAAAAAACCTGGTTTGTGTTGCAGGATATCAGCCACGTCTTTTTTTAAATCGGCTTTCAACCATAAGACTTTGGGCTTGGGGGGCTGTTGATTGAAGGCTTCCGCTAGAAAATCGTCTTTACTTTGGTACTGCTCAGCGTGTAATGCAGTGGAAAACAACAACAGAGAGAGGAGGAAAAAGGTGAGGTGCATGTAAAATAATATCCGGTTTTGGGTAACAAGCGAAGAGAGGCACGTCCTGTGCCTCAAATTGTACCTGTTAATGGGGTGGGTTTAAAAGCTGTAACCCAGTCCTAAGTCAAAGCCGCGTTCATCATTATTGCTGTTAAGCGTATCTTCCTTGTAAATATAGGTGGCTTTTACTACAACGTTTTCATGCAGCCACCAGTTGGCACCCCCTTCCCATATATCAAAGTTTTTGTCGCTACCAGAAAAATAATTGAGCTTTTGAAAGCGTCCGTAAACACCAATGTCGCCGATGGATGTCGGAACGCGATAGCCGGGTTCTATGTACCAGCCATACTGATCTTCAGCTGCCTGGTCGCCACTGTTTACATTAATGTCCCAACGAGTGTAAAGCGCTCTCGCGCTGAATATGCCCGGGCCAATCTGTTGATTGTATATCGCGTGAGCTTCGTACAAGGTGGCTGAACCCAGTTCAACGCTGGGGTTTTTGTCGCTTTGTGCCAGATCGGTTTGATGTAATACCGTGCCCGCGAGTTCAAGGCCAGGAATTCCGGTATATTTAACCCGCCCAACGATGATCGGGTCATTCGCGGTTTGTTGGGCGACTTTGCCGCGCCCGCTACGGATGGAAAAGGTATTATCAACCTCCAGCCCGCTCATCACTGCAGCATCCACGCTGATGCCATTGTCAAACCGGTAGGTGCCGCCAATACCTGCTTCCCACCAGGTGGTCGGGATGATGTTCTTTTCGACTTCATTACGTTCCACGCCGTAAAAGGTATCCGGTTCGTGGGTTTCATTAAGTATGCCGACTGGCATTAAAAATAAACCGGCTTTGGCAGAAGCGTTGTCTGTCAGATCATACTCAATATAAGCTTGTTCCAGCTCGACTTCACCGGGTTTGCCATCACCAGAAAGGGAGTGTTCCAGCTCCAGTTCTGAGAAAAAGCGAAGCTCATCAGTAAATTCGTGATTGATGAATAATACAAAACGGTGGAAATCAACTTCTTCTTGGTGAGTACCACCTTCTTTACTGCGGTTTTGATAATGCAGTTCGCCATACCCTCCGATGGATGTGTCATTAAACCAACCGGCGGATTGGCTGCCCTGTTCGACATTGTCACTGACTGTTTCCACTGCAACAGTATTATTTTCAACCTGTTGCTGAGTTGTCTCCAGCGTATTTTGCAGTTTCTGGTTTTGCTTCTTCAGGTCAATATTTTCACGGCTAAGTTGTTCAAACTTAGCATTCTGCTGTTTTTTGTACGCTTCAAACTGGGTGGCAAGTTCCTCTACCGTAATGGCATGGGCTGGTAATGCTGCAGTGAATAATATTGACGACGCCAGAGTGAGGCAACGCGGTTGAGAAAAGTTCATTAATTGTCTCCAAAAGAATAGGGTTAATTAATATTATTCTAAATACGAATGATTCGCAATTAGATTTTAAAAAATAGTGGTTTTTTGTTGATCTTGCTAAGGAGACACCCAAAATAAATTATTCATAATTTAGTTATGGGGTATGTTTAAGGTGGTCGCTCTATGTGATAATAGAACGCTTTACACACCGTCGGTTGAACTATGGATGAGAACAAAAAAAAGGCGCTGAGTGCGGCTTTAATGCAAATTGACAAGCAATTTGGTAAAGGTTCTGTGATGCGTATGGGGGATGTTGCCGCCAGTCGGGATATTTCAGTTGTTTCAACAGGCTCTTTAGCGCTGGATATTGCCTTAGGCTGTGGCGGTTTGCCGCGGGGCAGAGTTGTTGAGATTTTCGGGCCGGAGTCATCGGGTAAAACCACGCTGAGTTTGCAAACCATTGCCGAGATGCAAAAGCTGGGCGGTACGGCGGCTTTTGTTGATGCAGAACATGCGCTGGATCCAGTCTATGCAGAAAAAATCGGCGTTAATGTCGATGATTTATTGGTATCGCAACCGGATACAGGTGAACAAGCGCTGGAAATTACCGATATGCTGGTGCGTTCAGGTGCCGTGGATATCGTCGTTGTGGATTCGGTGGCCGCCTTGACGCCAAAGGCTGAGATCGAAGGTGAGATGGGCGATTCGCACATGGGCTTGCAGGCACGTTTGATGTCACAAGCCTTGCGTAAATTGACGGCCAATATTAAGCGCACCAATACGCTGGTGATATTTATCAACCAGTTGCGGATGAAAATTGGGGTTATGTTTGGTAATCCTGAAACCACGACAGGCGGTAATGCGCTGAAGTTTTATTCCTCGGTGCGACTGGATATTCGTCGTATTGGCGCGATCAAGAAAAGCGACGAAGTGGTTGGCAACGATACCCGTGTTAAAGTCGTGAAAAACAAGGTGGCACCACCCTTTAAACAGGCCGAATTTGAAATATTGTACGGTGAAGGCGTGTCTTTTCTTGGTGAGTTGATAGATCTTGGTGTGAAGTATGGCTTCGTACAAAAAGCCGGCTCCTGGTACAGTTATAATGATGCCAAAATCGGCCAGGGCAAGGATAACGCCAAGCAGTTTTTGCGGGAAAACCCGGAAAAGGCTGAAGCGTTAGAAGCGGCGATTCGCACCGAAGTATTTGGCAGTCGTGCTGCGGAAGATGAAGATTCTGGCGCGCTGCCGGAACCCGAATAAACGGCGAATTGCAGCAGACGCAGACCATTCAGGCGTTTTGCCTGAAGTTGCTGGCTCAACGAGAACATAGCCGCTTGCAGCTGGAACAAAAGCTGGCTTTAAAAGGATTCGATGGGCATGAAGTTAAGGCTGTTTTGGACGAACTGGCTGAGCAGGGCTGGCAAAGCGATCAACGGTTTTCAGAAAGTTATGCGCGGCAACGTTTGGCCAAAGGCTATGGCGCGATGAAAGTGCTTTACGAGATTCAACAGCGCGGCGGTGTAGAGGTTGACCTGCAGCCGATTGTCGAGGAGCTGTATGGTAGCTGGGCGCAATTGCTGGAAGACGTTTACGTGAAGCGCTTTGATGACAGGCAAAGAATTTCGTATCAGGATTGGGCCAAACGGCAGCGATTTTTGCAGCAACGCGGCTTTTCTTCTCAACAGATTCGCCAATTGTCGCAAAATCTGGAGATTTGCTTACAGGTCTGATCCAAGAAATTTAGGTTAAATAAAACAAGAATTAACGCAGTACACTGAAATTATGAAAAAAATGAGCAGCGCAGAATTGCGCACTGCATTTCTGGCGTTTTTTAAGGATAAGAGGCACTCGGTGCAGGCTTCCAGTTCACTGGTGACCGGCAATGATCCGACTCTTTTGTTCACTAATGCCGGCATGGTGCCATTCAAGGATGTTTTTTTGGGGCGCGAGGCGCGTGATTATAAGCGTGCGGCCACCAGCCAGCGCTGCGTGAGAGCGGGCGGCAAGCATAATGATCTGGAAAATGTCGGCTATACCGCACGGCACCATACCTTTTTTGAAATGCTTGGGAATTTCAGTTTTGGCGATTATTTCAAGCGAGATGCCATTCATTTTGCCTGGGAGTTTTTAACATGCGAATTGGATATTCCGGCGGAAAAGCTCTGGGTGACGGTGTTTGAAGAAGACAGTGAAGCTGAAGATATCTGGCTAAAAGATGTCAAGGTTGATCCTGCACGATTCTCGCGTATTGGCGCCAAGGATAATTTCTGGTCTATGGGGGATGTTGGTCCCTGTGGTCCTTGTTCCGAGATCTTTTTTGATCACGGCGAAAACATCCCCGGCGGCCCGCCTGGCAGCCCGGATGAAGACGGCGATCGTTATATTGAAATCTGGAATCTGGTGTTCATGCAATATAACCGCGACAAGGACGGTGTGTTGTCGCCTTTGCCTGCTCCGTCGGTGGATACCGGTATGGGGCTGGAGCGTATTGCGGCGGTTTCACAAGGCGTCCACAGTAATTACGAGATCGATTTATTCCAGAATATTTTAAAAGCAGCGGCGTCATTAGCTGGTGTTGATAATCTGGACAACAGTTCTTTGCGGGTGATTGCCGATCATATCCGTTCCTGTGCTTTTCTGGTGACGGATGGCGTGTTGCCTTCTAATGAAGGGCGCGGGTATGTGTTGCGCAGAATCATTCGTCGTGCGATACGCCATGGCTATCGTCTGGGCATACATGAGGTGTTCTTTTATAAACTGGTTGCACCATTAGTAACGGAAATGGGCGCGGCTTATCCTGAATTGACGGCAGCACAGGCGCAGGTCGAGCGTGTTCTTAAAAAAGAAGAAGAGCGCTTTGCGGAAACGCTGGATCAAGGCATGAAAGTACTGGAAGCCAGTGTGGAAAAGCTGGCTGGCCAGGTTATTCCGGGGGATGTGGTTTTCCTGTTATATGATACCTACGGTTTTCCGGTTGATCTGACGGCAGATTTTGCGCGTGAACATGACTTGACTGTTGATCATGACGGCTTTGAAAAAGAAATGCAGGCGCAGCGGGAACGTGCACGCGCCGGAGGTACATTTGCGGCAGATTATGATCAGGATATTCAGCTCGATTGCCAGACTGAATTTACCGGTTATCAACAGTTGACAGGACAATCTGAAATTGTTGCGCTGTATCGCAAGGGTGAAAAAATCGATCAGTTGCAGGCTGGAGATGAGGGTGTGGTTGTACTGAGTCAGACACCGTTTTATGCCGAATCCGGTGGTCAGGTGGGTGACCGGGGCGTAATCAAAACTACGCATGCGATATTTCAGGTGGATGATACGCAAAAGCAGGGCGGCGATTTGTTTCTGCATAAAGGAAAAGTGCTTGAAGGCGTGCTCGCAGCAGGTGAAAAGTGTCAGCAACACGTTGATGGGGCAAAGCGTCAGGCAACAGAATTGAATCATTCTGCTACGCATTTGTTGCACGCCGCTTTACGCAGTATCGTTGGTGATCATGTGGCGCAGAAAGGTTCGTTGGTGAATGAAGAGCGCTTACGTTTTGATTTTTCTCATTTTGAGCCGTTGAAAGTTGATGAGATTGAGCGCATCGAGGAAATGGTCAATCAGCAGATCCGCCTGAACAACCCGGTGTCTGCGCAAATTATGGCCAAAGATGATGCGGTCAAGGCCGGTGCGATGGCTTTGTTCGGGGAAAAATACGGCGATGAAGTGCGCGTGTTGACCATAGGCGAGTTTTCAACCGAGTTATGTGGCGGCACTCATGTTGACCGGGCCGGAGATATCGGTTTGTTCAAAATTGTCGGTGAAACCGGAGTGGCTTCCGGTGTGAGACGTGTTGAGGCGGTCACCGGGCAGGCGGCTATAGATTGGGTGGGCAGCCGTGATAAGGCATTGGCAATTATTGCAGAAATGTTGAAAAGTTCGCCAGATAAAAGTCCTGACAAAGTGCAGCAATTACTCGACAAAAACCGCAACCTGGAAAAAGAGCTGGACAAGCTGAAATCAAAACTGGCCGGTGCGGCGGGCAGCGAGCTGGAGTCGCAGGCAGTTGATATTGCGGGTATCAAGGTGCTTGCGGTTAATCTGGAAGAGGTCGATCCCAAGGCAATGCGCGATATGCTGGATCAGCTAAAAAACAAGTTGGGCAGCTGTGCTGTAGTGCTGGCGACAGTGAAGGGTGAAAAAATAAGTCTGATTGCCGGCGTCAGCAAGGATCAAACCTCAAGAATTAAAGCGGGGGACCTGGTCAATAGTGTGGCAACACAGGTCGGCGGTAAGGGCGGTGGTCGTCCGGATATGGCGCAGGCAGGGGGTAATAACCCCGCGGTGCTGGATGCGGCGCTGCAATCTGTACCTGTCTGGGTCGCACAACAAATCGAAGGCTGACGGGGTCAGTAGGTCAAGAAGGAAAAAGTAAGCAATGGCATTATATGTTTATAAATTCGGCGGCACGTCAGTGGGCTCTGTTGAGCGTATCAAGGCGGTGGCTGAGAAGGTAAAGCTGGCTCATGAGCGCGGCGATCAATTGGTGGTTGTGGTGTCGGCAATGAGTGGGGAAACTAACCGTTTAACGTCAATGGCGAAGGAAATGCAGGCGCAACCCATTGAAAGGGAAATGGATGTGCTGCTTTCAACCGGAGAGCAGGTCACGATGTCTCTGCTGTGCATGGCGTTGCAAGAGCTCAGGGTTGCTGCATGTTCCTACACGGGAGGGCAGGTCAAAATTTTGACTGACAGTGCACATACCAAGGCGCGTATCCAGGATATTGATGATGAGAATATTCATGCAGATCTAGACGCGGGTCGCGTTGTTGTTGTTGCCGGTTTTCAGGGGGTTGATGAACATGGCAATATCACCACGCTTGGGCGAGGTGGCTCTGATACCACAGCGGTTGCGTTGGCGGCAGCGACCAAGGCGGATGAATGCCACATCTACACCGATGTGGATGGTGTGTACACCACTGACCCGAGAGTTGAGCCCAAAGCGCGGCGACTGGAGAAAATTACCTTTGAGGAAATGCTGGAAATGGCCAGCCTGGGGTCAAAGGTATTACAGATACGTTCGGTAGAGTTCGCCGGAAAATATAATGTAGCATTAAGAGTATTATCGACATTTAAAGAAGGTAACGGGACACTGATTACCTATGAGGAAGAAGCCGTGGAAAAAGCATTAATCTCAGGAATCGCCTTTAATCGTGATGAGGCCAAATTAACCATTACCGGTGTGCCGGATCTGCCGGGTATGGCATCCAAAATACTGGGTCCGGTGGCTGATCAAAACGTTGAGGTTGATATGATCATTCAGAATATTGCGGATGACTCAACCACGGACTTTACCTTTACTGTGCATAGAAATGATTTTCAGAAAGCCAAGTCAATTCTTGAACATGTCTGTGCAGAGCTTGGAGGGCGTCATGTCACCGGTGACGATGAAATTGTTAAGGTGTCAATTGTGGGGGTTGGCATGCGTTCTCATGCCGGAATTGCCAGCACCATGTTTAAAACATTGGCAGATGAAGGAATTAATATTAGAATGATCTCTACTTCGGAAATAAAAATATCCGTCGTAGTGGACGAGAAATACTTGGAGCTTGCAGTTCGTTCCTTGCACAAGGCGTTCAATTTGGAGGAGCAGGAAGAGACTTAATCTTCCTTTCTTAGTTAATAACAACTATAATAAACCGATTATTCGCTGCTGGATGGTGATAATTGTTGCAAATGTAGGGAGATAATATGCTTATCTTAACTCGACGGGTTGGAGAAACCTTAATGATCGGTGACGAAGTAACGGTCACTGTTCTGGGTGTTAAGGGTAATCAGGTTCGTATTGGAGTCAACGCCCCTAAAGAGGTGTCCGTACACCGGGAAGAAATCTACGAGCGCATAAAAAAAGAACAGTCAGATAGTTCTGAATCAAAAGATTAATATTTTTATGGAGAGTTGGCCGAGAGGCTGAAGGCGCTCCCCTGCTAAGGGAGTATGGGTTTTATCGCCCATCGAGGGTTCGAATCCCTCACTCTCCGCCATTAGGATCAGTCAAAGGATGATAAAATTCTTGACTAAAAAAAAATGAAGGGCGATAATGGCGAGCTCTTCACAGGCGCCCGTAGCTCAGCTGGATAGAGTACTCGGCTACGAACCGAGCGGTCGGGAGTTCGAATCTCTCCGGGCGCGCCAATTGTGAACCAAAAATTATTCCCCTGTAGCTCAGTTGGTAGAGCGGGTGACTGTTAATCACTAGGTCGGCGGTTCGAGCCCGTCCGGGGGAGCCATAAAAAACAAAGCTTTAGCAGTAATGCTAGGGCTTTTTTTATGTCTGCGGGACACTTTAGAACAAAACGCCACACAACCTGCAAAATATTAAGCTGGGTTTTTCTCCTAAAATCACGCTGACCCTGCACCAGCTAAAACCGCTAAATTCAATCAAACAGACAGGCAGGCTAAAAATTAGAGATTAAACTTTTTTGCTGGGTTCTTGTTTTCTTCATTACGCTTAAAACTTCTTTTTCTCGTTCATTTTCGAACATATGAACAGCCATCTCAAATTTAATAATTTCACGGGAGATTAAGGAGCAAAGTCCAGCACGTAAGGCGACAAGCTTTATTAGCCCTTCGTCTTCAGGTTGTCTTTAGCAAGTTGTTCGTTTAACAATTCTGCTTTTTTATCGTCGAGCGTGCCTACAAATGCAAACGAACTGGCAAAAAGTAAGGTAGAGATTTTCAAAAATTTCATGTCAAGAAGAAGAGCTTATGCTTTTGAAAGCAGAGGTGGTTATAGTGTTAGGTTTTATTGGCTAAGCAGTCACCACCGGGATGTCTGTCCATTTTGTCGTATACTGAGGCGACGTAAATTGCTGGCGCATATACCATGGCTTTGATACTCCTTGCGAGGCCAGAAACAAAGAGCCCTTGCCGTGTCGATGGTTTACGGCATCAAGGACCTGCATCAAGCTATCTGCCTTGGGGGATTGTCCCGGATGAAATAAATCCATTTGAGATATGCGCTTGTCTGTGATAGCCACTAACCCTACACCTGCCTTTAAAAATGCATGTCCAGGGGAATACAGCGATTTAGCAGTTTGACGAACGACAGCGGTAATAAGGCGAGTGTCATCAGTTGGATACGGCAATTGGACAATATCGCTGACGGTGTGGAAATTCGGCTTGAACGGCGATGTATGGATAAATACATGAACGGTATGTGCCAGATAGCGCTGTGCGCGTAATTTCTCAGCAGCTCTGGAGGCATAAAGCGACAAAGCTTCCAGCACTGGCTGCAAAGTAGTGGCCTTTTTGCCAAACGAGCGTGTGCAGTAAATCTGCTTTTTATCGGGTGGACGCTCTTCCAATGCCAGGCAAGGAATGCCATTGAGTTCATGAATAATGCGTTCCACGCAGACATTAGTATGGCGTCGGACATATGAGGGGTCGGCACGAGCCAAGTCATATGCTGTACTTATCTGTAATCGCTTTAAGTGTTTTGCGGTGCGCTGCGCAATCCCCCAAATGTCGGTGACAGGCACTCGACGCAATACCCATTCCCATTTTTCCGCCTTATCCAGTACGCAGACCCCATTAAGTTTATCGATTTTTTTTGCCAGGCGATTGGCCAGTTTTGCTAGCGTTTTTGTCGGTGCTATCCCTACTCCGACAGGAATTTTGACATCATTCCAGAGCTTATGTTTGATGCGTTGTCCATAATCTTGGGCATCATTAGGAATTCCATCCAAGGATAAAAACATTTCATCAATGCTATAAATCTCAATATGTGGGCTGAATTGCGTCAGCGTGTGCATAACCCGACGGGAAATATCACCATAAAGGGGATAATTGGAGGAAAAAATAGCGACATTGTGTCGTCTTAACAGTTCTTCAATTTGAAAAAAAGGTTGTAAATCACCGATGCCTAATAATTTGGCTTGTGTGGAGCGAGCAACCACAAATCCGTCATTGTTTGACAAAACAACAACAGGTTTATTGCGCAAATCCGGTCTGAATATCTGCTCACAGCTGGCATAAAATGAATTGCAGTCAACCAGGGCGTACATGAGACCGGATCGAATGAATCACTACACCTTCAATATATAGACCGTTGTTATCGCCAATATAAAATGAGGGAAAGTCGGCATTTGCAGAACATAATTGCTTGTGTTTTGTATCCAGGATTTTACAGGTCAGCTCGCCATCTATATTAGCCACCACCACACTGCCATTGATTGGCTGAACAGCTCTGTCAACAATTAACAGATCGCCATCAAAAATACCAAGGTCTTTCATTGAATTTCCGGATACTCTACAGTAAAAGGTTGCTGCCTCGTGTTTAATCAGGTATTCATTTAAGTCCAGCGCCTTATCAATGTAATCATCCGCAGGACTTGGGAATCCAGCAACCACTCGGCTTAAAAATAAAGGCCGTTTGATGGCTGTGCGTGTTTGATGTTTGGCAATATACTTCAAGCCCATATTGCGATCCTTAATTACAAATATAGAGAAAACATAAGTTAAGCAACCCGTTTCTATTGTAGGATTAAGCTACATTTTATTTCAACTGCCAAATGATTGACGCCATAAGCCATTTTATATGGGAGCATCCCATCCTCTTTGACTGAAAGTGCTTGGCCAGACAATTTCATAACCTATAACAAAAATGGATTTAATGAGGCTTAATTGATTTCATGGGACACTCTTGGGGCACTCATAGACAAATAAAGGTAGCAAATAGCAATAAATGGAAAAACAGTCTAATAAATTGATTTAATTGTTATTATTTGGTGTATAGTATTGTGATTTTTTGGATTCATGGGGAGGGCGTTCAAAATTCTGTGTCAGTTAATTCAGCGCCTAGCAACGATTCATTCCTTGATAGCTTATTTTCGTCAGCGTATAACTGATCGATTTACAATAACAGAAAAAGTATTTTAAAAAACTCCGCCTGGTCGATTAATCGACTTCCGTTATTGCCCCCGAAATGCTGTACTCAATATTTTTCTTGCCTCAAGTATAGCTATAAGTCCATAATGGTTAATATGATTATTTTAATCATTAGGAGATAGTATCATGAAAGTCATGCCTTCAACGGAAGCGAAAACGCATTTCGGCGCTTTGCTGGATGCCGCCCAACGAGAACCCATTACCATTGAAAAAAAAGGCCGCCCAGTGGCCGTTATCATGTCTGAAATCGAATATGAAGCCTATGAAGCGTTAAAACTGGAAGCCCTGCAACGGGATTTAACCGCCGGAATAGAACAGGCTGATCGGGGTGAGTTGCTTGATAGCGATGAAGCCTTTAAAGGATTGCTTTAAATAAAGGATTACCCCCTCATGGGAACCGCCCGATTTACACCGCTTTCCAGAAAAGACTTGCAAGAAATCAAAGCCTATATTGCGCAAGACACCCCCAAGGCCGCTACACAATATATGGGCATCTTGAAACAAAAATGTGACATGCTGGCACAAACGCCAACCATTGGTGTTTGCCGGGAAGAATATTGCAATCTGTATAAATTCCCGGTCGAAAAATACCTGATTTTTTACCGGATTACTAAATCAGGAATTGAAGTTATCCGTATTTTGCACGGCGCACGGGATATTCAAAATATTCTGAATTAACACCCCAGCCTCTGATCCTGAGTTTTTTGATCTATTTCCCACAATCTGAATTATCAAAATAAAAACCCGCCTGGTCGAAGTAACCAAGCGGGGTAGTTGGATCAGGCATTTATTGTAGTGCTATATACTCTGAAATTCAGTTGTGTTTGAGGCAGGGTTATTCGAGGTTATAGCATCAAAAATGCTATCAGATTTTTTTGAATCTACAATTCCTATAATGTTAGCGTGATTTGAATTCGCTGTAGAGATATTTTACAGAGATTGAATGGCTCTGAATTACGTCGCTATTTTTTTGTTCGTCATACGTGGAATCCAAATATAAATCTGCGCCACACACTTTGGGGATTAAGGTGCATCGACCTGTGATTGAAATCGTTTTACCTTCCAGTTTGTAATGGATGGGAGGAAGGCTGTTATCAATAATTTTGCCAGTGTAAACGAAATCGATTCGTTTACTGAATGGTTCAAAAAATAATCCGTCTTCCTTGAGCTGGTAGTTTGCAAGCAAAGTTTTATTGGCATCTTGCTGCCCAAAAATAAAGAATTGGCTGTCTTCAAATTCAGTTAACATTTTCAGGTTAAAATGTTGATTGGAAATGTCTCCATACTTTGCTTTGAATTCATTTAGTCCGTGTATTTTCTTCATTTAAGATATAATATTTGGTTAAGTAAAAAAAATTCTTGCGTTGATTCTGAGATAAATTCTTTCGATATATTTAACGAAATCTATTTCCCTATATGAGTGATTATAAACTAACCCATCTTAAACAGCTTGAGGCTGAAAGCATTCACATTATTCGAGAAGTTGCAGCGGAATTTGACAAGCCAGTCATGCTGTATTCCATCGGTAAAGACTCTGCGGTGATGCTGCACTTGGCGATGAAAGCATTTGCGCCAGGCAAGCCGCCATTCCCTTTGTTGCATGTTGATACCACCTGGAAATTCAGGGAAATGATTTCATTTCGTGATCAGCTGGCAAAAGATCTGGGGTTGGAGTTGTTGGTACATATCAATGAGGATGGGGTTGAACAAGGCATCGGGCCATTTACTCACGGCAGTAAAAAACATACTGATGTAATGAAAACAGATTCTCTCAAACAAGCCCTCAACAAATACAAGTTTGATGCGGCGTTTGGTGGAGCGAGAAGGGATGAGGAAAAATCCCGTGCCAAAGAACGGGTGTATTCATTCCGAGATAAAAATCATCGTTGGGATCCAAAAAACCAGCGTCCGGAATTATGGAATATTTATAACGGTAAGGTAGATAAGGGCGAAAGTATTCGTGTATTCCCTTTATCCAACTGGACTGAGCTGGATATCTGGCAATATATTCATCTGGAAAATATTCCGATTGTGCCACTTTATTTCTCCAAGGAAAGACCTGTTGTGGAAAAAGATGGCATGCTGATTATGGTGGATGATGACCGTATGCCTATCGGGCCAGAGGACAGGATTGAAATGAAAATGGTGCGATTCAGAACGCTGGGTTGTTATCCATTAACCGGTGCGGTTGAGTCGACTGCGACGACGTTACCGGAAATTATTCAGGAAATGTTGTTGACCACAACGTCTGAAAGACAAGGGCGTTTGATCGATCATGATCAGGCAGGATCAATGGAGCAGAAAAAACGTGAAGGCTACTTCTAAGCGAGCGGCAATAGTTTTTTAGATAAACAACATTACTGGAAATAATATGTCACACCAATCTGAGTTAATTAGCACTGATATTGATGCGTATCTTGAGCAGCATGAGCGTAAGGAATTATTGCGTTTTCTGACCTGCGGAAATGTCGATGATGGTAAAAGTACCTTGATCGGTCGTTTGTTACATGATTCTAAAATGATCTATGAAGATCAGCTGGCAGCTGTGCAGGCAGACAGTGTCAAGTCGGGTACCACGGGTTCGGGCAATGTGGATCTGGCATTGCTGGTCGACGGTTTGCAGGCAGAGCGTGAGCAGGGCATTACCATCGATGTTGCCTATCGCTATTTTTCAACATCAACCCGTAAATTCATTATTGCTGATACTCCGGGGCATGAGCAGTACACGCGCAATATGGCGACGGGTGCTTCTACCTGTGACTTAGCTGTAATTTTGATTGATGCGCGTTACGGTGTGCAAACGCAGACTAAACGACATAGCTTTATTGCATCCTTGTTGGGAATCAAGCACATCATCGTTGCTGTCAACAAGATGGATTTAGTTGATTTTAGTGAAGATACTTACAATAAAATCAAGCAGGATTATCTGGATTTTGTTTCTTCTCTGGATTTGAAGGATATTCACTTTATACCGATGTCAGCATTGAATGGAGATAACGTGGTCAATGCAAGCGAACATACGCCATGGTATGACGGCCCAGCGATGATGGACTTGTTGAACACGGTAAAAATCAATGAAGATCAAAATTTTACCGATGCCCGCTTTCCGGTGCAGTATGTTAATCGGCCTAATCTGGATTTTCGTGGGTTTTGCGGCACCATTGCTTCTGGCGTGTTCAAGCCGGGAGAGCAGGTCACGGCTTTGCCTTCAGGAAAGAGCAGCACCATTAAATCTGTTGTGACTTACGAAGGGAGACTGGAGGAAGCGTTTGCGCCAATGGCGGTAACGCTGACATTAAATGACGAAATTGATATCAGCCGTGGCGACTTGATTGTCAAAACAGAAGGGTCTCAACCGGTTATTGATGACAAATTCAAGGCAACTATCGTTTGGATGACTGAAAAGCCAATGAATACTGGCCGTCAATACACGATCAAGCTGGCGACACGCAGTGTGTCTGGTTCGTTCTCAACCATTCATCACCGAATTGATGTCAATACATTGGAGCATTATGATGCGGAAGAAATTCAGCTAAATGAAATCGCGTCCTGTACCTTATCAGTAAATGCACCGGTTGTATTTGATGCTTATAAGCAAAGCAAGGGGACGGGCGCGTTTGTCGTTATTGACCGTTTGTCCAATGTGACTGTGGGAGCGGGTATGATTACCGGTTCTGCTGATGATGTCGATTTGTCGCCAGTGACGGCAGGTGATCGGGCGGCACGTTTCGCGCAACAACCTGCCGTAATCTCTTTGACGGGCAGTGCGGCTGCAGAGTTGGCATATCAGCTTGAGCGCAAAGTATTCGATACGGGGCATGTGGCTACGGTTTTGGAAAATCAGGCAGATAATCTCTCGGTATTACTTCCTGTATTGAAGCAGGCCGGTTTGATCAGTATTTGCGTAGGCGCAGGCATGGATGTTTGTGATGTGCAGTTTGATGCAGACTCCACTCAATTGGATGAAATCTACAACGCCTTGAAGGATAGCGGTACGATTTGATCCGTATCTCTGCTGCAGGTGGTTTGATTGGAAAAGCTGGACGCCCTGCAACTTGCAGCACAAATTAAACAATGGGGTGCTGCCCTTGGTTTTCAGCAGGTAGGTATTTCTGATACCCAGTTGCAGCAGGCGGAGCAACATTTACAAGCGTGGCTGGAGAAAGATTATCATGGCGAGATGGCGTATATGTCTCGTCATGGTTTAAAGCGAAGTCGCCCGGAGCTCCTTGAGCCAGGAACCCACAGTATTATTTCTGTCAGGATGGATTATCTTCCTGAATCACAAGCTCAGTCAGAAGCCAAGCTGACTGATCCTTCACATGCCTTTATCTCCAGATATGCCTTAGGGCGTGATTATCACAAGGTTCTGCGCAAGAGGTTGCAGAAGCTCGCGGACAAAATTTCCGAATCTATTGGTTCATATGGTTTTCGTGTGTATGTGGATAGCGCGCCGGTACTTGAGAAGGCGATTGCAGAAAAGGCCGGGCTGGGCTGGATAGGCAAGCACAGTAATCTGATAAACCGTAAGGCGGGATCCTGGTTTTTTCTGGGGGAGATTTATACTGATCTTGAGCTGCCAGCTGATTAGCCCGGTTCAGCACATTGTGGCGATTGTCGAGCCTGCCTGGATATATGTCCAACACAGGCTATTGTGGCACCATATCAGGTAGATGCCAGGCGTTGTGTCTCGTACCTGACAATTGAATTAAAAGGTTCTATCCCGGAAGGGTTTCGTCCTTTGATTGGCAACCGGATTTATGGTTGTGATGATTGTCAATTAGTCTGCCCCTGGAACCGCTTTTCCCATTTGTCTACAGAATCAGATTTTTCACCCAGAAATAAATTGCATGCAAGCACCTTGGTTGATTTGTTTGCTTGGACTGAAGCTGAATTTTTACGCAAGACAGAAGGAAGCGCGATACGTCGAATTGGTTATGAAAGATGGCTTAGAAATGTTGCTGTTGCACTGGGAAACAGTAAGCCGGGAGAGAGGGTTGAGCGTGCACTATTATCTTTTCGCTCTTCAATAGATTCTGAGCTGGTGAGAGAGCATGTTCAGTGGGCGATTAAGCAGCAAAAGCTCAAATCTACTTAAAGCGACAAGCAGTTATTTTATTGTTTCAAGAATGGAATTAATAAATGTTGTGAACTAAAATCCCCCCAAACATTTTGATTTTTTGGCATTATTGTTTATAAGGATAAAACTTAAACCAATGTTCGACGCCCAATGCTGGGCCAAGTTCATTTATCACCATTGAGAAACAATACGACTTATGGTGTAATGGCACAGTTTTATGTCTTGAAGTGTGCCTTCTGGTGATCTGGAAGGTGGTTGCGCAACTTGTCTGGAGAGCAGGCTTATTCATTATGCAATTTACTATTAAAGAGGGTTTGGATTTACCGGTAACAGGTAAACCTGAACAAAAAGTTGGGGAAGGAAATAAAGTAAGTTCCGTAGCAGTATTGGGAACAGACTTTGTTGGATTAAAACCTAAAATGATGGTCAGCGAAGGCGACTCAGTCAAGCTGGGCCAGGTTCTGTTTACGGATAAACAAAACCCTGGGGTTAATTTTACTGCACCAGGAACGGGTGTAGTCAAAGCGATTAATCGTGGTGCTCGAAGAGTATTGCAATCGGTCGAAATTGAGTTAAAAGGGCAAGACCAGGAAAGTTTCAGCAAATATACCAAAAAAGAGCTGGCTGAAATCACTGTTGAGCAAATCAAGGAAAATCTGCTGGCTTCAGGATTATGGTGCTCGTTTCTTACCCGTCCTTATGGAAAAATTCCGCAAGCAGACACTACGCCTTCATCAATCTTTGTAACGGCGATCGATACCCGTCCTCTGGCTGCTGATCCTGCAGTTGTCATCAAGGGGCGAGAAACTGATTTTGCGGCCGGAATGAATATTATTTCCAAACTGTCTGCAGGCAAGACTTATCTTTGTAAAGCCTCAGGCAGCGATATTACTGCGGTTGAGCAAGCGCAAACAGCTGAATTCTCGGGGCCACATCCTGCAGGACTGCCAAGTACTCATATTCATTTAATTGATCCAGTTAATGCTGAGAAATTCGTCTGGCATATTGATTATCAGGCGGTGATTGCAATTGGTGCCTTATTCAGTACAGGAAAATTGAACGTAGAGCGCGTTGTATCTCTGGCTGGTCCGGTCGTAAAAAAACCGCGGTTAGTGAAAACGCGCGTAGGTGCAAACACGGATGATCTGGTAAAAGGCGAACTGGATGAATCTGCAGAAAACAGAGTGATTTCCGGATCAGTACTCTATGGTCAGGAAGCAGCTGACTGGGCTGCCTTTATTGGTTTTTACAGTAATCAAGTGACTGTATTGGCTGAAGGCCGACAACGAGAATTATTTGGCTGGATTGTTCCGGGTAAAAATAAATATTCAGCATTGAATGTTTACCTTTCCAGTAAAGATCGCAAACATCATCGCCAGTTCCCGCTAACGACAGATAAAAATGGCAGTAACCGTGCCATTGTACCGGTAGGTATTTATGAAGCAGTCATGCCAATGGATATTCTGCCTACGCCATTATTAAAGGCACTGGTTGTGGGAGATACTGATTCTGCACAGCAACTGGGCTGTCTTGAACTGGATGAGGAAGATGTTTCCCTGTTTACTTTTGTTGATCCGGGTAAACATGACTTTGCACCGGTTCTTAGAGCGAATTTAACTAAAATTGAGAAGGAAGGGTAATGTCGGCTAGAGATTTTTTAGATAGCTTAGAGCCGCATTTTACAAAAGGTGGGAAGTTAGAGAGGTATTACGGTCTCTATGAAATGGTTGATACTTTTATCTACACACCAGCTGATGTAACGCGCGGAACAACGCATGTTCGTGATGGCAATGACCTGAAACGGACAATGACTTTTGTGGTAATTGCAACATTTTTTTGCATTATGATGGCTATGTACAATTCAGGCTATCAAGCAAATCATGCCATTCAGGCCATGGGCTTGGAAACGGTCGATTCATGGCGTAGCATCGTGATGAATATCTTCGGTTACAGTCCGATGAATCCAATTTCAAATTTTGTTCACGGCGCCTTGTTTTTTCTTCCTATTTATATCGTCACTCTGGCTGTCGGCGGTGTATGGGAGGTGCTGTTTGCTACTGTGCGTGGCCATGAAGTGAACGAAGGCTTTCTGGTTTCTTCCATGCTTTATACCTTGATCATGCCACCGGATATGCCGTTATGGCAGGTAGCTCTGGGTATTTCGTTTGGTATTGTGATTGGTAAAGAGGTCTTCGGCGGGACGGGTAAAAACTTCTTAAACCCAGCGTTGACTGGGCGTGCCTTTTTATTTTTTGCTTACCCTGCGTCAATTTCAGGTGACTCAGTATGGGTCGGCGTTGATGGCTACACTGCGGCGACGCCTTTAGGATTGGCTGCTCAAGGTGGTCTTGAAGCGGTGCATGAAGCTGGTTTTGGCTGGTTTCAGTCTTTCTTTGGTTTCATGCCGGGTTCAATTGGTGAAACATCTACATTAGCTATCATGATTGGTGCGGCGTTTCTGCTTTATACGCGTGTTGCATCTTACCGAATCATGGGTGGCGTATTGGCCGGTATGGTGTTGACGTCTATCTTGTTCAATGTTATTGGCAGTGAAAGCAATCCTATGTTTGCATTCCCGTGGTACTGGCACTTGACTGTCGGCGGTTTTGCATTCGGCATGGTGTATATGGCAACGGATCCGGTCAGTGCAGCCATGACCAATACCGGGCGTTGGATATTTGGCGCACTAATTGGTGTGATGGTTGTTCTGGTGCGTGTTGTCAATCCGGCCTTCCCGGAAGGAATGATGTTGTCCATTTTATTTGCAAACATGTTTGCGCCTGTGATTGATTACTTTGTTGTTCAGGCAAATATTAGAAGAAGGATGAAACGCAATGTCTAACGAAAAACCTGAAAACGAATTTGTAACTAAATTTAAAGCTTACCGCGACAAGGTACTGGCTTTAAGCAATGATTCACTGGAAAAGACAATTGCTGTTGCGTTGTCGCTTTGTTTTGTTTGTGCAATTCTGGTGTCTTTTGCTGCTGTTGCATTAAGACCGATTCAAACAATGAATAAAGCCATGGATATGAAAAAGAATATCCTGGAAGTAGCAGGTTTACTTGATGAAGGTACGGATATTCATCAAGCGTTTGAAGAGCAGATTGAAGAAAAACTGGTTGATATTGAAACAGGTGAATATATTGAAGATATGGATCCTGCACAATATGATCAGCGTAAGGCAGCGAAGGATCCTGCGCAAAATGTTCTGTTGACGTCTAATCAGGATATCGCCAGCATCAAGGCCAGAGCTAAAATTGCCAAGGTTTATCTGGTAAAAAGTGGCGAGCAGATTGAATCTATCATTCTCCCTGTTCATGGCTATGGATTGTGGTCTACCATGTATGGCTTTTTAGCGCTTGAAGCAGATGGTCAAACAGTGAAAAGTATCAACTTTTACGACCAGGCAGAAACCCCAGGATTGGGTGGTGAGGTCGTCAATCCAAACTGGCGTGCCTTGTGGCAGGGTAAGAAAGTCTACAATGACTCTGGCGAACCGGCACTTGGTTTGATCAAGGGTGTTGTTGATACTTCCAAGTCGGGCGCTGAATACAAAGTTGATGGTTTGGCAGGAGCGACTCTGACCAGTAACGGGGTCAGCAATCTAATTAAATACTGGATGAGTGCAGAAGGTTTTGCACCTTATCTGGATAAAGTTAAAAGCGATGGTTAGGAGTTAATGATGAGTGCGGTTATAGACAATGAAACCAAAAAGGTATTGACCGAACCATTGGTCAATAATAACCCGATTACCTTGCAGGTATTGGGCATCTGTTCAGCGCTGGCGGTGACATCTCAAATGTCAACGTCTCTGATTATGGCGATTGCTTTGACTTCAGTAACAGCGTGTTCAAGTGCTGCAATCAGTGCAATTAGAAATCACATTCCCAGTAGTATTCGTATCATTGTGCAGATGACAATTATTGCATCACTGGTAATCGTGGTTGATCAGATCTTGAAAGCGTTTGCATATGAAATCAGTAAACAGCTGTCAGTATTTGTTGGCCTGATTATTACCAACTGTATCGTGATGGGACGTGCAGAAGCCTATGCAATGAAAAACCCGCCTGTAGCGAGTTTTATTGATGGCGTCGGTAATGGCCTGGGTTACAGTTTGATCCTGGTGATCGTGGCATTTTTCAGAGAGCTGTTTGGTTCGGGCAAGTTGCTTGGCATTGAAATTTTTCAATTAACCAAAGATGGGGGGTGGTACGATCCTAATGGTCTGATGTTGTTGCCTCCAAGTGCATTCTTTCTGATTGGTCTGATTATCTGGGTATTCAGAACGTGGAAGGTTGACCAGCTTGAAGCGCCGGATTTCCAGATTATGGGTATTTCTCATGGTGAAGGAGGGCATCACTAATGGAAGCTTATATCAGTTTATTTATAAAAGCGGTATTTGTAGAAAACCTGGCATTAGCCTTCTTTCTGGGGATGTGTACATTCCTGGCAGTATCTAAAAAGATTTCCACGGCTATGGGTTTGGGGATTGCAGTACTGATCGTACAAGTCATTACTGTGCCAGTAAATAACATTATTTATCACTCTTTACTAAAAGAAGATGCCTTGTCCTGGATGGGCGTAACAGGTGTTGACTTGAGCTTTCTTGCACTGTTGAGCTGTATCGGAATGATTGCCGCTCTGGTACAGATTCTTGAAATGGTGCTGGACAAATTTTTTCCGGCGCTTTATCACGCATTGGGTGTTTTCCTGCCATTGATTACAGTTAACTGTGCGATTCTGGGCGGAAGCTTGTTCATGATTGAGCGAGACTATGATCTGTCAGAAAGTCTGGTCTACGGTGTTGGTAGTGGTTTTGGCTGGGCGCTGGCAATTACTGTAATGGCAGGGGTGCGTGAAAAACTCAAATACAGTGATATTCCAGCGGGTCTGCAAGGTCTGGGTATCACATTTATTAGTGCGGGTCTGATGTCTCTTGGCTTCATGGCGTTTTCTGGAATTCAACTTTAGGGGAAGGATTAGTAATGCTTGAAATTGCATTAGGCGTAATATTTTTCACGTTAATCGTGATTGCGCTGGTATTTATTATTATCGGTGCGAAAAGCAAATTAGTCGCTTCCGGTGACGTTGAAGTTCTTATTAATAATGAGAAGACGATTAAAGTTCCCGTCGGGTCCAAGTTGCTGACTGCTTTGGCAGATGCAAATCTTTTTGTTCCATCTGCTTGTGGCGGTGGCGGTACTTGTGCTCAATGTCGTGTAAAAGTACATAAAGGGGGGGGCGAGATTTTACCTACCGAAATGTCACATATTACTAAGCGTGAAGCAGTTGAAGGTGAGCGTCTTTCATGTCAGGTAGCGGTAAAGCATGACATGGACATTGAAGTCGAAGACAGTGTTTTCGGTGTAAAAAAATGGGAATGTGAGGTTAAGTCTAACGATAACGTAGCTACTTTTATTAAGGAGTTGGTTCTTGAATTGCCTGAGGGTGAATCAATTGATTATCGGGCTGGCGGTTACATCCAGATTGAATGTCCAGAACACGTTTCAAAATATTCAGAAATGGATGTGGGTGAAGAATACCGTGAAGACTGGGATAAATATGATTTGTGGCGCTATGTCTCTGATGTAAAAGAATCTGCATTGCGTGCATACTCAATGGCCTCTTATCCGGAAGAAAAAGAGATTATGTTGAATGTACGTATTGCGACGCCTCCTCCGGGGGCACCGGACAGTGTTCCGCCGGGCATTATGTCTTCGTATATCTTTAATCTTAAAGCCGGAGACAAAGCCATTGTGTCAGGCCCGTATGGTGAGTTTTTTGCCAGGGATACAGACAACGAAATGGTCTTTGTCGGTGGTGGTGCTGGTATGGCTCCTATGCGTTCGCATATCTTTGATCAATTACGTCGCTTGAAATCAAAACGTAAAATGACGTTTTGGTATGGTGCGAGAAGTAAGCGAGAAATGTTCTATGTAGAAGATTTCGACATGCTGGCTGCCGAAAATGATAATTTTACCTGGCATGTCGCTTTGTCTGATCCTTTAGCGGAAGATCAATGGGATGGTTATACCGGGTTTATTCATAATGTATTGTTTGAAGAATACATTAAAAATCATCCAGCACCAGAGGACTGTGAATACTACTTGTGTGGACCTCCAATCATGAACTCTTCCGTGATCAATATGTTGATTGAAAACGGTGTAGAAAGAGAAAACATCATGTTGGATGACTTTGGGGGATAATGATTCATTTGTTTCAAATGAAATTGCTTGCAAGTCAAATTAAACGAGGAACAGGAGTCATCCTGCTCCTCGTTTTTTTATTCAGCGGCTGTGAAAATCATAGCAGTATAGAAAGGGCAGCGGAGTTCGTTTATACCGGTCGAACCATGGGGACGTCCTTTAGCGTAAAGGCTAAAGTTGTTTCTACGATTGACAAAACAGCTGTGCAGCAGGACATCGACGAATTATTGATCTTGCTAAATCAACAGATGTCGACGTATATCTCTGACTCTGAACTATCGCTTTTTAATAAGAGTCAATCGACTGAATGGATGCAAATTTCCAAAAACCTATTTGCCGTTTTGAAAAAATCCCGGGAGGTTTATGATCTTTCCGGTATGGTATTTGATCCGACGATATCGCCTTTGATCAACCTGTGGGGGTTTGGGACTGACCCCACGGTGTTTGATGTGCCGTCAGAGGAAAAGATTGAGGCTGCACAACAACTTATGGGTATGGATAAGGTTGAATTGGATGAGATGACGGGAGTGCGTAAAAAACACCCTCAACTATCGATCGACTTGTCTGCTGTAGCTAAAGGTTTTGCGGTGGATAAAGTGGCTGAGCTGATGGAAAGCAAAGGATTAACGGATTACATGGTTGAAATTGGTGGCGAAATCAGATTGAAGGGCCATAATTTTGATGATAAGAAATGGAAAATCGCGATTGAAAAACCGGTGTCTGACATGCGAAGTATTCAGAAAGTGTTGCCTTTGACAGATATTTCAATGGCAACCTCCGGTGATTACCGCAATTTTTTTGAAAAAGACGGGCGAAGATTTTCTCATACCATTGACCCGGTGACGGGGTATCCAATTAATCATGCGCTGGCATCGGTCACGGTGTTACATAAAAGCTGTATGGATGCAGACGCATGGGCAACGGCATTAATGGTGCTGGGGCAGGAAAAAGGGTTTGAGTTGGCTCAAAAAAACGGTTTGGCAGCATTTTTCATCAGTAAGAATGCAGCCGAGTTTGAGGAAAAATCAACGCATGAATTTAAACAACTGACAGGAGAAAAATAATGACGTATTTTCTTGTGACTTTCGCATTTATGTTATTAGTTATTGCTATTATGGCTATTGGTGTCATATTCGGGCGTAAAGCTATCAAGGGCTCGTGTGGCGGCGCCAGTAATGGTAATTGTATTTGTGTAGAAAAATGTGATAAAAGAAAGAAAATGGAAGCAGAAGCAAATATGTAACTTCTGTTTTTACCTGTTTAATAACAATAATGGAGGCGGGTATGCTGGCTAAGATAACAATTGCTGATTACATGACTAAACATGTGTTTACCATAAAAAAAGAAACGGGTGTTATTGAAGCAATTAAATTATTGCTCAATCATAAGGTCACCTCTGCACCTGTAGTCGATGATTATGGTAAATTAGTCGGTATGTTTTCTGAAAAAGACTGTATGAAAGTGGCATTGGACTCTACTTATAACCAGGGGATGAGTGGACAAGTGGGAGATTTTATGTCGACTGACATCATTACCGTGAATGCAGAATCAAGCATTGTTGATTTGGCAGAACGTTTTCAGGAATCGAATGTGCGAAGTTACCCGGTATTCAAAGAGAACCAGCTCATCGGGATTGTCAGCCGCACCGATGTGTTGAAAGCTTTAACTTCATTGAAATAATTCTGAGTGTCGAAAGTTTCGTTTTACTGGCATGACTATGAAACTTTTGGCACAGATCCTCAACGGGATCGAGCCTGCCAGTTTGCCGGTATACGTACCGATGAAGACTTCAACATCATAGGCGATCCTCTCACAATTTATTGCAAGCCGGCAGCAGACTGCCTACCTCATGCCGAAGCCTGTCTGGTGACAGGCATTACTCCGCAAATCGCTGAAGCTAACGGTGTTTGTGAAGCCGAATTCATCCGCTTGATTCATCAGCAGATAGCCCATCCTTCTACGTGTACAGCAGGCTACAACAATATACGTTTTGACGATGAAGTTACGCGTAATTTGTTATATCGCAATCTGTATGACCCTTATGCCCGTGAATGGCAGAACCATAATTCACGCTGGGATTTGATTGATGTCGTTAGAGCGTGCTGTGCACTGCGGCCTCAGGGAATCGAATGGCCGGAGCATGAAGATGGTTCTCCCTCTTTCAAACTGGAAGCGCTGACTCAGGCAAATGAGATACAACACGCATCAGCCCATGATGCCCTGTCTGATGTATATGCAACCATTGAAATGGCAACGTTGGTTAAAACCCGTCAGCCCAGGTTGTATCAATTTCTGTTTGAACATCGACAAAAGAATAAGGTTGAAGACTTATTAATGCTTGGAAAAATGCAACCTGTGGTGCATGTGTCAGGTATGTTTTCGGCTAAAAAACATTGTCTGGCGGTCGTTGTTGCTTTGTGTAGACATCCAGAAAATAATAACGGGATTATTGTGTATAACCTCCATATCGACCCTGAACCCTTGCTTGGATTGACGGCTGAGCAAGTGAGGGAGCGCCTGTTTACGGCAACGGAAGACTTGGCTGATGGCGTAGAGCGCATACCATTAAAGACAGTGCATATAAACAAATGTCCAGTGATTGCTCCTTTATCTGTCATTAAGCCGGAAGACGCAGAGCGATTACACATTGATCTGGCTCAATGTCATAAAAACGTGCTGAAACTCCAGCAAAGTCCGGATCTGGGTGAGAAAATCCAACAGGTTTTTTCCAGGACAAGTGAAGCTGAACAACAAGATGATCCTGATTTAATGATTTATACAGGCGGATTTTTCCCCCAATCAGACAAAAATATGATGAATCAAATTAGGGAGGCGCAAGTAGAGGAATTACAAAATATTGCTCCTGGTTTTACTGATGAACGATTGCCTGAAATGTTTTTTCGTTATAAGGCCAGAAATTATCCCGCGACGTTAACTGATGATGAAAAACATCAATGGAAAGCATATTGTGCGCAGGTGATGAGCCAGAAAGACATAGGAAGTCAATGTACATTGCAAGGGATAGCCCAAACACTCAGGAAATATTCAGCAGAGGCTAATAAAGCTGACATACTGGAAGCGCTATGGGACTTTGTTAGCAGTAAAGCAAAAGAATACAAGATTGATGTGGATGGACGAAATTAAGCGCTCATCCGGGATCTAAATGACTTCTTTTCAGATTCATCTGCTAATGTCTCCAAAAGCAAGTTAATCAACTCATCTTTGTTCTGGGCTTTTTTTGATGCCTTTTTTACTAGCATGGACGCAATAGGCCCAATAAATTGACTTAACTCCCTGGTCGCGATTTTTTCAAGTGTTTCATCAATACGTTGAACGTTTTGATGTTGTTTAGGGGGGTCGATGACAACTGTTGAGTCGACCGGCATTGTCTGGATATCATTTGTACACGTTTGCCGGATGTGTGACAGAAATTGTTTTTTTTGATCTGAATCAGTGATGAAGTTACAGCAGTTTTCTATTAACTCACGTTGGCTGGAAACACGTTTTAATTCACGATTAAGAAGAATTTTAGCCATAGGTCCAAGCGCGTTTAACAGCGCATGTTGAATGGTATTATAATCGTCATTATCAACGGTGAAGACGTGTTCGACTGTTGGGGGAGGGGTGGATTCATTAGGCGTTCTATTCTCTTGAGGAATAGGTGCTGTAGCCTGGTTTTTTTGGCTTCCTGGAGGGATAACTTCATACAGTTCAAACTGCCGCACATGTTTATCGGCACGTATACCAAGATAAGAAAACAATTCAGCGTATTCCTGGCTTTGACAACCAATAACTTCAAAGAATGAGCGGGAGACTAGAATTTCGTCGGAATCAGCAAAGTCCATGACGCGTGCAGCACAGTTAATACCTTCTCCTACAGGGGCCGGGTGACCATTGATATCCGGAATAATTTTAATGGGGCCAAGGTTTATGCCGATTCTTATTTCATAGTCAGGGCGTGTGGAGGCAAAATTTCTGAGTATATCCCGAATACTTACCGCAAAGAAAAATGCGGCTTCTGGTTCAACTAAAAAACACACAGCGGCCCCATCGCCACGATCAAGTAGGATGTAATCCTCTTTATTAACTTTAGAGAGGTACTGTGCAAGGATGTTATCCAGATGTTGCTTAATTTCAAGTTGTGTATGAATAGAGCGCTTGCTGAAATTTACAACATCAAGAAAAGCGACAGAACTTAGCCAGGTTCGGTGTTCAGAGGTTAGCATGTATAATTTTTTTAAGACTGTTCTTCAATGACTTGCATGGCATTTACGATGCTACGCCGCATTCGGTTAAATGAGGTAGAAAGCTTGGCTAATTCATCGTTACCAGTCGTTGAAAATTCGGGGGTATCCATATCTCCAGTGCTGATTTTTTCAGCGATCTTGGACATTTTTCGTAAGGGTTTGATAATGGAAAGAAAAAAGAAAATGTTGAGTAATATAATGACGAGCAAGCTCAATCCAGCAAGGGCAATCATCAATTGAGTAAATAGCAGATTGGCCTTGTCTAGCGCAACTTGCAGTGGAACTGAAACGATTTGTGCGCCTACGACTTCGTTCATTTTCCAACCGAATCCGTTCGAATCACCATAAAGTTTTACCACAGTTTTTGGTGCAGCCTTGGGGATGCTATGACAAGTCAGGCAGTTTTCATTAGTAATGCGAATCGGACGGGCAAGGAATTGGGAGCGCCCATTTGGGGTATCACGCTCACCCACAAATTCTTTTAATTCAGCATCATTTGAAAACAGAGATATAACATCAGCCTCCCAGTCTACTGCCCTGTCCCTGGGGTTGGTCGGGTTTAAAGTGGCTTCCTTGTAGCTGTATTCAGGATTGTCTTGTTGTAAATGAAGAAATGCCTGGGTGGCTGCATAGGCGGGTACGGTTTGCGGTAGAAATACCTTTTTCATCTGCTTCTTAAGCAAGGGGCGAATTTCGTTTACGGTATAATGTCTTACCGCTCCGGCGCTATCCATCATCAGTCCAGCCCGTTCCATGACATCATCACGAGCATTATTGAACAGATTCTGACGCATGAATTCACTTAATCCATATGAACTTAGTGCTAACACTGGAATTAAAATGAAATTGAATTTTGTCAGAAGCCCCATAGTTTCACTCGTAGGAAAAGGTTAGATCATAAATTAATCTATGTTATTTAACAAATTAAAATACAAATGAAATTCACGTAATATTCATGACGCAAAATAAATAATCGTCGTAGCATTAATGCTACGACTCACTTATAATTCGTAAGCTTTTTTTAAGAACCGACAGGAACAATATGATGAAAAAAATAACCCTTTTCGTTTCGCTGATCACACTGGTTTTTGCTGCGTCTGTACAAGCACATGGCCCGGTAAGAGGTAAAATGACCGCAACCATCTCTTTTGATGCTTCAGCTGATGATGTATGGGCTGTTGTCAAAAACTACGATGACATGTCATGGCATCCCATGATCAAGAGTACAGACGCGACCAAAGGCAATGACAAAGGGTCGGTTCGCACATTAACGCTGAAAAATGGCGGCACGATCACTGAAAAGCTGAAAGCCTATAAAGAAGACAAAATGTCTTACAAATACAAGATTACCGAGATGAGCTCTACCGGTACGCTTCAACATGCAGGTCAGGAAGAAAAAATTCCTGTTTTACCCGTTGAGAACTATGCGGCAACGCTGAATGTTAATCAAATCGGCGACAAGACAGAAGTGAAATGGATCGCAACTTATTATCGCGCTTATGTTAACAACAATCCTCCTGAAGAGTTAAATGAAGCAGCCGCAGATGCTGGCGTGACTGCAGTATTGACAGCAGGTCTGACCAGTCTGGCGAAAAAATTCGACAGTGGGATTGATGACTCTGATGTGAAAATTAAAATGCAACGTTAATCAATTCCTGGTTCCTGTGATTCTTCATAGGAACCTCCTATCTCTGAAGCCCCTTCCATGAAAAAAATGGCTGTAATATTTGTTCTGTGCGTTTTTTCTTTCTTGATGACGCCTGTGTCTGCAGACAGTTATGCATTCATTACAAATCAACTGGATGAAAATGTTTCTGTTATTGATACCGCTGATTATTCAGTGTTTCAAACGGTGGATGTGAAAGGCAAGCCTGCAGGGGTGGCCGTTAACCAGAGGCTCAAGCAGATTTATATCAGTACGCCTGAAGGCGGCGGCTTTGCTGTAATTGATGGCACGACATTCAACGTACTCAAGCATGTGCCGGTGGGCGGGGCTTCGCTTGGAATTGCGGTGGATCCAGATGGCAATAAAATTTTTGTCGCTGATTGGTATGAAAATACGGTAGATGTTTTTTCTACAGACTCTTTTACGCATCAACGGAAAATTCAGGTCGGTAAATCGCCTTCAGGCATGGCCGTCAGTCCGGATAATCGCTGGTTGTATGTGGCTAATCGCATGGACGACTCGTTGTCGCAGATTGATTTAAAAACCTTTCGTCTGCGTAATACCACTAAAGTAGGTGCACATCCGTTTGGCATTACGGTGTCGAGGTCGGGCCAACGTATTTATTCTGCTAATGTGGAAAGTGATGACATCACTGTGCTGGTCGATGATCACCTGCGTCGTATACAGCATGTCAAAGTGGGCGCGCGACCATACGCGGTGACTCTGGCGTTAAAGGATAAGCTGTTGTTTGTCACTAATCAGGATGATAGTACCGTGTCGGTGGTGGATACCGAGAGACTGGAAGAAATAGCCGTCATAGACGTGGGAGAAAAACCTGAAGGGATTGCGACTCACCCTGATGATAAAACCGTGTACGTCGCTAACTGGATGGATGGAACCGTGTCTGTGATTGATGCTGAACAATTGAAGGTGATTAAAACCTTCAGGGCGGCAGAAGGTTCTCGCGCATTTGGTGAATTTTTTCTGCAATAATTCTGAGAATGCCTATATTTTTGAAAAGATTATTTAATAACAACAAGAGGATGAAGTATGGCTGAAACAGTAGATGAATTGACAGTCACGTATGAAGACGGCGGCATTGAAACAGTTAAGGAGCTTGATAAAAAAGTGTTGAGTAAGGGGGCCTGGGCCACCGTGCTGTTTCGTTACCAGGACTGGGATCGAGCCAAAGAGGAATATGGGGCGGATAAATTTACTATTAGCCGCTATCAGAAAAGAAATGGCGAATATCAGCAAAAGTCAAAATTCAATATTTCCAGTGAAAAGCAGGCGCGCGAGATTATTTCTGCATTGACCGAGTGGCTGGGTGATTAATCCAGCCATTCAATAATGTGATCTTCAGGATCATCGACGTCTGATTCTTTCATCGCATAACTTCTGATCGATACACCGGCTTCGTGTACGGTGTCCGGGGTGCCGGAAACCAGGGGATGCCAGTCGGGTAAAGGCTGCCCTTCGCTGAGTAGCCGATAGGCGCAGGTGGCGGGCAACCATGTGTACTCAGAAAAATCATGCTGTTTTAAATCCAGACATTCAGGCACCAGCGTGCAGCGCGACTGATATTGAGTGCAGCGACAACTGTCCTGATCAATCAAATCACACACTACGCTGGTGTAATAAACTTCTCCCGTATCCTGATCTTCTAGCTTGTGCAGACAGCATTTGCCACAGCTATCGCATAATGATTCCCATTCTTCGGTGGACATTTCTGTCAATGATTTCGTTTCCCAGAATTTCATGCCTGCATGCGCTCCATCAAATAACATAAACAATCCTGACGAATGACTTTTTCGTCCAGGGTCAGCATCGAAGGCATGGCTGGACGTGAGATACGCAACTCCTGCTGTTCCAGGTGGAAAAACTTTTCTGATACGTCCTGGCCTTCAGGATTGATAGCAATAACCGGCAGCTGACCATTGACATTTACCCGGCCAAATCGGGTGCCGCTATTAACTTCAGTAAAATTCATTTGTTCAAGGTCATGGTCCAGCAGCAAATCACTGTTATCGATATGAAAGCTGAAATCGGTTTCTGGCTGAATCTTGACCTGGGCAATAGTATGGAAAAGATCAACGTCTTTAATCGATACCGCCGTATTTGATAACTCTGGGAGATGCAGACAGGTATCAAGGTAGTCCAGGACATGTTGTGTACCATAGGCTTGATCGGGACGTCCGCACTCCAGCGTGATGGCTGGACAGATTTCTGCCATGGCACCTGATTGCACACCTTTCGGATGAGTGAAATACACCGTCAGCCGGGCAAACAAGGCAGCCAGCTGGATGTAGCGGTTATCCAGTTTGTTTATGCAACCGTAATGGGGGTTTAACCCGGTATTGTTGTGAATATCAATGCTGGCAAAGGGATGAAGCCCCTGCATTTTATCAACAACCTGTTGCATTAAACGGCTTTCAGCGCAAGGAGGAAGCTGGGTGCCGGGCCAAACGCGGTTGAAATCAGGTTGGTTTTCAAGTTGTCTCACGTTATGTCGTGCCGCCTCGATATTGGCAAAAAACAGGCTTAGAGATCGCGGTAAAGCTTTATGCTGGTATTTTTGTACTAATTTCTGCACAGCATAAAATCCGGTGGGTTCGTTGCCATGCATCAGCACCGTGATGAATAACGGTTCAGGCTGATTGCCTTGCAGATGGATCAGGGTAGGCTGAGGAAGTAGTTGATAGAGATTCTGCGGATGAATCTCCAATGAGCCGTCAGGCAGTCCATCTAGTTGTTGCAAGCGCAGCATTATGAGATGCTCCATTCGCTCACTGGTTTGCCGGATTGCTGATTTTTTAAATAGGTTTCAGTCATGGCATTAAAATCTTTTTGCTGGGCAATAAACTGGCGTTGCCAGTGGCTGCCGGTCTGCTTGCGATTGACCCTTTGCAGGATTATATCCAGATAGTCTTCCGTATCACAACGACTGATGCCAAGTGAACTTAATCCCAAAATGGCACGATTGATTAATTCGGACTTGATCAGGCTGCTTAATTTGATGGATTGGTCATTCGTCCAATGTATATGCGCGTCGAGCCCTAAACGAGCCGCCTGATAAAAATTATCTTTTGCCTGAGAAAATGAAAATGGCAACCCTTTTTCTATGATCTCGTCGTACAGGTTCTTGCTCAAGCCATAAAAAAAAGCGGTATTGGCGATGGCATCAACACTACTTGGCCCGGCTGCAGGTGTTCTGTGTTCAATGCGAAGATGCGGGGTGCCGTCATCATCAAAGCCGATTAACGGGCGATTCCAGCGCCAGATGGTGCCATTATGCAATTTAATATGTTCGAACGCCTCCAGGGCTGAGTCTGACAACTCCGGTAACAAAACGGGATAGTGTTGCAGATTCTCGTCAAAACATTCCAGAATTGATTTTCTGGCAAAGTCAGAGCCGAAGCTGACTCGCTTGATGGGGCCACGAGAGGCGGCTGCGTAGCCTCCGGTTTCAATGGCTTGTTCAAATACCGGAATGCGGGTCTCCTGCCACAAATCCTTGCCAAACAGGTATGGCGCGTTGGCACAACATCCGACCATGGCGGCAGAGGCAATGATAGACGCATTGTAATAATGATGCGCCATAGCAAAAGGAAGCTGGATATGGATCTGAAATGATGTAGTCGCTGATTCCAGCATTACATCGTGATGATCAAGCTTCAGATGTTCATGTCCGGTAATGTCAAGATGAACTGGCTGGCCGCGGGACTGTAGAATCTGTTCATTCAGTGCATGATAGCGGTTGAGGTCTGACATGTTTGCCAATACCAGGTCGCTTTGCTGTAAGGTTGGCAAAATACCGATCATCATCAAATGTTGCTGCTGATTGTGTGCGTGTTCAGTGGCTTGCCGCCAGGTTTCATCCAGTTGTTTTTGCATGCGGCTGAATGCATTGCCGGCCAGCGGAGTCGGGGTGGAGTTGAGTTCGAGATTAAATTTCGCCAGCTCGGCAAAGGCCAGCGGGTGGTTAAGCGAGGCCAGAAAGTTATCGTTATCTGGGGAAGGGTGATAGGATTGATCAACAATCCAGGCTTCAATTTCAAAGCCTGCTGTCGGCGCGCGGGTGGAAAACCCTTTTTTTTCCGTGATCTGTTTTAGTAAGTCTGTTTCTTGCTGAAGTTTCTGACGAAAATACTCAAAATCAACCGCTTCAAATTGGGTTAATGAGATTTCCTGGCCCATAAAAACCTCCTGTAAAAAGGGGAGTGCTAGAACATAGCCTGATATCAGACCACTGTATTAAAAAGTTCCCACACCGGTTTGCTTTCATGCGGCAGATCGGCCAGATGTCCCAGCTCGACCCATTGATCAGGTGCATGAAAGTCCGAGCCGGTAGAGGCATACAAATCATATTGCTTGGCAAATAATTGGGTACGGTTGATGTCGTCTTTATTGCTGCGTCCGGTAACGACTTCTATCCCCTGGCCACCCAGATCACGAAAATCAGTCAACATTCGGTTCATCCAGCGGGTTGTCAGATTGTAGCGCAATGGGTGGGCAATCACAGCTACGCCACCGCTATTATTAATCCAGCTGATCACACTGGGCAAATCCGCCCATTGTGTGGATACATAAGCGGATTTTCCTTGCCCGAGATATTTGTCGAACGCATCCTGCAAGTCGCGCGCATGATCATTTTTGACCAGAAAGCTGGCGAAGTGTGAGCGCGTGATCATGTTTTCTCCGGCGGCTTCGGTGACTGCGTCATAGGCGCCATAGATACGTCTTTTTTCTAGTTTATCAGCAATTTTTTTGGCTCGCTGGCTACGGATTTTTTGTTGTTCCTCAATGCCAGATAGTAACTCAGAGTGTGTTGGGTTTATGCCCAGACCGACGATGTGCAAACATTTGTTTTCCCAGCTAACGGATAATTCAATGCCGGGGATCAGACTTAGTTCATATTGATCGGCAGCGTGTTGCGCCTCGATCAGGCCTTTAACGGTATCATGATCGGTGAGCGATAAATGGTGGACGCCTTTTTCACTGGCGCGCTTAACGACTTCAGAAGGCGGTAGTGCGCCATCTGATGCTGTTGAGTGGCAATGGAGATCGTAAATAATATTATTAGTATTCTGCATAAAGTTTGGCGTATAGACCGTTTTGCTGGATTAAAGTTGCATGATCACCCTGTTCGCAAATTCGGCCTTCTTCAAAAACGTAGACGTGATCGGCCTGCTTAATCGCACTTAGGCGGTGCGCAATAATAATTGTAGTTTTATTTTGCAGAAAATTGGCCATGGCTTCATGCAATTTGGCTTCCGTCTCGGTATCCAGGGCTGAAGTGGCTTCATCCAGAATGACTATTTTGGGTTGGCTGACGATCATACGTGCGATGGCCAGGCGCTGGCGCTGGCCACCGGATAAGCGCATGCCATGCAGGCCAACTACCGTATCCAGCCCATTGTCCAGCGCGGCAATGGTCTCTCCCAGTTGGGCAATGGTTAAAGCCTGCCACAATTGATCGTCATCTATCGTCTTGCCCAGGGTCAGGTTCGCGCGGATGGTGTCGTTAAACAGGGCGGGATGCTGTAACACGGTGGCGACATGTTCACGAACCACCTCCAGTCCAATGCGATTAACCGGAATGTTGTCAAAATAAATCATGCCGCTGTCGGGTGGATACACGCCAATCAGGTTTTGCGCGAGGGTGGATTTTCCACCTCCACTGGCGCCCACCAGCGCAACTTTATCGCCTGCGGTTACCGTAAGATTTATGCCGTTGAGTACGGGTTCCTCACGGTAGCTGAAATGCAGGTTTTCCACCTTCAAGGCCACAGTTTCATGGTCTTTAAACGGGTTTTCTAGATGTGGATAATGAGGCTCCTGTTGCAGTTGGTGTAGCTGGTTGATGCGTTGCAGAGCCGCTTTGGCGGCAAATAAAGCATGTTGAATGCCGAGGATTTCCTGCACCGGCGCCATCATAAACCACAAATAGCCGAATACTGCCAGCATCTGGCCGATGCTCAGGTCAGAATGTAACACCATGAGCATGGCCGTCGCACGAAAAATATCAAAGCCCAGCAGAAATACTAAAAAGCTCAGGCGAGTGACCGCGTCACTTTTCCACATAAAGGCAGCCGAGTTTGTTTTTACCGATAAGGCAGAATTAATCAATTGCTGGCAATAATGTTGTTCGCGGTTACTGGCGCGGATTTGGTGTATGGCTTCCAGAGTTTCGGTCAACGCTTGCTGGAACACGCCATAAGCAGCGTTTTCTCGCGCTTTCAGATGTTTGATGTTACTACCAATGACTTTGGCAAAATAAATGACAATGGGGTTTAATAGTAATATAAACAGTCCTAACTCCCAGTGCATCCACAACAAAATGACAGCTGTGCCGAAGATAGTCAGGCTGGCAATCAATAACTTGCTGATGGTGGTGCCGATGAAATGGTCAATGGTGTCCAGATCGGTGACCAGGTGGGTGACTACCGTGCCACTCCCCAGGCTTTCATATTCTGCCATGGAGATTTTCTGCAAATGAGTCAGCAGCATTTTACGCATTCTGAATATGACATCTTTGGCAATCAGGGTAAATTGCCGGGTCTGTAAAATATTTAATAGCAACGCGAACAATCGCAGACAAAAACTGCACACCAGAATGACCGAAATATAAAGTATCGGCTGATGCCATTCAGCAGGTGTGAAACGATTAATGAGGGCAACAGAGACGCCGGGCTTTCCAAGTAACACTTCGTCAACCAACAAAGGCATTAATAAAGGGACTGGAACGCTGGCAAGGGTCGCCAGAACCGCTATAATTTGAGCTGCAAAAAGTTTTTTCTTATGCTCAAAAGCAATTTTAAGGATAAAGCTCCAGGAGAAAGATTTAGGGGGCTCCGATAACGTCACTTTGACTCAACAATATGGGTGAAACTGGCTCTATTATACGGATGCTGAATACTGATTGAAACTTATAACCTGTGCTCATCATGAATCAATCCATGCGCTATTTTTGTCAAACCATTTGTTTAGTTGGTCTGATGGCTGTTTCCGGCGCATCAACCGCGCTATCCCTGGAGCAGCAAAGAAAAGATTTTTTGGCTGCGGAAAAGCTGCTGAAAAAAAGAAAAATGAGCGAATTTTTCGCGCAGTCCAGTTCGCTCAAAGATTACCCTCTTTATCCTTACCTGCAATATCAATGGCTACGCAAGGACTTGCATCAACATAAAGAAATTGAAGCATTTTTACTCCAGCACACTGATTCCCGCTATGCAGGATTGTTAAAAAACAAATGGCTGCGTCAACTGGCCAAAGATAAAAGCTGGCAGGAACTGGTCAAGCATTACCGCACTTCATCCAGCGCAAGTTTGCAATGCGCCTATCGATTTGCCCAATATCAATCCGGGCAGCAGGAAACAGCATTAAAAGCAGCAAAAAAACTCTGGACAGTAGGACGTTCGCAACCGTCCAGTTGTGATGAGTTGTTTAAACGTCTTATGAAATCCAAATACTTTACCCGTGAAATGATCTGGCAACGATTTCAATTGGCGCTGGATGACGGAAAAACCGGACTGGCAGGCTATGTTAAGAAATTAATGACGCCGACTGATCAGGACGTCGCTGAGCTGTGGATAAAGGTACATAAAAAACCTGACCTGGTTAAAAAGCAAAAAAATTGGCATGCGGGAGTTGCGCAAGCGGGATTGATTTTTGTACATGCGATTGACCGCATGGCAAAGACCAATTTGCACGGTGCTATCAGCTATTGGGATATGCATCGGACGCAATTTACGATTCCTCCTGAACGGATTGATTATATTGAAAGGCGTCTCGCCTTATCTTTGGCATACCGCAAGCACCCCGAAGCATTTCCTCGATTGCAAAAGCTGAGGTTAAATGACGAAGTGGTCAGGGAATGGCGCATCAGAGCTGCGCTGAATCAGCAAAACTGGAATGGCGTAGACCAGGCGCTGGTCGCGCTGACTGAAGAGGAAAAAGCTGACAGCAAATGGCAATATTGGCGGGCCAGAACACTGGAGCGTTCAGGGCAACAGGAGCAGGCCGACAAACTGTTTGGACAGCTGGCTGAAGAACGCAGTTTTTATGGTTTTTTGTCAGCCAACCGATTGAATAAGTCGTTAAACCTTAGTCATACGCCCATCCAGGTGAGCGAAGAACAGATGGCGCAACTGTTGGCTACAAAAGGCTTCAAAGTGATTGAAGAATTGCGTGCTCTGAATCGTGATGATGAAGCCAGGCGCCAATGGTGGTACATGATGACAAAGCTTAATAAACAGGACATCAAAACGGCTGCCAAAATTGCCCAAGCCTGGCAATGGGATCAGATTGCCATCTTTACCGTTGCCAAAGCCAAATATTGGGATGATGTTGATCTCAGGTTTCCGATGAAGTTTGTAGAGCAAGTCAAAAAAAACGCGTCTCAACAAAAGCTTGATCCAGCCATCGTGTATGGCATTATCCGCAGGGAAAGTGCTTTTAATGATAAAGCAGTGTCGCGCGCCGGTGCGCGGGGCCTGATGCAGATTATGCCTAATACCGGGAAACAAATTGCAAGAGAGCTTAAGGAAAAATGGAAAAGTAAAGCCAGTTTGTTTAATCCGGAGTTAAACGTTAAATACGGTACCTTTTATTATAAAAAATTGCTAAATCAATTTAATGGGCATTATGCTTTAGCCGCCGCCGCCTATAATGCCGGCCCCCATCGCGTATTGCGCTGGTTGCCAAAGGAAAAATCAATTGCTACCGATGTCTGGGTAGAAACCATCCCGTTTAAAGAAACCCGTGCCTATGTCGCTGCCGTGCTGAGTTATGCGATGATCTATCAGAAACGCATGCAACGTAATGCCTTGAAAATTGAAGATTTTATACTCGAAATTCCTACGGCTAAAAATTTGAGCTGATTTTTTTGGCCTGATATACGATAATAACGAGTTGATTTGAAAATTATTCAGGTACATTGATTAAATGGAGAGACAGCACAGCTATACACGCGAAGAATTGCTTATGTCCGGTCGCGGAGAATTATTTGGTCCGGAAAATGCGCAATTGCCTTTACCCAATATGTTGATGATGGATCGAATTAGCCATATTTCCGATCAGGGTGGGAAATACGATAAAGGTGAAATCATCGCCGAGCTGGATATTACACCTGATTTATGGTTTTTCAATTGTCATTTTCAGGGAGACCCTGTCATGCCGGGTTGTCTGGGACTGGATGCGATGTGGCAGCTCATCGGATTTTACCTGTGCTGGTTGGGTGGGCCGGGCAAAGGTCGCGCGCTGGGCTGTGGTGAAGTCAAGTTTACTGGTCAAGTACTACCTACCGCTAAAAAAGTCGTGTACGAAATTCATTTAAAGCGCGTTATCATGCGCAAACTGGTGATGGGCATCGCCGATGCAGTCATGCATGTCGATGACAAAACTATCTATGAAGCAACCGACTTAAGAGTCGGGCTGTTTACATCTACAAGCGAATTCTAAAGGTCAGATAGAAATGAAAAGAGTCGTGGTCACAGGGCTGGGTATTGTTTCGAGCATAGGCAATAATCGAGATGAAGTTACAGCATCCCTTAAAGCGGGCAAATCAGGCATCAGCTTTGCGGAAGATTATAGTGAACTAGGTTTTCGCAGTCATCTTAGAGGGGCGATCGATATAGATATCAGCGAATATATTGATCGTAAAATCAAACGGTTTATGGGAAATAGCGCGGCTTATAATTATATTGCCATGCAACAGGCCATTGATGATTCTGGCCTTGAAGATAACGATGTTTCCAATTATCGCACCGGTCTGGTCATGGGGTCTGGAGGCCCATCAACGTCACATCTGGTCGATTCGGCTGACATATTGCGTTCTAAAGGTGTTAAAAAAATTGGCCCGTATATGGTGACACGAGCCATGTCCAGTACAAATACGGCTTGTTTAGCCACGCCATTTAAAATTAAAGGGGTTAACTACACCATTAGTTCAGCCTGTGCGACCAGTGCCCACTGTATTGGTCATGGCATGGAGTTAATACAAATGGGTAAGCAGGATATCGTTTTCGCGGGTGGCGGAGAAGATGTTCATTGGACAATGACGTGCTTGTTTGATGCGATGGGCGCGTTGTCATCAAAATATAATGATACGCCGGAAACGGCATCAAGAGCTTATGATGTCACACGCGACGGCTTTGTTATTTCCGGAGGTGGTGGTGTGCTGGTTCTTGAAGAACTGGAACATGCTAAAGCCAGAGGTGCAAAAATTTATGCGGAATTTGTGGGCTATGGCGCCACATCTGACGGTTATGATATGGTGCAACCGTCTGGAGAAGGTGCTGTACGTTGCATGCAGCAAGCTATGGCGACCGTGGATGGTGAAATTGACTACATTAATGCGCATGGCACCAGTACGCCAGTGGGCGATATGAGAGAGTTGGAAGCGCTGCGAGAAGTGTTTGGCGGTGATAATGTTCCTGACGTCAGTTCAACCAAATCGCTTACCGGACACGCATTAGGTGCGGCAGGTGTTAATGAGGCCGTTTATTCCTTGTTAATGATGGAAGAAAACTTTATCTGTGCGTCTGCCAACATTACTGAGCTTGATCCCGAAGCGGCAGGAGTTCCGATCGTTCAACAAAGAAAAGACGGTGTTCGTCTGAACACCGTAATGTCTAACAGTTTTGGCTTTGGTGGCACCAATGCCACGTTGATTTTTCAACGATATAACGCTTAGGCTTTTCTGATGAAGAACATCGCTGGTGGGTTTGCGAAAACGTAACCCAACATAAACTCGGATAAAGATAAGGTCTGGAACTAATTACAAAAATTAAATTCAAATAACCGTTATAATCAAGTTTAAGGGGGCGACCTGGCTTCGACGTGGGTAGCAAAACCTTGAGTGCATGCTGTGGACAGTACACCACATAAAATCTACTGAACTTAAAGTATTCGCAAATGACGAAAACTACTCAGTGGCTTTAGCAGCTTAAACCCTGCACCACTCCTCTGACTACATGTGCTTATGCGTGTAGGTTCTTCGGAACATTCAGGGGTCATCTTACATAAGATCGCGTGAGGACTTAGTTCGGAGTCTAAAGCGTTAAACCCAATCGAAATCGCTGGTACTTTTCTTGGCTCGACGGGTAGGTACTAGTTAAATTAAAGTGCGAGATAAGCATGTAGACCTTTAGGCGGAGTGCTTGCGGACGGGGGTTCAATTCCCCCCGCCTCCACCAATTAAGTTAATGATTCATAAGGATTTTAATAATATTTTTATATTTAACTGGCGGTATTTTGGCGGTTGAGCTATGGCATCAATCGTAAATACATTTCAATATCTGAAATATTCAAAAAATAATTCACTTCCTAAAATGAAGATTTGTTAAGGGTTTAAAGGCTGTTTAATTTTAAAAATATATTTCCATGTAAAAAAAAATTATGAAAACCCCGCGGGAGGGGAGGAGTGTTTTTTCAAATTCTTATTAAGCTGAAGGTTACGTTGATATTGTTTAGTTACTTTACAACTTGGTGATTTATTACAGTATCTACCGTTGTAATAGTGGTTTGATATGATGTCATTATTTTTTTATGAATAAGGTGTGTATGATAGTTTTAAGAAAAATAGTCCTTTTAGTGCTTATCACTATATCTTTTAACGTGAATGCCCAACCGTTAACTGATGAAAATATAAACAAGTTTTTAGCCATGTATAGCAATGATTACAGTACACACGCTATGCGTTTGATTAAAGGGTTTAAGAAATTTAAAGCGGATTATGATTACTCTAGATTTTTAGATTTTAAAAATAACGACTGGCTGGTTAAGTACAATTTGGACAAGGATGTGTATGACAACATTTTGCAAACCAATAGAAAATATTTGTTTGATAATGGATTGATTTTTTTATTCAGCAATTTTTCAAATCTAGCGTTACGTGCTAACGATTTATTTTTTGCTTTAAAAAGACAGGATAAAATTAAAATAAACCAAACTAATGATCTTGTTCAAAGTGATTTAAAAGCGTTAATTGATTTATTTAAACAGAAGGGTATTGAGTTTAGGCCATTGGTTAGAAATTAAGAATCCTTAATTCCGTCCAGCCTGGTTTTTACTGAACTCACGCTGGATGCATTAGTGGTCAAATTACTGGCCTGGTGGGGTGAGCTGGTTGATCCACCATTATCGCCCGTGTGCGTATGTGTCGCCAGTAGGTTACCTAAATCAATAGTTAACTGCATGTGTTCTGACATCAGCTGAAGGACGTTTTCTGTGGTAGACCCTATCCATGTTTTAGGCGCTTTATAGCGTTGTTTGGTTAAACTGGTTAGGTTTAAATCTTTGATAGCCCCAACATCAAACCGCCCCCCGGAAAACAGGCTGATAAATCCAAACGCTTTTTTGGTTATGGAACCGCCGACGGTAATTTTTTGATTTTCTAACACATGACAATCATGCTGTGTGATATTTTCCGTATTTTTTACACAGGTAATCAATCGATTTAATGAGTTTTGAATAATGTTTAAATCGGTTTTAGTTTCCCAGTTTCCATCCTGATCCACACGTTGAAAGCTGCCTGGGTTATGTTGCCAGCGTTGCTCCTTAGTCGTTAAACTGGGAAAGCTCATGCCATGCGGTAAAATGGAACGGATAAACGGAGCGTTGGGGCTGCCATAAGCAAAAGCAATTTCAACGCGTGCCCCGGATTCTGGAAAGGCCAGAAACCCGGATTCCTGGCCTATGCTTGGCACAGTTAAGGGCACATCCAGTAATACCGGCCACCGTTCGTCTTTATTGCCATGCTCATCCAACATTTGAACGTCTACTGCTAAATATGGTCTAAATTCATCGCACACCGCACCGTTGTAGGGGGTTTCTCTTACTCCTACCACTTCCGCAAACAGAGGCAAATGGTAGCGGCCTGTTAGCTCTGGAAACAGTTTTAAAACCAGCCTTTTTATCAATTCTTCCATGCTAGGGTCATTTTTTCATGCATAAATTCCAGGGAATCAATGCGTTTATCATTAATCAAAACACCTGGTTTTAACGCTGGAATAGCCAAACACTTCACACTATTTTGAGCTGTTTGATCACTAAAAATATTATCTGGGATAACTACTGTCTTATCCGCCCATCGTGAATGCTCCCAACTTCCCACATAAACCACGCCGTCTCCTTGTTGTTGCCAGATAAAATCAGGGATATTAAACACACATCCTAATTGCAGCATGGCTTGATAACCATTCCCCAGATTTACAAAATTTGCTGCTTTTTGTTTGCTGTAAACCTGATCCGGGACACTAAAATTTAACCCGGTTTTTTCCTGAATGAAGGCCAGCACCTGTTTTAAATTGACGTGTCGCAAATTTAACGGCAAAGGATTATTCAATACAGCCGATAATTCCCTACAAAATAACGTGTATTTATGGCCTGTTGCTGGTGTGACTTTCTCAATAAATCCTAAAAAAAGGCGTTGTAACGTGTCCTGTGAGCTATATCCAAAGTCAAAAGACAACATTTTATTCACTTCAGGAACATGGTCAGGCGAATGAATCAGAAATTCAGCCCGGCCTGGGCTGTTTAATTGCAATAACACGCGCTCATCAATCACATGAGGCCGGCTATTACACAGTGATAAAAACCTATTCAATTTCATAGTTATAACAACGTCTCATTAACTTTGTTAATCACGTTTTCTTGTAGCCATGACAACTGAGCGGCGGTTTGGTCAGCCAAGGGCGATTCAATAGGCACAATAGGCACACCTGCTGCAGCCTGTTCTTTTACCGCCGCAGTCGTGGCACGTTGTTCTTTTTTCTCCGGAATAGAATCAAACTCAATTAATTTAAAACTCACAGACCACGCGCGTAAGGAATCCTGTTCTTTCACCTGTAAATCGCCTTGAAAAGTCACCTGCCTGATGTTCATGGCTTTAGCTGTAGTATTAATAATGTTATACACTTGGCGACTGTCGTTATCGTTTTTGGCTTCAGCCATATTAACCAGGCGTGTTAAATCTGCCGGATTATCAAATTTAATATTTGTTGTTACACTCATAGCTTTTGGTTTGTCACCGGTTTCAGCTTGCGGAGTGTAGCTCGATTGGCCGCTTAAATCTTCACCCGCCAACGTTAAGGTTGCCGACACTTTTATATCAAATCCAGGAATGAGTGTATTATCTAAAATCAGAGACATAATGGATTATTGAATAATTTCATTTAAAAGTGACAAATCCTGAACGCTACCAGACCAAACAATACCAGCGGTTATGGTAAATTCATTACCAGGCGCACCTGAAAGCACGGCGTTAGACACATCGCTGACAGCATAAAAACGCCAGCCAGCGCCACCGGATAAGCCAGCCTGGGCATTACCCTGCACGCTAAACACCTCAGCATCATGGCTGGTTTTTTCAGCCTGAAATGCGGTTAAATTAGTCATAGGATCAGAACTGTTAAAACTCACAGCATCATCAAATGCCTGTTTTCGTAAATCAGCCACATGCAGCGCAGATATAGCCGGAAGTGCATTTAACACAGAATTATTAACCGGCACCTGTTCAGATACCAAATTCATTTTCTCATCCTCAAGCGCGGCCAATGCTAACCCCCGGCGCTGCCACTGCTGTAAAACGGGTAGATCAAACGCAGTTATCAATTGACTGCACTGGCCGGCAAAGTCGTTAAAATTAGCGGCCGTAATAGCCAGCCCCAAACACGGCATATTAGGGGGCAATTTTTTCGCCAATAAAGTGACTGCATTAGGAAAACTTAATCGCGCGTGAATGCCTACTCCATCGCCATCATCCCATGGTGTCACAACATGTTTTGACAATGCATTAACCGCATTAATCGTCGTGCTCACCGGTGGATTAATGGCGACAGGTGACCAGCTCATTACCAGGCCACCTGATCTATTTCATTTTGATTTGTTGCGGCCTCAAGTTCCATTATTTTTTCCTCAAATTTATCAAATTGTGCGGAGATATGATCCTCAATATCTCGGGCTAAATGAAATAATTCAGCATGAGTATGAAACACTCTGGCTTTAACGCCATTTTCATCAACACACGTAAATTTTGACCCTTCCCCCAACGTGATTACGTTATTCAGAAAATTATTATTTCTTTCTGTTACAGAATACGTGTACGGTGCCCCTAACGCATTACTCAGCAAAGGCTGAAACATAGCATTGTCCCTGGCGTTTTCCATTTCTTTAATGGCTTGATCTATTGTTTTCGCAGGATTCATATAAGCATCGGCTTCAGCGTCTGTCATCTGAACCATAGATTTTTTTATAAAAGAGTCTTGAGACCCATCATCTTCAAAAGCGAAAACAGCGTTTGTTGTTGTGTTTTTGTAGTATTTCATTTAAAACTCTCCTATCGTAATTCGTACCACAAAGAAACAGCAGAGGGTGCGCTGGTGGCACGGTATGTAGAACCGTTGGGAACAATACCCATTAATGTAAGGCCTCCCGATGTGGTATTAGAACCGACATCATTCCTCATAAAGACAGCATCTATATATAAGCCAATTTCAACATCAGAACCAGCAGCACATTTAACTATAACAGCGATAGGTCGGCCGCTATTGTTAGTGTACGTAATATTGGCCGCTCTGGATGCTGAAACATCCAGCCAGGATTGCCCATCACCCAATCCAATAGGTGTATTTTTTAATGTTAATGGGGTGATAAAGCGTGCCCCATCTTGCCCACCATCCACTTCATCCTGAGTTGCCTTTTCCACAATACCGGGCACAGATTCAGTCGCCGCTTGAACTAATGCTTGAATCGCTTGTTTAACACGTAATGCTGTCCACGCACGCACGATTGTGGCCACACCTGCTTGAGCTTCGTTTTGTGAAACTGTGTCAGATTCTCTTAAATACTGAGGATGAGGGTCTTGTTTTGATTCGTGATCATCTACCAGTGCCGCACTGACTTTAGTATCTGTTACTACGCCCCCCGCTGAAATATCAGCAATTTTAGTCACAAAATGCTTAAACCCATTGGCATCCGTATAATCTACCAACGGGGTGGTAGAGACGTATAACGCCACCACTGCATCTACCCCATTAATATCCCCCTGCAAACTTGCATTCACCCAAACAGACGACGGCAAAGGGCTGATGTTTACTTGTTGAACGCTGGTAAACTCACAACGAATTCCACCCACATAACCAATTCCAGGGGATATATCATAAAGTGTGCCTCCATTTAAACTGACATCAAACCCGCCGGCAAAAAAAGCGCCGGGTCCATATAAATCTAAATTACTCAATCGCTCGCGCTCATCAATCTGCAGCAGTCGGGTAGTAAAATCAATCTGCCAGGTGTCAGCGGGTGCATTAATCGCCGTGGTAGCTTGAATACCGGAATATTGCAATAAAAAGTTGCGTACCAGGTTATTGCCGTCGGTACCGCCATTGGTGGCTGTTTTTGTCACCGGGGCGGCTAAATAGGCACAGGCAATTAATACATCATCAGCATCTTTAATGCCTACCCAGTTAAACGTGTAATCACCTATCGTGCTATCCAACGACAATGAATACACCACCTGATTTGTATTCACATAGCCTGATTTACTCACCGGCTGGGTATCCACAATATCACCGGGGGCTGGGATAGATTCAATGCGGTCGGCAGGCTCAACACCCAATCCTGCTATATTAGCCAACACAAAATGAGTCACGTTCAGCAATTGCGCGTTGCCCTGTTGAAGTGCAATTTTGTTTTCACCTTCAATGGTAATAAATGGCATGTTATAAACTCGCTGTATGGTAAGAATAATCGTGCTGATGGCTAAACACAGGGGTGAATGCAGTAATAGGGGTTATAATCACCAACTGATAACGTCTACAGGTTCGGCCATACGAGATAATAATCTGATTAATTAATGTCAGATTTTGTCCCAGCTGAGAATCTGACAAATTCAGCCTGATAACATCCCAATCAACCGCGTCAAACCGCTCTTCGATCTCCACATAACCAATACCCAGGCGCTCAAAAATAGCAATAAACCCGGCTTTACTGCCCGCATCTTGATTATTAATCAACGCAAACTTCACCCGTTTTCTAAACAAATCTTCAGGTTCATCCTTAAAGCGCGTGACATTCCGCTGAAAAGCCAACAAATTAACCAGCGGCAACACGGCTGTTAACGGGTCGGTCTGGGTTACAGGGAATTTAACCCATGTTTCCACCATTGCCCACCAACTGACTGCGGCGGTTCTTAATTTTTCCAGCTCTGGCCCATCCAGCCAAAACGGGAGATTAATATTGATCATTCACTTCACTCCGTTACATTCAACGTCACCGTTAAACTGGTCAATCGTGGAATCCACAACGCCGTCACAATATCAGGCAGGCTAAAATCCACAGAATGCACCTCTTCAAACTGCCTGTGTAATTCCTGCCCCAATTTACTGAATGAGAAGCGGGCATACGGATAGGTCAGGGTGGGGGTATAACTCTGGTTTTCCCTGAATGCCGCATTCACAAAATCAGTGATATTGGCTTGCAGATCAGATAATTGCTGAGCGGTTAAAAAATCCACATGCCACACTGTCACGCCGAGTGTCTGGTTCTGCTCAGGCATTTGGAACACCTGAAGGTCATCACCGTGGCCGTGGTGTCCCTGATCAGTAATATACAGATTGATATCGGTTAAATACTGCGCCACGTTCGCCGCAAAATCGAACAATACAAACGCATTCGCGGTACCGGGCCCGCGTGGGGCATCATGTTCAAACCAGATGGCATCAATATTCACCCCTGGAAACGTCCCAATGATCGATTTATATACGCTGTCGGTATGAAAATCACTGGCCGTGCCAAACTGATTACGGACACGAGCCCTTAAATTAGTATCGTTTTCAATATCTGCGCCGGGGGTGGACAGCCAATCTATCGGATTAGCGGTCGACACAATGCCCGCAATAGGGCTGGCTAATACGGCAAAATAACCCGCGGCCAAATTATGCGCCGCGCCCTCTAATGTGGCCTGCACCGCCACATCTACCGTCATGTCCGTACCATTAAACACTTTGCTTTCTGTCGTGATCACAGAGAACACCACGCCATTAATAGGTGTAGTGTTTATCAGCGTGCCGGACGGAATAGTCACAGACACATTACCGTCTTGCCGGGTAAAGGTCACGACGCCCACTGCTTTGGTGGCCGGTTTTCGGGTTAAATTCACTGCATCGGCCAATAACTCCAAAAAATCACCGGTGGCCAGCTTAACGTAAGCATTTGGGAACAGTGTAACCGCTACAAAATTAATTAACCACAAAGCGGGCGCGGTAATGACGGCTGTGGTAAAGCGCCAGAACGGGGACATTTTGTCATCGTTACTAATAGCACTACCCACATTCATCACCTCGTCTTTCCAGCGCGTCTCCAGCTCGGCTTGTGTTGTAGGAATACCCGAATCAGACAGCACTTTTAAAAAATCAATCTCCATTTTATACCCCTACTGTCAGGTTAACTGTGCCATATTTAACGGTGTTTGCTGTTATAAAAAACAAACCTGTGTCTTGCGGTGTAATGTCGACCGTGCCAGGCACCAGCCGGATATCCTCTTCAATCAAAATAATCAATTTTTGTAGATTCAAAGCCACAAATGCTTGATCACGCTGGCCAATAATCTGCACCAACAGGCCGCTTTCCCGAATTAAATGCTTAATATCCTGCGTAATACTGTCGATGTCTTGGGTTAACACCGGTTGCCCGGCAATATCCAGGGTTAAATCATTATCCGTAATCAGTAAATCAATATAATCTGGCATGATTACCCCCCCGCAAAAGCTATTTCCGAAGCCAATGTTTGGCCATTCATTGGCTGGCCAAAATTATTGACCGTTATGCCGCCCATATGGCTGGTTTTTTCATTCATCGTACTAAATTGCTGCATCAAACCGCCTTTAGGGGCGCTGCTTTGAGTGTTAATGGCCGCCGGAGCAGGTATCGGCGTGGGTGCAGACCCCATATCGATATTGACCCCCGGAATCAAATTTATTTTACTGATAAGCCAGTCAATTTGCCGCATTAAAAAATCCAGCAAATTGAAGTTATTAAAAAAATCTTTTAACGCAATGGCCTTGTTTTTAAGAAAATCAAACCCCGCCGTCATGCGATCAATAATCCCGAAGTTTTTCTCCAGCTGATATAAACCAAACGCCAGCGCGGCAATACCTGCGACAATTAACGTGATGGGGCTGGTAATGACAGACATGGCAATACCAAAGCCCGTGGCCAAAAATGTGCCAATGCCTGCGGCCACAGAAAACGCGGCAAAGGCGGCGGTTATACCAATCACCCCCAGAACGGCCACCCCCAGATACTTACTGATCGTAGGAAACCTATCGGACCACTGCATTAATTTGCCAGATACCCGGGTGATGCCATCAAACAACGGGGATAACACCGGCAACATTTGCTGTCCCAGTAAAACAGTTAACGCCTCCACCGCGCGGCTGGCTCTATCCCATGGATTAGTGATGGTGCCCGCCATCTGCACAGCTTTATCAATGCCGGTTTGCTGGCCCACCTGATGAATACTACTGCTTAATCCGTCCACATTGGTGGACAGCAATTTAATCAAGTCCACCGCTTCTTTGCGGCCAAATGCTTTTTGCAGGGCATCCGATTCAGCGACGGTATCAATCTCGCCGTATTTACCCTTAATTTTATTTAAAATATCCACCATCGGCAGCATTTTTCCCTGCTGATCAGTAAATTTTAACCCTAATGCATCTTGCGCTTTACCCACACCCGCCAGAAAGCTCTTATATTTAGTGCCGGCCTCAGCGCCGCTCATGGTCGCCTGCAAGGTGCCTAAAATAGCAATCTGCTCATTCATGGCAATACCCATGCTTTGGCCATTCGCCCCCACCGAGCCAAACGCGGCAGACATCTCAGACCCTGTGGTTTTAAACATCTGTACTGCCGTAGCGGTCTGGCCAGCCAGCTGTTTCACCCAGTCTGCCTTGCCCATCGCATCCGCATTTTTCTTAAAAATACCGTACATGGTGCCTACAAATTGGGTAATCGTGCCGGTATCAGACTTCGTGCCTTTGGCCAACACGGCAGAGGCATTAGTAAAGGCCGCCAACTCATTCCCCACCAACCCATTAATCGCGGATTGAATGTCATACGACGCGGCCACAAAATCACTTGCCGATTCGCCATATTTCACGCTGAATTGCAGCGCTGTTTTATTCAAATTGTGCAGCACATCCTGTCCCACATCTAAAGACGCCACTTCCCCCAAGGCCGAATGCATTTCCTTTGCCGGTCCAATTATTTTCTCTAACTCAAAACCTGCCCCGGCCAGCCCTGCCGCGCCGACCCCCATCTGCGTAAACCCGCGTTGAATTTTATGGGTCACCGCATCCATGTTTTTCATCATTTTGCCTGCGGGCTTGGACATTTTGTCCAGCAAACTAACTTCAAACAACAGCTTTTGCATGTTCATTTTAACCATCCTTAAAATTACCCATTAAACGCCCGACCTATAGCCCCCTGAACCGCGTTGGACATATTGTCCCAATATCTTTTTTCCAGCCACATCGCCTCCGCCATGCTTTGTTCATTGATCGGAGCGCGGGGCAGCCAATGCTTAACTAAAATTTCACACTGGTGAAAACCATTTTTCTCAATGCCACTCAGAATGCGCTCGGCTTTTTTATACTGATCTCTAAACCCCCCCCAAATTCAGCCCCAATCAATCCGGCGATTTGCATCACGATAGCCCCGCGCACCGTCACCCCATCATCCGCCAGCGCATATTTTTTAAACAGCGCTTTGTCCGCCTCGACGACAGATTGGCTCAACATATTAAACGCGGGGGTCAGTTTATCTGTGGGGGATTGATCATTTAAAAAACGATTAAAACCCGCGTCGTCAATGGCAAAATGAAGCGTGTTATCGCCTACATTAATATCAATGGTTTTTTGTTCATGCATGACTTACTTTCCCGTTCTTAAATAATTAATAAATTTGGTGTTGCGTAACCTTAACCGGTTTAATGCGTCCTCTAACCGCGCAACATTATCAACGATGTTATTAACAACATCTGATATGGGTTTAATTAACATGTTCCACATAGTTACTCCCTAATCCAGTTAACACCATCGGAGCAGATAAAACTGACCCGCTCAGACCCAGCATAATCACAATGAATGAATTGTTTTCCGGGGTAATAGCATACTCGCAAGTACGCTGATTTTTTCAACTCATGAAACAATAACTTTAACTGCCCCGGCTTAATTCATTCACCGCTTCATCGCTTTGAATCCCGTCAGGGGCGATGATTTTAGTTGCTACTGGCTTACCCAGCATTTTTTCTATCCTCTGGGCTTCTATGCGCTCGCTCAGTTTATCCTGCACCATTAGCGCTTGCCCTCTAATTTCCTGCCGCATGGCAGTTAATTGATGGCTTAACGACTCCAGTTCATTGATTGTCATATTGTCAAGTTCTTGCGTGCTGAGTTTCATACTGCCCCCTACAATTTGAAAATTTTGTTAGCGCCATCATCCCAATTGAGATTAATGTCGCCACCGTTAGGCGTGACGGGTAACCCTGTGGCCGTATCGATATACGCAATCAATCGACTTGTGCCTTCCACCCCTGTGTCTTGAAATAAAGCCACCGCTTCCACGCTGTTTCCAGACACCGCAGAAAACACCACATTGGCGGCATCAGCCACACCCACCGCCTTGGTTTTGCTTGTTAACGCCGCTGACGTTGCGATCCGTGCGCCAGCTGCAATGTCAGATAAAAACTGGTGCGTATCAATAGAAACGGAATATAAACCCGTATCGACCAGCACAACCTTAATCGTGTCAGCGTCCCAATCGATGTCTCCCCCTAAAAACCCCTCGCGTCCTAACCCATATAATGCGTTTGCCATAATTAACCCCTATGTGTTGTTTGAATAGAAATATCCCACTGAGCGCTTAGCCCACCGGCATCCACGATAATGCGTAATTGATAATAGTGCCCTGCCGCGAGATTCAGCGCGGCATCCAATGAGAGCTGGTAGTTGCCGTCACTGCCCGCTATGTAACTCAATGTCTCAGGCCAGCTCATCCCTGGCACGAGCACCCCTTGGCTGTCGCGCAACTCGGCGGTGACAGTGGCGTTATTAATCCACGTCTCATCCGCCCCGTTTTTCAGTCCAATGAGGCTCAATAAACTATCATTATTACCGGCATATAATTCACCCTCAATGAACACGATTCACTCCCATCACTGCGTCTATCAGCGGATCAACATCATATTGTGACACGTCAACTGCTGGATCAACATTATATTGTGACACGTCTATTGCTGGATCAATCGATAGCTTCGCGACCAACCAGCCGATTGATACATGCCCACCGAGCACGGTCACCGTGCCAAACTGCTCGCCACTCACTATTGCGCTCGGCGTCAGCAACCCAGTGCCCTGAATAAAAATCGTCTGTCCGTGTTGCTCCATGCTATCAATGCTGTCTGGCAGTATTAGCCATGCCTCTAGGGTGACGTCGGCGGCACTCACCGACTCAGCGCTTGCTATCCCTGTCGGCGAGACAGCCACCGACCCCGCAGACAGTGTCGCGAAACCCATTGATTCTGAACTATTCACACCTGTCGCGGTAACATTAATTGACCCACTGCTCAACCCAGGGTCACCGAGCTGCTCAACGCTGCTCATGCCCACAGCCGTTATCTCTACCGATCCGGGGAGAATAGTTAACCCACCTACACTTTCGTTAGACGGTATGCTCGATGTGTAGATGAATGAGCCACCCGTATCAATTATAGTATCGCCGAACTGCTCAATACTACTGATACCCTCTAACGCTATCGATACTGACCCTGGTGTGATAGTTAGCGCGCCGAGCGCTTCATCAGGTTGCACGCTCGATACGTAGATGAACGCCCCACCCGTGTCAATTGTCGGGCCACCGAACTGCTCTGCGCTGCCTATTCCATCCAGTGTTATAGACACTGATCCGGGGAGAATAGTTAGTGCGCCAAGTGCTTCTTCAGACGGCACACCTGACACCTGGATGGATACCTCCCCTTGAAGCATGGTTGCCGCACCGAACTGCTCTGCGCTACTGATACCACCCGCCGCTATCGATACTGAACCGGGCACTATAGTTAGTGATCCAACGCTTTCCTCAGACGGAACCCCCGTCGCCTGGATGAGTGACCCGCCCGTATCAATTATAGTGTCGCCAAACTGTTCTGCACTGACTATTGCGCTCGGCGTCAGCGTCTGCGCACCGCCCCCCGCGCCCGTGCTTAGACGTATTCTACTAATCATGCGGGAATCAAAACCTGATATGGGTTGAAGTACATATTATCTTTTTCCATAGCTAATAAACTGCGCTCATACACATAACCAAAAAATATCGTCATGTCATCTGACGACGCCCCTCTCCTGCCAAAATATACAGATAAATCAGCATTTCCTAGGAAACTCGTCGGGCTACCTGTTGCCGCAGATTGTTTATGTGTACCATTCAAAAAAATATATTTATTAACAAGATCATGGGATATGATCGCGTGATTTAACGCACCGCCTGGCACAATACCAACATCTGAGGTAATAAAATCATTGACTGATGCATCCGTACCAAACGCCGCTTGCAGGGTACCCGACCCACCAATCCCTTGAATATTCCAGGACAGGTTTTGCTTACTAGTATTGTCATTACCTGCATGCCCTCTTCGAAATATCCCAGTCCAATCCCATGGTGCTGCCACCTTACTGAACCCTACACCAGCTGTAACGCCTTCAGTCATGTAAAATCTGTCTCTGTCATCCGGGTAATTAATGTAGTTTGCAGTACCGTCCGGACAGTGTATGCCCACCCCAGGTGGGCTTATTTCGGTCACAGCAGTTCCCATTTTAACCCCTAATGTGCCAGAGACTAACTCAACCAGCTCACCATTATTGTTAACCAACCAGTACGCTACGAGACCTTTCGTTAATGGGTGACTCCAGTTGATTTTTACATTACCAACAGGCTTGCGATTAGGGCTGAATAACTCAGGTAATTCAAAACGAGAATCAGGTAGCCATAAAGCCATTACACGTCCTCATAACCAAAAACTTCTGATTTTAGTGTTGTACCGCTGACTGCAAAAGCAACGCCTAAGTTGTTTTGTAATAGTATTTTGTAGTCTGCGTTAGGCAACCGAATGTCTTGAATTTCATCCACTTTAGCCGCTGTCGTTAAGTCAAACATAAATGAACCGACATAATGCTTGCTTTCAGGGTCTACTGAATCACTGCCGGAAACATAAACACCGTCTAATTCAGGCAGTATATACACATCAACATTTTTGCCTGTGCGTGTTGCGGTTGCTGCTAGATCAAGCTGTAAATTAATAATAAAGTCACGTTCTGTTATCGCATCATTCGATAACGCAGCTGATATTTTATTACTGCCGTCAGCAAGCGAATCAAGTTCAGTTGTTAGTATTGTTGCAGTAGTGGTTGCTGTATATTTACCTGCCATAAGCTATCCTTTATAATCCCGCAGTGCAAACCAGTCCTTACGACTGATAACCGTACCGACACCAAATAAAAACTCAGCTCTAGACAGTTTTTTATTGTGTGCATCTAGTGCGTCCAGAGTGTTCGAGCTGGGTTTGTATCCACTAAACAACGCTCTGAATTTTGTTTCAAACTCGTCAAACTGAATGTCTGACGAGTTGGCGGCACTGAATAGGTAGTCAAGCCAACGCGCATGCCCTTCACTGAATTTCGAACTTACAGTAATCTCACCAGGGTCTATAACATCGAGCGCGAGTTTCAAATCAAACTCTGCACTGGTGTATTGATCTGGTGTATCTACCACGTTATTTTCAGCTAGATTGAGTTTGTCCAGCAGGTGTTTCGTGCTGATTTTTGCTGCTGCATACCCCATCGCAACGGGGTCTGTTTTAACCTCTGCATGCAGTGCGGCTAAATCTGCCGGATTTGTTTTATCAAATGCCATAATTAAACCTTTTTGTTAAGGTGCTATTTACCCGTTTTTAAATAATTTTGAAACTGGGCGTCGCGTGCCTGTAATTTGGCGAGAGTATCTTCTAGCCGCTGTACATTGGTCAGCGCCTCGCGTAACATAAACTGCGTCCATTTGATCTCATCCCATAAACTCCAGCCCCAAATCTGTTTTTTACTCATAGCCCCGCCTCTGTTGTTTAAAAATTACCTCAGTCGTTCAACTACCGCCGTTAACCCTCTAATCACCTCGTTGGTCTCTTGTTGCAATTTGCGCCACTCTTTGCGCTCGTCACTCGCCTGGCGTAGCATGTAAAACAAAATAGAAAACAAACCACCGATCACACATCCGGCTAAACCATACTCCGTAAATATCGGTTTTGAAAATTCAACGAATGTGTCCATTACTTTTTAAACACCTTCGCTACTTTTTCTACTGACCTGCCGGCGATATAGCCAGATAGTCCGTACTTAACAATATCCAACAATGCCAAAACCTGAGGTTCAGATAAATTCTCTGGTGTAAATCCTAACCAGTGTGCAGTTATCAAAATCGAGAAATTGAGCATCATCACTGGCCGCCAGTTGCGCTGCAACCAACTCTCACCATTCGCTTCAGCGATGATTATGCTGGCTTGCTTTTCCAAAACTTTTAGATCAGAGTCGATTAGCTCTTTCGCAAACGCCGACTTCAGCTTCTCAGCCATGCCAGCGTCAGGTGCTATTTTGTCAACAATGTTATTAACAACATCCGATATAGGTTTAACCAACATATTCCACATAATTACTCCCTAATCCAGTTAACACCATCCGAGCATATAAAACTGACCCGCTCAGAACCTTTATAGTCACAATGAATAAATTGTTTTCCAGGGTAGTAGCATACTCGCAGGTAGGGGGATTTTTTCAGCTCATGAAACAACAACTTTAGCTGCCCAGGATGTTTACAGGTGTAATCAACAGCGCCTTTACCTTTAAAGCAGTGCTCGCTGTTACCCGACCGTCCGTTAGCATGCTCCCATTCTACAGACCTGTATCCTGAGCGTTGACTAGGCCAGATAGGAAAACCGAGCTTATCGCGCACCTTCTGGATTACCGGAATGTGATGTCTAACCAGTTCATCTACAACATGCACCGGCACATTCGGATTCTCCCGGTCTATTAAAAACTCACTGATGGTAAAATTTAGCATTTTAGGGCGCCCCTGTTGTGCTGTACTGTTCAATGTCATCAAACAAAATACTATTTTCAGGAATGAATATTAGATTACTGCCAGCATCCATATCTCTAGCGTGAATAGCGTACACGTAGTGAGGATGTGGGCTCGGGTAGTTAACTGCATCCTGAGTTGATATGAATTTTGTTCGCTCCCATTCCACTGTTTTATTCCTGAATTCCTCTGTATTTTCTATTAAAATTCCAGCTGTGCTTTCACCATGAATAATACTGTCTGTGAATTTCACAACCATTGTGCCTGTTCCAGGGGGTGGCCATTGAGGGACTAACCGCATCTGTGCTCCGTAGACTCCTTTAGAGTTTCGTGATGCTATGGTGTTGTCAACATAAACCACGCTCGCGCCGGTGTGCCTGGGTTTTGTGTTTAATCCTGAAAACGCATTGTCAATAACCTGGCTGTTTAATATCCATGTATATTTAGACCACGTTTTTATGCCCTCTCCCTGATGGCCGCCGTTATTTCTGGAGATTATCCTGTTTAGCACAACAGTTGTGCCGCCAATGTCTATTCCATCGCCGGTGTTAAATTCAGTAATAACTCTGTCAAAATAAATTGTGCTGAAACTGAGAACGCTGCTACCGCCCAACCCATCCCCTATGTTGTATCGTGACGTTACGTTACTAAATACAATGCGGTCAATGTTATCTCCAGCGATACATATCCCGCCGCATTGTGTTATAGTTGCAGGGTCGTCAAATTCCCTCTCATAGCTGCAATGGTGCACATAGACATGACTGAACCACATATCCGAAACATTAGGGTCTGTCCATACGGCGCGCGTATTATTAGGGTGTGATTGACAGTCAAACTCCAAATTGGAAAACAGTAGATTATTAGAGTCGGAATGTATTCTAATATTCAGACCGCTCCCACCCTCCCCAACGAATTTTAAATTATGTAGGTTAATATACGCGGCAGACGCACCCCCATTATTTCCTATAGAAACACGGCCTGTAACCTCAACCTGAGTTCCCTCAGCGCACGTCGCACCCTGTACAACAGTCCACCCCGTACCCACAATAGTAATTTCTGTGAAATTCGAGACATAGGGAACACCTGTGCATTTTAATGTTAATGTGTCACCTTCAGCTATGTTTGCAACTGCATGTTTTAGGGTTAACCACGGTGTATCTATTTCACCTGTCAGGTTTCCAGTGTCTACCCCATTAACATTATCCACATAATGTTTATTCCCTGTTGCACCTGGCCACGGGATAAACGGAATGTTTGGCGGCGCGACTTCAGGTGCAGCAAAAACTTCTGCGCTTAAAATAGTCAGTAAAACTAACAGTATTTTCATAGTAGCGTTTCCGTCCGCGCTTGAGTTTCCACCCATGATTTTAGTTTGGCGGCTGTCTCTGTTGCGTCACAGTAATAAATCCTGGCGCTATGGAGTTCGTTTTTATAAATATTATTGAGAAATAAATTAATACTGGCGTTAACATTAAATGTTCCAACGAATGCCTTGTCATTCCAAACGTCCCATGTTAATCCGCCATCCACTGAAACATTGACATGCATTGTCGCATCAGTAGCATTCCAAATAGCAGCGCCTATTATTTCATCACCTACAGCCCAGTCGCCATTCCGGTTTGGAAAATTGGTACCATCAGAGGTTTGTATTATTTTACCTATTAACGTACCGTTGTCCCGCTGCATTAACAAACTGTTTGCGTTATCTCTAATGGCGAGCAGCCCCCTGTTATCTGTCTCATCTGTCTCTGAATTATCCCAACCTACAGTAAACCTAACCAGCGCCACACCTCGATCATGCTGAAAATTAGTGCCTGCAGCCAGAGGGGATGACAGGTTATCAGCGACCCGTACTCCAGCTACGCCTGTAGATGGAATGTACGATGTTCGGTAAAGACCATCCTCAACCTGCCAGCGGATATTATTTGATCCTGAGTGTGTGAACGTAATTGCTGCACCAGTAGAGGTGAACCGTAAACCGTTTACATCTGTACTGTTAACAGTGCCTGTCGCTCCACCAGATAGCGTTATTAACCCTAAATTATCAGAATCATCCAGCCAGACAACATAATCACCAGCGGCCAGAGTAATGCTTTGCGTTGCAGGGGTGTCGCTGTTCAATGCGTAGTTCGTTCCAGCCCCTTCATGCAGTATAGTGGGCGCGGGTGATAATAGGGTCACACCATCCGGCAGGGTATCGAATGCCTCCCAACCCGTGCTATCCCCTGTGTTATAGGTTTGGCCGTCCCCGTGGTTTACATATCTGGCATTTGAATAGCGGATTGAGTTATTAGGCAGCTCTATAACATTACCTAAATAGTCAATAACTGTGGCAGGTGATGCACGGACATTTGTAAGCGCTCCACCTGCGGCATCATGCACCAGACCGGCTTTGCCCGATACATGGTAAATACTCTGCATTACTGAGTGCGTTGAAAGCGTTACACCGGGGATTATTTCAAGTGAATGGCTTTGAGTCCCATCTAACGGAACACCTGAAACTAAGGAAAGAGCACCAGGAGTCACTATTGGCGAGAATTTAACCCCATCACACCAATGCTGAACAGCCGGCTGACCAGGGACTAAAACAATCCAGGCAGGCCCAATGCCATGTTTTTCAGGCCCATATTTATCAGACATGGCCACATCCATGGATGAATAACTCTGTGCATTACCCTGTACTGCAAATCCCATGATGTTATCTCCTATAACCCTTCAGTATCAGATTCAGACAAATACGGCACACCATCTATTCTGACAAAATCAGAATCCGTCACATCAAAATCAATTTTGCGCATAGATTTTTCAGCCCCTTTGGGATCAACATTCAAAATGTCAGATAGTTTAAGCAAACAACCGAAAAATTCTGTTTTGCTTTCGCTGTCGAATGTTTTAGCAATAACGATAATGTCAAACGCGGGTAAATCCCTAAAACTGCCTGCCGATTTAGCCTGTTCTTTAATCAAGTTAAAATTTTTTAAATCCAGCTCAATATCGCCAGAGCAGCTGACATCTCCATTCACAAATCCATCAGGAATACCCCTGGTTTGTACCGCCGCCCTATTGTCCGTAATGTTAGCGCTCATGCTTTCCACATGAATTAACGTATCGCCAAACATCACGTTAAAATCCTGCCCTGAAATATGTTGTACAGTCATGGTTTTACTCCGTCGGGGTAGATAAATCTAAAATAATATTGGCCGTGATAGATTTGGGTATTTCAAAAGGCCGCGCAATCATGAAAATTTCAACCTGCGTGCGTGTGATCCAGTTAATTAAAATATCGCCGTCCTGCGGCGTTTTTAGCTCTGCCGGAAACGGGATGCCCTTGAATACTGTTGATTTGCTCATTTCACGCAATGGCCGCATCAGTCGATTAGTGGCCCAGGCCGTGCCGGCGGGTGAGCTGTTAAACTGTCGATTGCCTAGCAAGCTGATCAACACCAGACGCACCGCACGCGCCGCTTTATCCACCACACGCAGATTTTCCACCACCGTATAATCCCCGGTGGCCACATCTAAAAGCTGCCCATCGGTCCAGTAAACGCCCTCATAATCCGGGTAAAACTGCGGCACAGAAAAGCGTTGATCGTTCAGTGCTTTGGCATGCGCATTGTTATAAATCACCCCATCCTTATCAGTGGGCAATGTGGATTGATCCTGCCCCACCAGTGTGCCTGTCGCCACACGCATAGGGGTGTCGGCAATACTGGTGGCATCGTTACATAACCGCCCCGCATAAATCCCCACCGCATCCGTATAAATCAATGGCACAACAGAAACCCTGAATGCGGACAGAGCGGCTGTTAATGGTGTTAATGCGGTAATATATTCAGACCAGGTTTCCCCGGTTACAGGGGTCGGGTCAATGGCTTGGGCGGCGGCAATAAAAAACAGCCGTCGCCCAAACGTCGTATTGGTATCCACGGCTTTGGTGTGCATGGCGGTTAAATCCGCCTGATTTGCCACGGGGGTGCATACCACGCAGGCTTCAACTTTTACATTGTTATTCATCGCCATATCAAACGCCGCCGCCCACAGGGCGCCATCGGCGACCGGGATAGCACAACACGCCCAGTTTTGCCCTGCATTGGCCTTAGCTGCGGTCACCACGCGCTTAATTTCAGAATCTGCTGCCCCCAATTCAACGTCTAAATCAGAATCGGTGTTTAAAAACAGCAATGAATCCACATTGGTTGCCCCCACACCAATAAATAAAAAATATTTCTCAACGGTCGGGAAGGGGCCCTGATTTAAGTTCAGGGCGTTGACAGTTACATTACCTATGGACACGGGCTAACTCCTGTTGCATTTGATCAAATATGTTTTCTATGTAGCGTTGTACGTCTGCCGCGGTTGCGCCTAAAAAGGCGCGGGCGGGCAGTTCGGTTATCCAACTGGTTTTTGTTTTTTCACCCGACCACAACCTTAATTTTCGCAGTGCAAACCCGGCCTGGCCTTGGGTGTAGTGATTAACAATATGTTTAATACTGGGCTTTTTTTTGCCCTTGCCGTTGCCGCGTTTCACGGTAAACCCCGCGTCTATTAATGCCTGCGCCTGCGTGCGTGTGGCCGGTGTATTGTAAGATTCTTTGCTTCGGGTGCTCATGCTACGCGCGGTCACCACAGTTTTTTTGCCAAACTGTTGCTCGGCGGCAATTTTACCCACCACGGGGCTATTAAACCCCACCGTGGCACGGTGGCCGTTGGCCTGCACCACGCGCAATTGTTTAACCAGTTTACTCAGCATTTTTCGTGTGCGCGGGCGTTTTCTAGCCGGGAAGTGCACCCCCTTTAAATCGCGTTGTTCTCGCACCCGTTTTTTACTCTGCTTAATCACCTGTTTAGCGACGCGCGCCATTAACCGGCGTCTTTTTTTTGCGGGCATCTGCAGCACACGCAATTGTTTTTTCATGGGTAAAAGGCCCACCACATCCACGCGTAGTTTCATGGCGTTGTCACCTCACCGGTTTCAGCGTAAAAAATGTCGCTGTCTAAAATTCGGTAGTATTTATTATTCAGAAAAATATCACCCGCGGGATCTTCTATGGCCAGAACGTCTTCTTCAAAATCAATTTGAATCTCAATGTTTGCGGTATCGTTATCCAGAATATCCACATCAATGCGCGGCTGTGCAATCTGTAACCGTTCACAATCGTTATTCATTAACCACGCGCACACATGACCAAATAACAACTCTGCAGCGTGCTCTTTATGGGGGTAATCATCAATATTCACAGTGCAGGTATAATCACAGCGGTATAACACCAGGCTGTCATGACTGACCTCGGTACCACTGGGCACCACTTTAGGATCATCAACAAAGCTTTCTATGTTTTCTGCCGCCACCAGGTTCAGGTTAATTAAAAAAGCGGTGATATCAGCAATCTTTTTCACATTAGCTCCGCATGCACATTGGAGGACGCAGACACGTTGTGCTCGGTAAACAACGCATCAAAAAAGGCCTGGATACACGCTTGCGACTCATCCAGCCAGTATTGCTCTGTCTCTTCACTTTCCTTGGCTTCGTTCTCTGCCTGTGGGCGGCGGTTCATGGTTTTAAACTGTTGTAACAACCCGGCCTTTGCGCGGCAAAACACGGCGTGCTGGTATTTAGTTAATAACACCTCAATTGCATTTATTTGGCGGCTATGCGCGGCGGTATACTCGGCCAGTGTGGTATAGCCTAGCGTCTGCATCTCAGCTTTAACCGGTTCCAACTTTTCATTCACCCTGATCATGGCCAGCACTAACCCACGGGTAATCACGGCATCTACATATTCTGACGGGATGCGGTATTGGCTCAATAAATCATTTGTATTCAAATCAGGCCAAAACCCATCATTGCTGATGGGTGCGCTGGTGGCTAATTCAGGTTTTCCGGTTAAACTCATAATTTATCGCCTGCCTGGGTTTTCATTTAAGCCTCCCGCGCGTCATAAAAAGGTGCCGGGGCAAACAACTTTTTTAATCCACCCCAGTCAGGCGATAAAAAAGTGATTGCCGGCCCCGGGCTGAGGAGCCTGTTTAACGGATTTAACGTTGTTTTTTCTGCGCTGCTAACGCTTTTTCAATCTCTGCCATTAACCCTTTAACGCCGTGTTTTTCGGGGTTTACGTCCATCGCTTTTTTACATAAATTCAGGGCGGCTTCAAAGTCGTGCTCGCGCACTTTATGCTTGGCCAACATGCTGTATAACTTGCTAAAACAAACCACCGGCATATCCCATTTGTTTTTTTCTGCCACGGCCACAAGCACATCCAAATAAGGGCTTATGCCCTGGTCTTCTTTTAAAAACGCATTGGCTATGTCGTACACGGCGTCGCATACAAATGATGTCATGTTGCGGTCAAATTTAGCGGGCATTTTTTGCCCTTGCTCAATCAAATGCAACGCCAGGTTCAGGGCGTGTTCAATCTCGCCAATATCAAACAACCAGATCATGCATTGCACGGCCACATCATTCGGGTAGTTGTCGCCGCTTTCCACGTAGTCATCCACAAACGGCAGATACGTCGGTAATACCGATTGCTTAATCTTTGCTTTTTCTGCTATATCGTTATGCGCGGCAATTCGCCCTCTATCCACCTCAAGCACGGCCTGGTAATGGGGTAAATCACGCGTGGCGTTATCCGTGGCGGGCGTTTCTGCCACCGCGCGCTGTTGATAAGGATTTTCAAGGCCCTGTTGTTCAGCGTCTGCTAACTGAAAACGCTTAATTTTTTGCAACGCATTCAGGGGTTTATTAGATTGCCCCGCCTTCTTCCCTGTCGGCGTCAAATACGGGTCACCCCGTCCTTCTGCGTTAGCGGCGGCCTGCTGTACCGCTTTGATTGTCTTAAGACGGCTCATAAATTACTCAAACGTAATATTCTCAATAAACGCGCACATTTCCTCATCTTCAACCACATACCCCTGGTTCGCTGAATTAAAGTCCTGCACCTCATTTTTCTCCGGTTTATCTTTCTGTATACGCCGTACTGAGCTGTCCTGATAATAAATAGACAGATTATCCAATGGCGTGACCAGTAATGCACTTTGTGGAAAAAATGCCGGGCTAATGGTCGGCATCATGTTGTACGCTTTAGTGATCGTGCCTTCTAACGCGGCTTTTTCCGTGGGTGTATTACCGTTGGCTTTGTAATACGTATCTTCCTGATAACTCAACACATCCGTGCCCACCATCAAGACCAAATCCGGGCGATTTTGGTGGTAAACAGGCAGCATCTCACGCGCGGCTTTGGCCAACACATCCAGGTTTAAAAATCCACCGGTGGCTTCATCCTCGCGCCCCAGCGTCACACCACCTGCCGTGCCTTTAGTGCCACCCAGCAAATACTGAGCGCCTGAATTAAAAGTGCGTAAAATCTGCAGCCAGCCAATATTTACATCAGATAAATCAGCGGCCACGGCATCTGTGGCAATAGAGGTGCCATTCCAGCCCACGGTTAACATATCGTTACCTATAGCCTGTCTCACCAACGCCATATAACGCTGGGCAAAATCAGGGAATTTAGCCCACGCATCAATTTTTGAATACTTCAGCGCCACATCAAATTCAGTCGCGGATAGAATATATCCTTTCGCGTCTTCCTGGCTTAAATGTTTGGGGGTGCGTTCGTTTGCGCCGCTGGTGTCCGTTCTACTCGCCACCGTTCCGCTTAAGCTCAGCCCAACTTTTTCCCCCGCCATTTCTGACACGGGGTGCACATTAATGGATCTTAAAAAAGGATTACCATCTTCCACCACTTTGTTATAAATGATTTGTGCAAGGCTTGGGGTGGCCGCATAATCAAGCCCGGCCTTTGGGTTGCCCGCAGGCACACCAAACGCTTTGGCCGTTGCTACAAAATGCTGCTCAAGACGCTGTCTACTTTGTTCACATAAATTCATTTTTTTATCCTTAAACCACAATTCAGATTAAATTAAATCGTCTGATGTTTGCCCATCACCAAAATGCTCGCCACCGTCTGTGCCGTCCTGTTGTTTTAATGCGGCATCTAACGTTTCATTTAACGTAATCACCTTTTGTTCCAGCTCAGAAAATTTATCATCAGATTCATCTTGGTTTGCCGCGGCCAACGTATCGGCAAGCGATTTAACCTGCTGTGTTAATGCGGCTAACTCTTGTTTTGTGGCAAATGATTCATCATTTTCAGGGACATCTTCAGCAGGTTGTTTTTTTAACTCAGCCAGCTGTAGAGTCACCGCTGTCAGTTGTGTTTTAATTTCTTCCAATGTTTCTTTTGACATAGCGTCCTCATCAGTGTGCTCAGTGAATTTTGTTTTAGATAAAAACCTCTGGAACCAGCCAGGCGGTGTATCTTCATCAAATGTTTTAGATTTGTTTTCAGTAAAATCAGTGAAAATAGAGTCCTTGCTATTCTCTTCAGAAAATTTAATTTCCTGGGTTGCCACGCTGGCGGGCTCATCCGTTGCCGCCAGGCCTTTTAAATACCAAACGCCCTTATTTTGAAAATTAGGACGCAGTTCCATGCTGGTATGCAGGCGCTGGCCTTGTTCATTCGCGTCTCTGTAATATTGATTCGGCGAAATAATCGCGTATAAATCAACGCCGCCTTCATCGTTGGCTTCTGCTTTTAAATCTTCAACCGTTCCCAAGCGATACCAGGTTTGATGCCCTGGCCACACCGGGGCAGAAAAATAATTTTTATCATAATTTTCCGCCGCTTCTGTCAGCCATTCCGGCTCAATCGTTCGTCCATCAATGGTATCTCCGCTGCGACCAATGCGCACCCAATCTGTTTTTAGATGATTTGACACATTAAGTATCCCGAAAAAGTGTGTAATGTATAAAAGTTATCCTGATTTTAGGTGTGTTATCGGGTCTATTCAATGGCATAAATTCCTGATTATTCCTATATATATCAATCGGGTAGCGCAATAATCAGGCACGCTGATTATTTGTTATGCATACACCTAAAATAAGGGGTGTTTAAACTAACGAGTGTCCATGGCTGGTAAAAGGTATTCCCGGGAAATTGTTGAGCTGTGCAAACAATATTTTGTGAAAGGTTTGACTATTAATGAGATATCCACAGAAATGGGGGTAGACCCGCGCACACTGTACAACTGGAAAAATCGCGATAACTGGGATATTACTGTGTCTGCCGATTCGGTCGAGATCACTGTGGCCAGGCGGTTGAATTACCTGGTAGAAAAAGACCACAAAACCCCCGAAGAGCTGGCGGAATTATCGTTATTAATGGATAAATTCGGCGGTCTTAAAGTACAGCTGGCTGAGGCGTACACTATAAAAAGTGGACGTGCCGTATTACCGACATCTGTTTCGTCAAATGTCAGCGATCCTGAACAACCTAAAAATTCAAAACCTAGAAAAAAACGCGATAAAAAAGCCAAAAATGATGTCTCCAGCGTGACACAAGACATGATTATGGAGGTGCTGGAAGAGCATTTCTTTAAATTCCGCTATCAACAGTTGTGGTGGGAGCGGATGAACGACCCGGATACCCGGCGTAACCGGTTTATATTAAAGTCGCGGCAAATTGGGGCGACCTATTATTTTGCCTTTGAAGCACTGGTCGACGCCATCTTAACCGGCGATAACCAGATATTTATCTCCGCATCGCGCGCCCAGGCGGACGTATTTAAAGCCTACATCATCGCCTTTGCACATAATTTCTGGGATATAGATTTAAAAGGCCAGGAAGTCATACAGCTGAATAACGGCGCAGAGCTGCGCTTTTTATCCACTAACGCCAACACCGCGCAATCCTATCACGGGCATTTATATATTGATGAAGTGTTCTGGATACCCCATTTTGAGAAGCTGGAAAAAGTCTCCAGTGCCATGGCGGCCCACAAAAAATGGCGGCGTACCAACTTCAGCACCCCTTCCGCCATCAGTCACCAGGCGTACAGCAAATGGAGTGGGGAAAAATACAATAAAAACCGGGCAGAAGACAAACAGGTTGAATTTGACATCACCCATAAAACGCTTAAAAACGGCCAGCTGGGTGCCGACAAAATATGGCGGCATATCGTCACGGTAAAAGATGCACAAGCCCAGGGCTGTGATCTATTCGACATAGAAGAACTGCAAACAGAATACAGCAAAGACGACTTTGCCAACCTGTTTATGGCCAAGTTTATCGACGATGCAAAAAGCGTCTTTAATCTTGGTATTATGATGACCTGTTACGCCAGCAAAGATTATAACGACTACCGGGCAGACCTGGATAGACCGTTCGGAAACAGACCTGTCGCGCTGGGCTACGACCCTAGCCGTGTACGCGACAACGCCAGCCTGTGTATTTTAGCCATACCGCTACGCCCCCAAGACAAATGGCGCGTGTTAAAAACGCTGGATTTTCACGGCCAAAACTTTCAATACCAAGCCAACCGAATTGAAGAGATCGTTGACACGCATAACGTGCAACACATTGGGATAGACACCACAGGAATGGGCTACGGTGTGTTTGAATTAGTCGAAAAATTTTACCGTAAGGCCACAGCGATTAATTACAGCAACGAAACCAAAACCTCATTAGTCATGAAGGCCATTCATGTCATAGAAAACGGTCGTTTTGAGTACGAATCAGGACACAAACAGATTACCCAGGCGTTTATGATGATAACCAAAACCGTCACCGGCAATGGTGCCATGATCACCTATTCCGCAGGTAGAAATAACGCCGTGGGGCATGCCGATGTCGCGTGGTCAATAATGCATGCACTGGCCTATGAATCCATCGCCCCTAAGAAAAAATCAACCGTTGTTTTATGATAGTGAGGACACTATGACCCCCCCGTTAGAAGAAACAAAAAAATCAGCCGCTTTCGTGTTTTCATTTGGCGACCCAGAGCCGGTATTAACCAACAGCCCGGTGGATTACCTGGGCGTATTTTTAGACAGCAATAGCCAATACTACAATCCCCCCATTAATTTAACAGGGCTGGCGAGATTAATGGCCGCCAACCCGTATCACGGGCCTATTCTACATTTTAAAAAAAATATGATTGTTAAATGGTTTCAGCCACACCCGCTGTTATCAAAAAAAGAAATGGCCAAACTGGCGTTAAATTTTGTCGCCACCGGCAACCTGTATGCACAAAAACTCACCAACCCGTTTCACCAGGTCACCAAACTGATCAGTCAACCTGCTGTCGTCATGCGCCGTGCAAAACAGCCCGATCATTACATTAAGTTAACCCAGGATTACAAGACCATTAAATTTAACCCGGGCGAAATAATCCACCTCAGCGAATATGACCTGCTGCAAGATATCTACGGGGTGCCCGAATATTTGGGCGGCGTGCAATCGGTGTTATTAACCGAAGACATGACGTTATTCAGGCGTAAATACATCATCAACGGCCAGCACATGGGTTATATATTAGTCACTAATGATGCAGACATTGACGAAGACGCGGCCAAAAAAATAGGCGAGCAAATTAAACTATCCAAAGGGCCGGGTAATGGCCGCTCTATGTATATCAATATTGGTCGATCCAGTTCTAAAGAACCGGTACAGATTATCCCGGTGGGCAACATCGGCACAAAAGACGACTACGAGAAAATAAAAAGCATCACCGAGCGTGAAATGCTGGCCATGCACCGAATGCAACCGGCATTGTCGGGGGTCATCCCCGAAGTGAATGGCGGTTATGGAGATTTGTTAAAAATGCGCGAGGTATATCATGATTTAGAGATCACGGCATTACAAGCCCCGTTTTTAGAGCTGAATGAGGCATTAGGGCGCGAAGTCGTAAAATTCAATACCCCGGAATGGAAAGGCGTTATAGATTAAAAACGCCGTGTTTTTTGCTATAATTTCACAAATTCTGAGGAGAAAACTGAATGCGTGTTATTTGCCCCCATTGCCAGTCCAAAGCTAAAATCACCTCAACCAACACCCTGACCACCAATCAAACAGTCAAAGACCTGTACTGCATCTGCACCAATGCAGAAAAATGCGGGGCCAGTTTTATATTCACACTGGCCTACAAGCACGACCTAAACCCACCGCAAAAAACCACCCTGCAAATTGCCGCCACCTTAATCACGCATCTAAGCCCACACGATAAACAGCAATTACAGCAAGATGTTTTTGGAAAGTAAATTGTTTATGTGTTTATGTGTTTATGTGTTTATGTGTCCATGTGTCGTACGCCTGTTTTGCGTTGCAACCCAGCAGTAATTTACCGCATTCCGTGGGCGTCAGGCCTAACACCTGACGCACTTCAGAGGCCTTCATCCTTCCAGTTCAAACCATTTTGTTTCTGCTGAGCCTTTCTCTGAAGTGTGCATCGTTCTCTACCCATCCGAAACCACTTGATATAGTAGGAGGGAGCCTTTCCCAGTTACAATGAGCGTTCGGCTTGTTGTTCCTGTCAGTACCATAAATTTCTCGGTGAACAGGCTTCATCTTTGCCAGTTGATCTAAAATATTACTCATACTACCTCCAAAATATAACAATAAAATTCAGGTTGCCGCGACGATCGAGTAGTTGTGCCATGTTAATGTCCGTTGCTGTTTAAAAACACAGAGGAAACAGCGATTCTATTTGCGCCTCTGACACAGAAATATCGATCAAATCTGTGTTGTCTACATCAACACATCCGCCATCACCGATAAAAAAACTGGATTTATCGGGGTTAATTGTGGCGCTGGGTTCTATGATCCCGCAGGGTACGCCCGGCAGACCATATCTATCAGCATTTTTTAATAGTGCGATTTTCATTATATATTCCTAATCAATGGGAGATTCATCATCGCTGAGTAATTTAACCACCAGCTCCAGCGCGCGGTCAGCGCCCGGTGTGTTCAAATCCTGGGCCATTTTCAGCGCCAGAATGATGTCGAACATTTTTTCTGTGGCGCGAGTTGGATTTCTATCGCCACGCTCCCAGCGTGACCAGATATCGTAGGCCTGTTTTGCGTTACATCCTAGCAGTAATTTACCGCATTCCGTGGGCGTCAGGACTAACACCTGACGCACCAGAGTTGCTTTGTTGATACTCACTGCCATCCTGGTAACCCGCCGCCGGTAATGGGTGTTTCGCCAGATTCAATTTCATTGATTATATTTTCAGCAATTGCATGTGCAGGCAGATTTAACTCACGTCTATAGATAAATCTGTAATTAAAAAATGTTCCGTGAGGTTTGCGTTTTTTACCGTCATTTTTATCTAAAAACATAATGGCCGCTAATCCTCCCCGCCCCTCTTCAGGAAACGCATATTTCAATGTCCGCGTATTCGGGTCTGAGTATTCAGACTCAATCAGGGGGCACGTATACAGCAGCGAATCATCACCGCTATCATGAATAATCATTTCAGTCACGTCATAACAAAACGATCCATCACACGCGAAATGCTGATGGCCTTTTTTATGAAATTCTGTAATTTCCCCGGTTGAAAAGAACGAATTATTTTTGTGTTTATTGAATAGAGCCTTAATATCCTCGTATGCGTCACGATCTGAATAGAAATCCATGCCTGGCGCAGCCCTTTCTATAATTTTTTTCACCCTGGTAAGTTCAGGGGTAACAGAATCAATCAGTGATGTAGCCGCTGATTTACCTAATAAATCATTGAGCAATTGAATGTGATAGTCTAAATTATAATTAAACTCAATCATTTCCTGATCGATTGTTGTAATACCGCCATTTGGAGCTGCTCTGTTCAAATAATCTAAAATGTTCATGATTTAACCTCCAATAAATTAGTGGCACATTCATTATGTTCTCTGCCATTTTGCTCAATAACCAGGTATGGGAATGATTTGGTTTTATCTATGTTAGATATCACGCCAATGGCTGCAGACCACACACCTGTTTTTATTTTTACACAAGTACCTGTTTTCATAATTGATCCTCTAGTTAATGGGCTGGAAAAATCCCTAACCGTTGAAACCAATTATACTACCATTGGTATTAACTGCAAGTTATTTTTTCAGTTTTATTTCAAATACACCAGGTAATTGGTTTATGTTGATTCTGTCTAGTGCGCTGTTATGTTGCTTTTTACATTAAATATTCTGTCGCTAAAAATTCTGGCATAAACTCCATTTCTACCTGAAATGCACTCTCTGTGCCTACCTCATCCACAAGAATTAGTTCAATAGGCCAGCTAGAATCAGGGTCTGATTGTTTCCAGTGATGTTCAGCCGCTCTTTCTGCAATAAATTCAAGATCGTCAGTCCGACCGTTGTCAAAATCAATAGAATCGTCTTTATTACCAACACCAAAAATATAATATTTATAATTCATAATTATTCTCATTTAATTCACATAACAATAAAATCCAGGCGACGGGGTAAAGCACCGCGCCTGATTTAGGCGTTATAAATCAATCAACCAAACATACGGAACCAAATAGTCTTTGGATGTAATATGCGAAATCCAAAAAAACCAATATGACCAATTGTTTTATACCCTGTTTTGTCTGTGCTGTATGATTGTAGCCAAATTACAGCGTGGTCAGTATTTGATGACCATGTTTGTGCAATACAAGGTATCCACGCATATTTTTTTATTTTCATAATCTTTCCTATCACTATTTATAACAAGTCGTTGCAGCTGAAAACCGACAGCATAACTTGTTTAAACCATCTCGTTAATCTCAACGGTATGGTCTGTTAATTAAAATTATCTAAGTCCAGTCGGTTTCATCTGAACTCTGCGTTAGCCGTCAAAACGGTATATGGTCGATACTCTCGTCACTCTCTCGCCAGCGCCTACCACAGTCACGGCACTTTCTTGGCCACCATTTGCGATATAGCCAGTAGTAGCACCAATCTTTAAACCTGTTGTATCTCGTATCGCCAACTAGGTCGCCGTAACTAACAATCTCACCACAGTGTTGACACTCCAAGAAGTCTGGCTCGGCAGGGTCTTGCTGGTGTGGCTCGCAACCGAGCCACCAGCATCGCAAACGGCTAACAAGCAATTCAATTTTGACCTTCATTCCGCTGCGCTCCATTCGGCAAATTAATAAAAAGGTTCTCGGCGGCTACGCCGCCGAGAATCGCGGCACTGACTTCGTCAAGCGCCTTATTCTGTCGCCTTGCGCCAGAACAAGCCACTTGACCCGACTGCGCGCGTCGTATGTTCGTAGGCAAGCCTACTTCCATACGCCGTGCTCGCGGGTCAGTGCCGCGATTATAACGCTGAAATTTTCTCAGCCAGGCGGTTGTAACTATCAACGCTTACTAATAATTTGCCATCATTTGCTAAAGGCTGATCCCCGAACGCTTCTTTAATTGCCTCAACCACTGTATTCAGTTTTTTTTCCACAGCACTTGCTTTTAAATATTTGATAGCGTCCTCTTCTTTTTGATCTTCACCCGGTGCTGGATCTTCACACCATACATAGCTCTCGAAATCCTGGCATCCATCAGGTATTAAATAAATTATTTCTGCTGTCATTTCTTTATACTCAAATACGTTATAACAAGGCGCTTCACATGACCACGGGAAGCGCGACTCGTTTTCAAAGGTTAGTTTTTATCAAAGCTCATCGTGTTGTTCTCGGCGGCTACGCCGCCGAGAATCGCGGCACTGACTTCGTCAAGCGCCTTATTCTGTCGCCTTGCGCCAGAACAAGCCACTTGACCCGACTGCGCGCGTCGTATGTTCGTAGGCAAGCCTACTTCCATACGCCGTGCTCGCGGGTCAGTGCCGCGATTATATTCATTATCATTTGACCTTTTATTCATGCGTAAAAAAGCATTTCAAAGCAACGCCACGGGCGCGGTTTAATGTGTTGTAGTCAGGGGAGGGCGAATCAACAATAATGCACACCCGCTCCACAAACTGTTCCACCTGGTTTTCGGTGGCTTTGGGCATGCGCTGCAATAGCCATTCAGCGTCTGTCATGGGGGCTTACCTTATATCAAATCAATCAGGCACATCATCATAAGGGGGCGCCTCTGGCGGTCGGTTCTGGGATTGTTGCGCGTGTGTTTTTTTGCCGACCAAATCCAAAATGTTAGCGTTAATATCCAGGCTCAACCTCATAACCCCGTCATTATCTGACCACGGCCTGGCATAAAATTCCCCAGACACAAAAACCATCTGCCCCTTGCGTAAATAACCGACCAACGAACCTTCAGCACGTTTACCAAACACGGCGACAGAAAACCATTGGGTTTTTTTATTATCACCAAAACCAATATTATTAGCGACATTACAATTAATCACGGGTGCCCCGCTGGGCAGTGTATTAATAGTGGCGTCTTGTCCTAGCGTACCTATAAAACTGAATGTGTTACTCATAACGTCTCCTGTTTAAATACCCGTCAAAACCTTTCTGACATGATCATTATTTATCGCTAACCCCTTAGTCACCGGTTGTATTTTTGGTAAATATTTCACTAAATCAGGGTAATGTTCCTGCACTTGTTTTCGGGTATTGCACGATTGTAAAGCCCTTTTAACAACCGTCTGTATAGTGGTTATTTCTTCATTAATCTCATGCAGTTTTTTCAAAAGCGTTACCGCCGTCACGCTATCGGCTTCGTTCATCTGTAAAACGTCTAAATTCACATGAACCGCTAAAACACGCATGGGTTTTTTTAAACCCCCTTCAAATCGAAACCGATCTAATAATGGGTGTTTAACAATGTCTCCACTATGCATTTTTAAGCCAAAATGGCTTCTTAAATGCACCCCCCCTTCAGGCGCATTATCCAACCAGTCTTGAACATGTTTAGGATACATCCGCTCAGCTGTGTGCTCTAAAATGCACATAAATTCTTCTCTTATCTGCTCAATTTTAGGGTTTAATTTCTCATTAATAATGGCCTCAATCGCCTGTTCTCTATTTTTTCTACTTAATATCATTATTTTTTCCTCAATTAACGTTTAAAAATCCAACATCTAACACTGCGTTTTTCAATCCTGGAGCGGATCACTTCATTGCGTAAATACATTCGCTTACGGCTGCCAGGCAAATGCCTTCTCAGCATTTTGCTGTCTAACGTCTCCAGTTTATAGTCGGCGCATCGTGCTCTAAAATGCTCTAAATTCACTGCAATTTCTTCTTCCGGATTGCATGAATGATTAAGCTCATGCTCTGACACCATCACCCCGTGGTCAGCATGGATACATTTACTGTCCAGGTAATCAAAACTAGCCCAAAATTGCTGAACCAGCGCGTGGTCTTCATTCAGGGATGCCTGTCGTAATTCAGCCATGCCAATCAAATCGCTATGAATTTGCTGGATATCGGCGGCATCAACGGGCAAAACCAGGGATAAACAACTGGCTAAGGCCATTATTTTTGCGTGGTTCTCTATAATCCGTTGTAATTTAATGTTGCCGTTTCTTTGCAGGGTTTTTTTATGCTGAACAAAGGCGTGGTTAAATTTTTTCAGTACCTCATCCACTTTTTGTACGCAGTGGATCAGGAACCCTGAGACATCCAGCACGGCCAGCATATTCAGCCGGTCTGAGGCATATTTACCTTCTATAGAATGGTGTGTTCGATCAAACTGCAGGTGAACGATGCGCGACATAATGGCTTCTGATGCATTAACCGGCACATTTTGCACAATCATTAACCCGGCTTTAAATCTGGGTTTTTTTGTGCTGTTATCTTGTGATTTAATCCCGGTGACTCGCCCAAATTCACCGTCGAACAAATCTTTCTGTTCATCCCAGTTAAATTGCTTAGCGTGGCGCGTTTCTGCTGCGTGTTCGTTATCGGTTTCGTTAAAGACCACGGGCAGATTAGAAACCTCTGCCATTTTTCGGGTGCGTCCCGCCAATGTGGATGAATTAGGGTTAAAACTTTCCCCCTCCCTGCCCAATAGTTTCCACAAAAAATCCACCATGTCGGACTTTCCAGAACCCGGCTCCCCAACCACTTCAAAAAACGGGTAAGACCGGTGGTCATCGCGTATTTGTTCAACAAACAAACAGCCCAGCCACCAGCTGAGTGCCACCATGCCCCCCGTACCAAAGGCGGTTTGGTAATCATTTAACCAATCCGCTTTCATCTGGGTATTGAGTTTTTGTTTAATGTCTACCGTGCTTTTTATACCGCTTTTTTGCAGTTGAAAAAACGACTCTTTATTTAGTTTCAACACCCTGCCTTTTTCCACTGCATAATCAGTAAAAACATAGGTTTTGCAGGCGGCATCATAACCCACATAATCCAGGGTTTTTACCATCTTGGGGATGCTGCCCATCCATTGTTGATACATATAATCAAGCTCTTTTGTTGATCCGGTAAATAAGGCAGACGGCGTTTTATGCATGACTGCCTTTTTAAAATCCCCAGACCCGCCAAAGGTTTTGCCCGCAAAGGGCAGCTGAATTTCTGCGGCGTTGTTGCTAAAATTAAACCGAAAAAAATATTGCCCGTCTTCACCGTTCTCTGGTTGTTGAAAATACAAAAAATCCATTTTAAACGTGGCAATTTGTTTAAGTGTGCTGGCATGTGTAAAAGCGGCTTTTTGTGCTGTTTGTGGGTTAACCTCCATTTCTTTAGTGACGGCCTTTTCGTATTCAGTAGAATCAATCTTGAATGAATACGTGCTGTTGGTGTAAGTGAAAACAAAAAATGTTTTATTGGGTGTGTGCGTCCACATCACCCACGCCCTTTCTATATACGTTTCAGCTAATTCAACCTGACCCAGATATAAATAGTGATCCATATCCTGCTTGCTGAGTTTATCCGCCTTGTGTAGATCATTCCAGTCGGCTTTTTCTTCCGTCTCGCTAGACATAGCGGCACCCACGCACTGATCCATGTCACGCAGTTTTCGCGCATGTTTTTGCAGGCACCGTCGTCCGGTAGCATCATTATCCAAAGCCAACACCCATTTAACCTGTTTCGTTAAATGCGGCTGAATAGATTCACTGGGAAACGTTCCGGATGACATAATAGCAACCGCTTTAAAGCCATTTAGCGTCAGGGCAATGGCATCTAATATGCCCTCACACCAAAACACTGTGTCTTTTTCTTCAACATTAAACCCAGGTGGTTGCCACCACAGGCCTTTAAACGCCCCCTTGAAACTTTTGTTTCTGACTTCCTTTTCACCGTCTTGATGAGTGATTGTCACATCATCAATCAACCGTTCCCAGTACACGGCGTTGTCCGCATCCAAAAAAAACTTAACGGTGGCCGTGCCTTTATCGCCGTGCGGATGCCAGTATTTTCCCTGCTCATACCACCCTTGTATGTGTCTAACGTCAAACCCACGTACCAAAGACAAATACACATCTGCCGTCTTGGTTTTATTGTCCGCTGTCGCCGGGTATTTTTTGTTTAGGTTTTCAAACAAATCAGGAAAAATTTCTTTGCTGGTCATCTGCCAGCCGCAATGATTCGTGCGATTGCATTGCACCATCCCTGGTTTTTCAACCCACGTCCACAGGGTTTTTTTTTGACATTGCGGGCACCTTCCTTCACGTAAATGTTCCCCGCGTTGTTTAAATTCAAACTGATCAATCAGGCGTTGGGTAATCTGCGCGTTAAGATTAATTAACATTATTTTTTTAACCCTGATTTTTTGTGTGCTCTATATTGTTGCTTAATGTCCAATTGATTAATGAAATAGGAATATCACGGCGGGTATAGTCACTCTCATTCAGTAACACCAGGTTGGATGACGTGGTCATAGTGACATCAATAAACCATTCAGCGCACTCTGAAATATGTTGGTCGACTATATTTGTCACCAGGTTTTTAAGACGACAATATGAAATTCCATCATTCTGTAATTTTGATAGATGCAGTGTGCAGGTATCAATCATTTGATCACGCTGATGAACGAATAATTTGTCATCATTTTCACTAATGAACCTGTTTGTTTGACTAATAATTTGTGTGATGCGTATAAAATCTTGGTTTATCATAATGATACCTATGCGATGCGTTGGCGAACCAGTCGAATGGATGGACGGGGGGTTCTGGGCGGCCTTCTGCCGTGCTGCGGGGTGGTTAGTTGTAAAGCAATCAATAATATCAGCGCACCATTTAATAAATAATGGTGTGACTGGTTTATGATTTTAATCTCAATCAAACCAAGTTTTTCCGCCAATAAAACAATCTCTGTGCTACCTCTAGCCTGTAGTTTGTCTGCAATATGCTCAATATGCGTTGATACCGTGCTCAATGACCGATTCAGTTTCACAGCGATCTCAGGCCTAAAATATCCCTCACACAAATACTGAAGGACAACGCACTCTTTATCAGTTAAAGGTCCGTTTTTCACTATTTTTGCATGTAATTTCTTCATATTAGGTATATCCACCGATGTATCAACAAGGTTAACCACTGATAATAAAAAAAGACCCCCATAAAAATGGGGGGTGGTCAGTGTATAACCAAGCGGGAGGTATTATCAGTTGATGATCTGGTTATCTCTAACCTGTTTTCCGTATGTTGCGAGCCCTTTATGCACAAGGTTTCTAAGCTGTGCAGAAAAGCTGACGTTCTCGTCTTTGGCCGTTTCTGAAATGGCCTGGGCCACACTGGAATGCATGGCAATGGACAGCCTTTTAATGGGTTTGGTTTTTTGCTTCATTTTAAATCCTGTATAATTGGGTGCAAAAAAGTTACTTTTTATGCAAAACACTATAAATAAGGTGCGTCATGGCAACTATACACTACAAAACAAAAAAAACAACTAAAAAGACACCTGAAATAGAGCGTTTTAAAAAATTCAAACTTAAAATGAAGTTGAGTTATGCGGAAATAGCGGCCAACGCAGACATTGCGGAAAGGACGGTCGCTAAATATGTTCATGATGATGCCCCTTTAAGCGGACAGTTATTGCGGTCATTAGCCACCATTTATGGTGTGTCAATTGATTGGATACTCACCGGAAAGGGGGCCATGTTTGTAAATGAAATATCAGAAACCCCCACTGAATACACAGTAAAAAAGGGGGTAATCAACGATCACAAGCACGTAGACTTGACTAATTTTCAGGATTTTTGGTGGTTAGCTGCCAAATCAACCGAACAATCTCTTATACAGTCAGGTGCAATACCCGGTGAAGATTATTCAATTATGGATTTATATAAATTGGCTCAACCATTTGTCCTCGAAAAATTTAAAAATGAAAATATAGATGTGTCTGTGTTTCATGATTAACCGCAATGAGTGCCGTTTTAATTTTTTAAACTATTTTTTTT
>SPJL01000633.1_pt1 | contig 90057 bp, 75 predicted proteins | sample 3741751 | NCBI WGS metagenome assembly SPJL01 (sample SAMN10925998, study PRJNA522277) | cold seep metagenome | isolation source: Elba SIP-enriched marine methane seep metagenome, extraction at timepoint T3 | place: Italy: coast of Elba, Mediterranean Sea | reverse complement strand
GAGCTTGGCATCCGAACGGCAGCTTATGTACGGGGAGAGAGGCCGGTACACCTTAATCCAACCCTAACCGACCTGGTCAGATGGGATATGGATATAATATTTATCAGTCGTTCTGAATATAGGGCGTTACGTCAATTCAAGCAGTTTGATGCTTTTCCAGGTCTATGTTCAGAAGATTATTGGCTGCCTGAAGGCAGTGCTTCCCCGCTGGCATTGCAGGGCGTACAGGACATCCTGCAAGAACTTCCTTTCACACCCGATTACCTTATTGTGCCTGCCGGAACAGGAACAACAGCGGCAGGGTTGATAGGCGCAAGCAGCAATCAGACACATGTCATCGTCATCGCTGCACTTAAAGGGGCTGAATTTTTGCGGGAAGAAATCTATGGGATGTTAAATGATCCTGTAACACATTGGTCCCTGGAATTAGGCTATCATTTCGGGGGATTTGCCAAAACGAAACCCGCGTTGGACGCATTTATTATCCGGTTTGAACAGGCCCATGGTATTGAGCTCGAACCGGTGTATTCAGGAAAAATGTTTTATGCACTTTATGATCTGGTTCAATCAGACCGGTTTGAACGCGGTGCACGGATTGTGGCATTGCATACGGGCGGATTGCAAGGGCGTCGTCAGCACAGCATTGTGAACAGTAAAAATTAACAACAGGCTAAAGGAAAACAACATCATGACAAATGGTAATACCCCTCCAACGGATGAACAAAGTATCGATTTGACTCTGCCAGAATACTATCTCAACCGGGAGTTGAGCCTGTTGGAATTCAATATCCGGGTGCTGGCACAGGCTAAAAATGAATCATTACCCTTGTTGGAGCGGCTTAATTATCTGTGTATTTCCTGTTCAAACCTGGATGAGTTTTTTGAAGTTCGGGTGGCCAGTGTGTTGCAAATGGCAGAAATGGATCCCGATGTTGCTGCCGCAGATGGATTGACGCCGCAAGAGCAGTTGGATCGCATTGCATCAAAGACACACACGCTGGTGGATGAGCAGTACCGCATGTTGAATGAAGTGTTATTGCCTCAGCTTGAGCAGGAAAATATTCGCTTTATTCGCCGTAGCGACTGGAATGAACAACAAAGACAATGGCTGGAGGCTTATTTTAATAATGAGTTGTTGCCGATTCTGACCCCGGTTGGCCTGGATTCGGCACACCCTTTTCCCAGAATTCTGAATAAAAGTTTAAATTTTATCGTGTCGCTGACCGGGAAAGACGCATTTGGCCGTAACAGCGCGCGAGCAATCATTCAGGCGCCACGCGCCCTGCCCAGGATTGTAAAATTGCCGACAGAGGAGACAAGCAGCGGCTCGTATGACTTTGTCTTTCTTTCTTCGATTATTCATGATTTTGTTGCTCTGCTGTTTAATGGTATGAAAGTGAAAGGCTGTCATCAATTCAGAGTCACGCGTAACAGCGACTTCTTCGTAGATGATGATGCAATTGACGATTTATTGCATGCGGTGGAAGGTGAGCTGGCTATGCGCAACTATGGCGATGAAGTGCGTCTGGAAATTGATGCCAATTGCCCCTCTGAAACCATCCATTTTCTGCAATCGCGCTTTGGGTTGCCTGATAACCATGTGTTTCTGGCCAATGGCCCGGTTAATGTCAGTCGCTTGCAGGCAATATACAGCGCAGTCGATCGTCCTGATTTGAAATTTGTTCCCTTCAAGCCTTTCGTTCCTAAATTGCTGGGGCGCAAAAGAGATATTTTTGCCGCGATACGAGAGCAGGATGTTTTATTGCACCATCCTTTCGAATCATTTATGCCTGTTGTAGAGTTTTTAAGGCAGGCAGCGATGGACCCCAATGTTATCGGCATCAAGCAAACCCTGTATCGTACCGGTGATGATTCGCCGATAGTAAATGCATTAATCAAGGCGGCTCGTGCGGGGAAAGAAGTCACTGTCGTGATCGAATTGAGAGCGCGATTTGATGAGAAGGAAAACATCGGGTTGGCGGCAAAGCTACAGGAAGCTGCGGTGCATGTGGTGTATGGCGTTGTGGGCTATAAAACGCACGCAAAAATGTGTCTGGTATTGCGCAAGGAAAACGATGTGTTACGCAATTATGTGCACCTGGGGACTGGAAATTATCACCCCAAGACGGCCCGGCTTTATACTGATTATGGTTTGTTTTCCTGTCAGAAAGAACTGGGAGAGGATGTGCGGCGCATTTTTGTCCAGCTGACCAGCCTCGGTAAGGTCACCAAGCTCAACAAACTGTTACAGTCCCCTTTTACTTTGCATTCCGGCTTGATCAAAATGATTGATCGCGAACGGGATAACGCACTGAAGGGCAAGCCAGCGAAAATTATCATCAAGGTGAATGCCGTTGTAGAAGAGCAGGCAATCCAGGCCTTGTATCGTGCGTCTCAGGCCGGGGTGGACATCAAACTTATTGTCAGAGGTATCTGTTGCCTGCGTCCCGGTGTACCGGGCGTGTCTGAAAATATTGAAGTGCGCTCAATTATCGGGCGTTTTCTTGAACATACCCGTGTCTATGCCTTTTCCAATAATGGCAACTGGCAGTTATTTTGTGCCAGCGCGGATTTAATGAACCGAAATATGTTTCGCCGCGTGGAAACCTGTTTTCCAATTGAAGATAAAAAATTGCATGAAAGAATCATGAATGATCTGGATTATTATTTGAATGATAATTCTCAGGCCTGGTTGTTACAGGAGGATGGACAATATATGCAAATGCAACCAAAGGAAAACGAAGAAAGCTATCAGGTTCAGTCTGAGCTGTTAAATATAGCCATTCAATAATTTTACAGAACACAGTTTTTTTGAATCAATGGAAAGGCGGAGCCTGGCAGGCGGTTGACAACTAGTGCACGTGCCAATGCGGCGTTAAATAATGACCCAAAATGCGCCTTTTCTTCAAGTAAGCTGCGGCATAACGTTATTCAATAGTCTCCTGGGGGTCGGGTAGTCGGCTTTTTTGGGATAAATAGCAGCGTTGTTCATCTGATAAACAGGGCATATTTATGAGAAGGTCAACGTTGGTATAAGTTATCGGTTTTTAAGTTAAGCGTAATTTAATAATTGTTAGCGGCGTCATAAAACTGTCATATACTTAGGGTAGTTTCAGACCGTATCTTACTTTAATCATTTTTCTTTATGGAAAAAATGCTGACGGATTTTGCTCAGAATATCCTGGGCGATGAGCATGAAGAAGATTATCAGTCACTGGCTGAATCTCCTACGGTTAAAGAACTGCTCAATTACCAGGAACCTATCCTGCATGATGACCTGTCAGTTGAGGTCTTAAACCGCTTTGTAAGAGATTCCAGCTTATTCTCGCTGGCCATTGTTGACAAACTTAATCGTCCGGTTGGGTTGATTGACAGGGGTACGATTACTGAAATTTTCGTCAAGCCCTATGCCAGGGATTTGCACTATCGACAGTTAATTACTGAGATCATGATCGATAACCCGGTCATTGTTGATATTCACACCACGATTGATGACCTGGCCAAAATTATCATTGATTCCGGCATGCGTCATATGTCTCATGGGTTCATTATCGTGCAGAATGAAGTGTATGTAGGGTTGTCGACCGGGCATGCGTTATTGGAAGAAATTACCCGCAGAAAACAACGCGATCTATATTATCTGGCGCATTATGACCAGTTAACAGGCGTGCCAAACCGGCTGTTATTTAAAGACCGACTGGTTAAATCCTGTCAAAACGCACATCGCTCTGAAATGCAAACAGCGGTGATGTTTATTGATCTGGATCGCTTCAAATTTTATAACGATACGCTGGGGCATTCTTTTGGCGATTTGATTTTAATCAATGTTGCCAAACGCTTGAGTGAGTGCATAAGAAAGTCCGATACGGTTGCCCGGCTGGGTGGTGATGAATTTGTCATTATTTTGCAAAATATCATCAATGTTGAAGATTGCGAGAATGTGGCTGAAAAAATCGTTGAGTCAGTTCGGCAACCTATGACAATTTACGAGCGTGATGTCAATATCACTGCCAGTCTGGGGGTGGCTCTTTTTCCTCTGCATGCCAATTCAGTAGATGAGGTGATTGCCAAGGCTGATGCAGCCATGTATGAAATCAAGCAGCAGGGGCGTAATAATTATCTTATTTACAGTCCCGACTTTGATTTGGGGCTGATTGAGAGAAACTCTCTGGAAATCAATTTAAAAGAAGCGCTTGAGAATGGACAGTTTACTTTGGTTTACCAACCACAAGTTAACTTGCTGGATAATAGTGTGATTGGCGTTGAAGCGTTACTTCGTTGGCATAGCCCGACACTTGGTTTTGTCCCCCCCAATAAGTTCATTCCGGTTGCCGAAGATTGCGGTGTGATTCATGAATTGGGTTTGTGGGTACTGGATCAGGCCTGTTTACAACACAAGAAGTGGCTTGAGAAAGGTCTGCCTTCGATTAAAGTCGCGGTAAATGTTTCTGCGATACAGCTGGATCATGAAGATTTTCTGGAAAACTTCAAAGCGGTCATTGACGCCCATCAGATTGACCCGGCCGCCATTGAGCTGGAATTAACCGAAGGTATTATGTTGAAACAAATGGAGACAACTTTAAAAACACTGAATGCCTTGAAAGATTTTGGTGTCAGAATTTCTATAGATGATTTCGGTACGGGGTATTCAAGTCTTAGTTATCTAAGAAAATTGCCGCTGGATAAAATCAAGATTGATCGTTCTTTTATCACTAATATTCATACCACTTCGGCAAATGAAGCTATCTTCACGGCGATTATGGCGTTAGCAAAAAACCTTTCGCTCGAGGTGATAGCGGAAGGCGTAGAGACCCGTGATGAATTAAAGTGTGTTTTAGGACACCAATGTATCGAAGCGCAAGGGTATTTTTTTTCTAAACCTCTTCCTGCAGATGATCTGGTTAGCTGGTTGGGCGAGCATAACGACGTTGTCTCTTCAACCTGAATTCGTTCCAGGTTCAAAGTAACTTTTCTTCAGCGTGTCGTTTGTGGCTTTACTCTGAAATTAAATAGGACTAAAATAGTCCAAAATAGAAAAACGCATTATGTTGAAGTTAAGCAAACTGACTGATTACGGCACAGTTATATTAAGTGTGATGGCCAGGCAAGAAGGCCGTTTATATTCTGCACAGGAAATTTGTGACAGTACCGGTATCGCTCTGCCGACCGTCAGCAAGATTTTAAAAAATCTGCAAAAAGCGGGGGTGTTAACCTCGGTACGAGGAGCAAAAGGTGGTTATTCCCTGGCGCGTGCAGCCAGTAAAATTTCTGTTGCGGCCATTATTTTTGCTCTGGAAGGGCCCATCGCACTGACCGAATGCAGCGATTCCCATCAAAGTTGTGAACAAGCCGCTGGCTGTAATATTCAAGGGAACTGGCATGTGCTCAACCAAAAGATTCATCATGCGCTGGAGTCCGTCACGCTGGCGGATATGATTGTACCCGCTACGCGACCGGATGAAGTGATGATTCCGGTCGCAAGTTTATATAAGTAGAAGCCTATGTCATCAAGTACACAAGAAATCGAACAACTCATCGGTCAGGAATACAAACAGGGATTTGTGACCGATCTTGAGGTGGATACTTTTCCGCCCGGTCTGGATGAGGATGTCATTCGTCGTCTGTCCAAAGTCAAGAATGAACCGGAATTCATGCTGGAATACCGGCTGCAAGCATTCAGACACTGGCAGGAAATGGATTCTCCCGACTGGGCGCAATTGAATATTGATCCGATTGATTACCAGGCGATCAGCTATTATTCAGCGCCGAAGAAAAAGGAAGATGGCCCGAAAAGCCTGGATGAAGTCGATCCGGAATTGCTGGAGACCTACAAAAAACTTGGGATTCCACTGGATGAGCAAGAGCGCCTGGCTGGCGTAGCCGTTGATGCGGTGTTCGACAGTGTATCGGTCGCTACGACATTCAAAGGCAAACTGAAAGATGCCGGAGTGATTTTTTGCCCGATTTCAGAAGCCTTGCAGGATCACCCTGACCTGGTCAAGCAGTATCTAGGCAGTGTGGTTCCCACCGGTGATAATTTCTTTGCCGCCTTGAATGCCGCGGTGTTTACCGATGGCTCTTTCGTTTATATTCCCAAAGGCGTGCGCTGCCCGATGGAGTTGTCCACGTATTTCCGTATTAATGCCGCCAACACCGGCCAGTTTGAACGCACCCTGATTATTGCCGATGAAGACAGTCATGTCAGTTATCTGGAAGGGTGTACAGCACCTATGCGTGATGAAAACCAGTTACATGCGGCAGTGGTAGAGCTGGTGGCGCTGGACAATGCCGAGATTAAATATTCAACCGTACAAAACTGGTACCCTGGTGATAAGGACGGCAAGGGCGGGATATACAATTTTGTCACCAAGCGTGCCGAATGTCGCGGGGCGAATTCCAAAGTGTCGTGGACACAGGTAGAAACCGGCTCGGCCATCACCTGGAAATACCCCAGCTGTGTATTGTTAGGTGATAATTCAGTCGGTGAATTCTATTCGGTGGCATTGACCAATAATTATCAGCAGGCCGATACCGGCACCAAGATGATTCATGTCGGCAAAAACACTTCCAGCACCATTATTTCCAAAGGCATTTCTGCCGGTAAAGCGCAGAACACCTATCGCGGTTTGGTCAAGGTGGCCAAGTCTGCCGCTCAGGCGCGTAATTATACCCAGTGTGATTCCTTGTTAGTCGGCGATAGATGTGGCGCGCATACCTTTCCGTATGTGGAAGTCAAACAACCTTCGGCACAAGTGGAGCATGAAGCCACCACCTCCAAAATCAGTGAAGACCAATTGTTCTTCTGCCAGCAGCGCGGCTTGTCAGCTGAAGATGCGGTGTCGATGATTGTGAACGGATTCTGCAAGGAAGTGTTCAAAGAGCTGCCGATGGAGTTTGCAGTGGAAGCGCAGGCTTTGTTGGGTATCAGTCTGGAAGGCTCTGTAGGGTAAACCATTTGAACCCGTTTTGTTGCGCAGTGATCAAGCAGCATTCGGGGGTCTTTTCTTTACACAAGCAAAGAAAAGAAGCTCGCCTGCCGGTGCGAGAACCGGCTTTGAAACATCGCTTTGGCGACTTTAGTTTTTTTAAGTGTTGAAATAACAAGCACTTTTGAATTTAGGTAATAAAATGCTAACAATTGAAAACCTCCATGCCAATGTCGGCGAAAAACCCATTTTAAAGGGCTTGAACCTGCACATTAATCCCGGTGAAGTTCATGCGGTGATGGGGCCGAATGGCGCGGGTAAAAGTACGTTATCGCATGTGTTGTCAGGCAAGTCTGGTTATGATGTCACCGAGGGTTCGGTGATTTATCAAGGTAACAACCTGCTGGAACTTGAACCGGAAATGCGCGCGCGTGAAGGGGTGTTTCTGGCCTTTCAATATCCGGTGGAAATCCCTGGGGTCAGCAATATTTATCTGCTGAAAGCCGCGTTAAATGCTATGCGCAAGCATCAAGGGCTGGGTGAAGTGGATGCCATGGACTTTCTGATGCTGGTCAAAGACAAAATCAAATTACTGCAGATGGATGAGAAATTTCTATATCGTGCGGTCAATGAAGGTTTTTCAGGTGGTGAGAAGAAACGCAACGAAATTCTACAGGCGGCAGTGCTTGAGCCTAAATTATGTATTCTGGATGAAACTGATTCCGGACTGGATATTGATGCCTTGAAAATTGTGGCGGATGGGGTTAATTCGCTGCGTTCAGCAGAGCGTTCATTTTTAATGATTACCCATTACCAACGTCTGCTGGATTATATCAAGCCGGATTTCGTGCATGTACTGGCACACGGCAAAATCGTTAAATCCGGCGGGCCGGAACTGGCGCTGGAGCTGGAAGAGAAAGGTTATAGCTGGGTAGAAGAGCAGGCGGCATAATGAGTAACGATCAAGCAGTCAGCCAGTATCTGGCTGAATATCCGGCCTCTTCCGCGAGCCTGCCGGGGCAGACATTGCCCTGGTTGCAACAGTTTAGAAAGCAGGCGTTGGCGTGTTTTTCCACCCACGGCTTTCCTGATATTCGTCAGGAAGAATGGCGTTATACCAATGTCTCGGCGATAGAGAAAAAACGTTTCAAGCCATTCACATCGACGGCCCAGGGACTAACCAACATTGACAGCCATGTGCTGGATGAGCTGGTGCTGCAGGACATGTGGACAGTGGTGCTGGTGAATGGTCAGTTTGTTGCCGAACATTCCCGGCTTGAAGGTGTGCCGCCTGGTGTCATTATTTGCAGTATGTCGCAAGCCCTGGAGGATAACCCGGAACAGGTGCAGGCGCAATTGGGGCAGGCTGTCAGCGATGATGAGCATGGCTTTATCGCCTTCAACAGTGCCTGGTTTAGCGAAGGGCTTTATGTCCATGTGCCTGCCAACACTGTGCTGGAAAAGCCGTTGCAGGTGGTGCATTATTTTGATGACGCGGATGCGTTGCTGGCATTGCGCAACGTTTATCATGTCGATGAATCTGCCGAAGCCAGTATCGTAGAGACTTTTGCCGGCGCAGCGCAGGCTTATTTTTCTGTCAATGTGACAGAAGCCGTGCTGGCAGAGAATGCATCTTTAAGCGTGACTCAAATACAGACGGCGTCAGATAAGGCCTACCATTTTGCCGGATGTTATGCCAAACAGGCGGCCAACAGCCGCTTTAGATATGATAATTTTGCTTTTGGCGGATTGCTGGCGCGGAATGAAATTCATACGCAATTATTCAAGGCCGCAGAATGCGAGCTAAATGGATTGTACCTTGGCAACAAGCGCCAACATATTGATAATCACACGCGTATCAATCACCTAGAAGCTCACGCCATCAGCCGCGAATTGTATAAAGGTGTACTGGCGCAACGCGCACGCGGGGTTTTTCAGGGACGGGTGATTGTCGCCGAAGATGCGCAAAAAACCGATTCGGAAATGAACAATCGTAACCTGTTGCTATCGGAGGATGCCGAGGCAGATACCAAGCCGCAGCTGGAAATTTATGCCGATGACGTGAAATGCGCGCATGGTGTCACCGTGGGGCAACTGGATGAAAAATCCGTGTTTTATTTGCAGTCACGCTGCATGAGCGAGGAACAGGCGCGCAATATGCTGACGTTTGCCTTTGCTAATGAAATGGTCAACAAGATCAAGCATAAAAGTCTGCATGATTTTGTGCTCAAGCAATTGCTACAGCGTTTTCCGCAACAAGGTGTTGAGGCGGCGTGGTTATAGGATATCGCTGAGCGCAAGTGTGATATTTTGCAGCTGGCTGGGAGACACGCTATCGCCCCGCCGTAGCGTGGTTTTTTCCTCGTAATTATCGCCATGCGGTTTGCGGAAAACCTGTAAGCACTGATCGTTCAGGTTTAACACCCAGTATTCAGGAATATTATGTCGCGCGTAGAGTTGCAGTTTGAATCCTTGGTCATACTCCAGCGAGCTGTCAGCGACTTCGATGAGCAATAGTACGTCGGCTGCTTGCGGGTGTTGATCTGCGTAGAAATCTTCACGGGGGAGTAATAGCATTAAGTCCGGCTCGGGCTCTGAAAAGTTACTCAGCTGTAGAGGGTTTTGAGCGCTGAACATTGCTTGCCCTGGAATGAGAGATGCAAACACTTGACTTAGTCGATTGATATGACCGGCATGATTAGAACCAATGAGTGACATTTCAATAATTTCTCCATTAATGAGTTCAACTCGTGAGTCAGGTGGGAAAATGCCGGCTTCACCCAGTCTGCGCCATTCTGAAATATCCGTTAGATGTTTTTTGATATGTGCTGAAGATGTTGACATCATGTTGGCCAGGAACGCTTACAAAAATTACTTAAAATATAACAAATCATAACAGAGGTCAGTTAAAAATAAACCTATGACAGATTTCCCGATTGAAAAAATTCGCGCAGACTTTCCGATACTGCAACAGACCATTCGTAACAAACCGCTGGTGTACCTGGACAACGCTGCCACCTGCCAGAAGCCGGAGTGCGTGATTGACAGCATGTCCGAGCTGTACCGGACAAACTACGCCAATGTGCATCGCGGCGTGCATACCTTGAGTGTACGCTCGACGGATTTATATGAAGGCGCGCGGGACAAGGTCAAGGAGTTTATTAATGCGTCCAGCACTAAGGAAATTATCTTTACCAAAGGTACGACGGAGGCTATTAACCTGGTTGCCCAAACCTTCGGCAAAGCTAATCTGGCTGAAGGCGACGAAGTCTTGATTACCGCTATGGAACATCATTCCAATATCGTACCCTGGCAAATGCTGGCGGAGCAGACCGGCGCGGTGTTAAGAGTCGCGCCTATCAATCAGCAGGGCGAATTGATGTACAGTGAATTCGAGCAACTGATTTCCGATAAAACCCGGCTGGTATCCGTGGTTCACATGTCCAATGCGCTGGGTAGCGTCAATCCGGTGCAAAAAATCATCGATCTGGCACATGCCAAAGATATACCTGTATTACTGGATGGTGCCCAGGCAATCCCGCACATGTCGGTCGACGTGCAGGCCCTGGATTGTGATTTCTATGCGTTTTCCGGGCATAAACTTTATGGCCCCAGCGGCATTGGCGTGTTATACGGCAAACAGGATATTCTGAATGCCATGCCGCCGTATCAGGGTGGGGGGGATATGATCCGCAAGGTGACATTTGAAGAAACCGAATACAACACCCTGCCATACAAATTTGAAGCAGGTACGCCGCCAATCGCCGAAGTGGTTGGGCTGGGTGCAGCGATTGATTATGTATCCGCCATCGGGATGGACAAAATTGCTGCATATGAAGCCGAATTATTAGCCTATGCCACGCAGCAGGCGGCACATATTGATGGTTTGCAAATCATTGGCCAGGCCTCGCAAAAAGGTGCCATTCTCTCCTTCGTGCTGGACAAGATTCATCCGCATGATATCGGCACCATGCTGGACAGTCTGGGGATTGCGATCAGGGCAGGGCATCATTGTGCCATGCCAGTCATGGACTTTTTTGAAGTGCCTGCAACCGCAAGAGCGTCCTTCGCCATGTACAACAGCAAAGAGGAAATTGATGTGTTGATGGAAGGCATTAAATCGTTGATTGAGGTGTTTGGTTAATACTGTATATTCTGCAATGCGGTTTTTAATAGGCTGTGTTGCAGATAATATATTGCCCGATGAGTTACTAATAGAGACATTCAATGTTTGAAGATTTAAGAGATTTATATCAGGAAGTCATTTTTGATCATAATCGCAACCCGCGGAATTTTCGGGTGATAGAAAATGCAGACCGTGAAGTGGAAGGCTTTAACCCGTTATGCGGCGACCGCCTGACCTTATATTTGAAAATGGATGGCAATAAAATCACTGATGCCAGCTTTCAAGGTTCCGGCTGTGCTATTTCTACAGCCTCTGTTTCGCTGATGACCGAGATCGTCAAAGGCTTGACAGAAGACGAAGCGGAAACCCTGTTTCAGAAGTTTCATGATATGACCACCGGCAAGAATGAAGAGGTGAGTATAGACGCTCTGGGCAAGCTGGCAGTATTAGCCGGCGTACGCGAATATCCGGCGCGGGTAAAATGTGCCACGCTGGCCTGGCATACGCTGGATGCCGCCATCAAAAACGAGCAATCTTCGGTGTCTACGGAATAAATGCGGGCTGAGTTAGCGGTGCTTGCTGAAGACGACAATTATCTTCAGCAAAGTCGGCAATTGGCTGATAAATTAGAGCGTCCACTATTAGCCGTTGCAGATGCAAAACAACAGGATATTCCGTTCTTTCTGGTCTACCGTGACCATTGCCTGAAACTGCTGGACAAAGCGTTGTTAAAAAAAGGCGGACTCACCGTCAACATCGATCCGCGCCCGGGCGAACAATCTTCTTATCCGGCCTCCAAAAAAGGCGCACTGGCTCAAGCCGTTGGACGCAAAACGCAAACTATTCTGGATGCTACAACCGGTTGGGCACAGGACAGTCTGGCCTTATTCCGCATGGGTTATCACATGACCTGTCTGGAGCGCTCCCCCGTCATGGTGGCGTTGATTGAAGACGGTTTTTCGCGTCTGGCACAAAAAGACTGGGTCATTCGAAGACAATTGCAGGTGCCAGAATTAATCAGCGGCAATAGTATAGACAGACTGCAAAATCTTGCTAGCCAACCGGATTGTATCTATCTTGATCCGATGTTCCCTCCCAAAAGAAAAAAATCTGCCCTGGCCAAAAAAGGCATGAACGTGCTGCGCGATATTCTGGGCGATGATACCGATAAACAGCAATTGTTTATGACAGCCATGCAACATGCAGGCAAACGGGTTGTAGTAAAATCCCCAGATGATGCTGAACCCCTGGGCGGTCAACCGTCCATGAGTTATGCCAGCAAATTGGTAAGATATGATGTGTATTTGATCGGAGAAAATCAGAATGTCTGAATGGGTTGATGTGATTAAAGCCGAGGCAATGGCCGATGGCGAGCATGTCGTTGTCGATGTCGACGGCACCGACGTCGCGGTGTTTAAATTAGAGGGCGAATTTTACGCCGTTGAAGACGTGTGTAACCATGATGGCGCGGAAATCGCCAGTGGTGAGATAGAAGGGGATGACATCGTTTGCCCCCGTCATGGTGCGCGTTTTTGCATTAAAACCGGCGAAGTCAAAGGCCCGCCAGCGTATGAGAATCTAGACATCTTTCCCATACAAATTGTCGACGGGCAGGTGCAAGTCAGAGATGATCGCTGGGATTAAGATATTAAGTTACCCTGCATCCCTTCCTCACAGAAATAACAATAAAGTAGTTTTTACAGATCATTATGCAATATTTAGTCTGGGATACAGATCCCATCCTTCTTAATCTCGGCGCCGTACAGATTCGCTGGTACGGGTTGATGTTTGCCAGCGCGTTTATGAGCAGTTATTACTTCATGAGCTGGATTTATAAACGCGAAGGCAAAAATGTCGACGAACTGGATCGCATGTTGTGGTATCTGGCCATTGGTACCGTACTCGGCGCGCGCATTGTACACTGCCTGTTTTACGATCCGGAGTATTACCTCGCCAACCCGATAAGAATCCTGGCAATCTGGGAAGGCGGGCTGGCCAGTCATGGCGCATTATTAGGTATTGTGGTCAGCCTCTATTTGTATCGTATTAAAACCAGGGATAATTTCTTATGCTTGGCTGACCGTATTGCATTGTCCTGTATTTTAGGCGCCAGCATGATTCGTATCGGCAATTTTTTCAATTCCGAAATTCTCGGACATGTCACCGATGTACCCTGGGCGATTATTTTTTCCCGTGTTGACAGCTTGCCGCGTCACCCAGTGCAGCTTTACGAGGCCTTCAGTTACTCGATGATATTTATAGTCTTGATATTGGTTTATCGAAAAACCTGGAACAAACCAATCAAAGGGCTGATATTAGGTGTGGATATGAGTCTGATTTTCTTTGTGCGCTTCTGTCTGGAATTCTTCAAAACCCGACAGGCGTCCTATACACTGGACTTGCCTCTGAATACAGGTCAATTGTTGAGTATTCCATTCTTTTTGCTGGGTGTGATACTGGTTGCTTATTCCTTGCGCAAATCTGATGCTTGAAAAGGTAAGGTAAAAAAAGTGTCTTCAAAAAAATGATTTCACGCTATAATTTTGTTATGTTGTAACGTCTATGTGTATTCAAAATGAAATATATCCCCTTTTTATTGCTGTCCTTTTCTGTGGCTGCTGAATCTACCCACGTACATGAACTGGACAATATTTTAATCAGTGCACCCAATCAGTCGGTATCAAATACTGCTTTGCCTGTATCCATTCTGACGGGAGAGGAGTTGCGCACTAAAATGGGCGGAAATATAGGCGAAACCCTGGCCCGGGAGCCCGGCGTTTTTAACCAGTCGTTTGGGCCCGGCGTGGGGCAGCCGGTAATTCGCGGACAGTCCGGTTCACGGGTAAAAGTATTGCAAAACAGCCTGGGCAGTCTAGATGTGGCATCCATCAGCCCGGATCATGCCAATACTGCAGAACCGCTGCTGGCAGACCGCGTCGAGGTGTTACGCGGGCCAGCCAGTCTGCTGTATGGCAGTGGAGCGATAGGCGGTGTGGTCAATATTATTGATAACCGTATCCCGGACAAATTATTTGATCGACCTGTTCAAGGCGCGGTTGAACAACGCTACAACACGGTCAACGAAGGCAAATCCACTGTATTCAAACTGGAAGGCAGTCAGGATATGTTTGCCTGGCATGTCGACGGGTTTTACCGCGATAGTATTGATCAACAAATCCCGACCACTTCGTTTGCCGATGGCGGCGGTAGCACCGGTCGTCTGCTGAATTCCGATACCCGGGCATACAGCGGCAGTGCAGGGGCATCCGTGATCGGTGAGGCCGGATTCCTGGGCATTGCGATCAATCATCTGGAAAACAATTATGGCATTCCGATAGGTGAAGAGGGTGAACCGGTCACGATTGATGTGTTACAAACCCGCTATGATTTCAAAGCCGGTCTGAACCAGCCCTTTACCGGCTTAGAAAAAATCAATTTCAAGCTGGCCTACAATGATTACAAGCATACCGAGCTGGAAGACGGGGTGGCAGGCACCACGTTTACCAATGAAGGGTATGAAAGCAGAGTAGAAGCCATACAGACCCCGTGGTGGATATTTGATCATGGTGTGGTTGGCTTTCAATCCAATCACAGCGTGTTTGCCGCCTTGGGTGAAGAAGCCATTGTGCCACGCTCAGATATTGATTCATTGGCCTTTTTTACTATCCAGGATATTCATACAGAGCATCTGGTTTATGAATTTGGCCTGCGTGTGGAACAGCAATGGATTGATGCCGAGACGGGGCAGCAGTTGTCTCATACACCGGTGAGTTTTTCATTGTCCGCACTGTGGGAAATCAACCCGCATGATTCATTGAAACTGACCTTCTCCCGTTCACAGCGTGCGCCGGAAATTCAGGAATTGCTGTCCAATGGGCCGCACCATGCCACCGAAACCTTCGATGTTGGCAATGATCAATTGACCGAAGAGACAAGCTACAATGTCGAGTTGGGATTTCATTTTGACCGCTCATGGTTATCTGCAGACATCAATCTGTTCTACAACCGGGTGGATGACTATATTGCCCAGATAAACAGTGGTCTGGTGTTTGATGAGGCGACCGAAACGATTCTCGCCGTGTGTCCCGGGGAGTGTATGGATGTGTTTAATACGCGCCAGATGACCGCGGAATTCAAAGGATTTGAAGCGCAAATCCAGATTCCACTGATGCAAACTGCGTGGGGAGCATTGCACAGTGAATGGTTTGCAGATTATGTCCATGGTGAATTTGATACCGGTGAAGCGATTCCCCGCTTGCCACCACTACGTTATGGCAGTGAATTGTCCTGGCAGGGCGGACACTGGCAAACAGCGTTCAGAGTGACTCGTGCGGAAGCACAGGAGCGTCCGGGAATAAATGAAAATGCAACGGCCGGATACTGGAAACTGGATGCATCGGCCTCCTACAATCTGGCGTTGGGAGAACAGCAAAAAGCGTTGTTGTTTGCCAAAGCGCAAAACCTGCTGGATGAAGAGATCAGGCAATCCGTTTCGTTTTTACGCGAAGTTTCGCCGGAAGCGGGATTTGGTGTGGAATTTGGTGTTAGACTACAGTTTTAATACGACAGACATCGTTTTTTAACTGAGAAGGTAGTTTAGTGCAGCAAGAGCAAGTGCAACGTATTATTAATAAAGCCCGTCAGGAATGCGGCTCGCATGGCATGCGTTTAACCGATAAGCGCGGCAAAGTGCTGGAAGTGTTGTTGCAGAGTGATGCACCGTTATCAGCTTATGATGTTATCGACGAATATAAACAAAAGTTTACCGAGTCGTTATCGGCCATGTCGGTGTATCGCATGCTGGATTTTCTGTTGCAGAATAATCTGGTGCATAAACTGGAAACCACCAATCAATACCTGGCGTGCTCGCATATTACCTGCGAGCATGAGCATGAAATTCCTCAGTTTTTAATTTGCGATCAGTGCCATACGGTCAAGGAACTGGGTCTACGTAAGTCGCTGATAAAAGAATTGAAAACCAGTATCGAAAAAACCGGTTTTGCATTGTCAGGCCAACAACTGGAATTGCGCGGCCTGTGCCAGCAGTGTCAGGGCGGGGTTAAAAATTAACGGGTTTGATGTCGAGCAGGCTGAATTATGCTGCGGGACGAAAGAACCGCACCCAATGTCTGCATTTAAACGATCAAAAATCGTATAGCACCGTTGGTTGATTTCTGCGTTGTGCAGGTTGCTGCTCTTTTTTCATATTTGTTCTATCCTCGGAAAATTGAGTCACCATATCTTCCCAACTGGCAAATTTCTGATATTCTTCCTGCCCGTCCTGTTTACGAGTGTTAAACAGCTCGCGCCCCATGTCAATGATTTCCAGATGCGTTTTGCCGTCTATGGCCTGTAAAAAGGCCTGTTGATCCTTGTGTTCGTCCAGTAAGGTCCAGAACGAAAATTCAAACTCGATGCGTTGTGCTAACGGCAGGCGGTTTTTGATATAGCTGGCTGAACGGTTAGCGGATTTCATGCTGCTGCCATTCATTTCATTGCCTTTGGTACAGGCGAAGAAAGACAGGCTCAGCAGAACGATCAACCGTCGTGTAAACAGATTCATGTGCAGTTCTCTCGGATATTATTAGTGTTGCCTTTATTATTTCGGCATAAATAGTACTGATGTGGAAAAATTAAGCAAATTAGCGATTTTCTTGAACAGTGATCTATGCCAGACTATTACGTTGTTTAGCAGACCGCCGATTATACTCCCAAGCCATTACTTATGCTGGAATTTATCCAAATACTCAAACAGCGTTATCAGGCTATTCTTCCATTTCTGGATCCCCTGGATCCAACGATTAGTGAATACAATTTACGTATAGAACAATTGTTGCTGGCGGAAGCGTTTTTACGCAAAGGTGAAATGCTGGAAGCTAAGAGAAAGCAGCCTTTGCACATTGCAGTCATCGGGCCTACTCAGGCCGGAAAAAGTACGCTGGTCAATCTGTTGCTTGATGCTGACCTGGCAGGAGTCAGCCCGCTAGCCGGGTATACCGTTCATCCGCAAGGTTTTGTCAATCGTCTGGCGAATGATGACTGGGCTGCGGTACAGCATTATTTTGGCCGATTCCAGCAACGTGCTCAGGATCAATTAAATGCATCGCGTTATGATTGTTATTCGGTAAATCCGCAGGTGGTCGATTCGGCCAGGCTGCCGGATTGCGTGCTGTGGGATACGCCGGATTTCGATTCGATAGATGCCGAAGATTATCAGGAAGGGGTGATCAGAACCATCGCCCTGGCTGACATGCTGGTACTGGTATTAAGCAAGGAAAAATACGCCGATCAATCGGTATGGGATATGCTGAAAAAAGTGGCGGCGTTTCATCAGCCGCTGCTGATATGCGTAAACAAACTGACGGAAGGCAGTGAACAGATCATTACGTCTTCCCTGCAGGAAAAATGGCAGCAATGTAGAGATGACAGTTTTCCTCCGGTTATTCCGTTGTTTTATGACAAACAGGCAGGACATCCTCAGCTGCCAGCCGATTTTGATCGAACAGTATCCAAAATCAACGGGCAAATTAAACATAATAAACACGCGCAATATCGTCAGCAAATGATGCAGCAGCACTGGCGAAACTGGCTGCAGCCGGTAGAGGAAGAGCTGGAGGCAGAAGCTGAATGGCAACAGATGATTGAAGCGGCACTGGAACAGGCCGCGCAGGATTACCAGCGAGACTATCTGAATCATCCGCATCATTACCAGACGTTTCAGGATGCACTGGTCGAACTGTTGAATCTGTTGGAATTGCCGGGCATAGCCAAAGTGCTGGGCAAGACCCGACGCGTGATGACCTGGCCCGTCAGAAAAGTGTTTCAACTGGGGAAAAAGTACAAGTCTGGTGATACACAGGAAAATGTTTTGCTCAAGCAGATTGGTGAGCATGTACTGATTCAGCTTGCCGATACTGTGTGGGAAAAAAGCGAACAGGACAGTTCCGGCAACGACTGGTGGAAAGATGGCAGAATGGTGTTGCGCCAGCTGCGACAACCTTTATTGGAAGACTATGAGCAGGGGGTTGAAGCCTATCATGCCGAATTCAGACAGGATGTTGAACAAACAGCGCATCGCTTGTATTACCAATTGCAGGAACAGCCGTTGATATTGAATACCTTGCGGGCCACGCGAGCCACCACCGATGCAACTGCACTTGCCTTGGCGATAAATACGGGAGGCATAGGCTTGCACGATCTGGTAATTACCCCGGCCATGTTATCGGTGACTTCATTACTGGCAGAAAGTGCGGCTGGCAGCTATATGAAAAAACTGGAAGCAGAACTCAAACAACATCAGTTGAATACGGTGAAGCAATTATTTGCCGAGACATTAGCCAATGGTTTAAACGGAATGACAGGCAGAATGCCGCATGGACGGCGCTTTAGCATTACCCGCCAGCAACTGGATGAAGCAGAACAGGCATTAAAAGAAAAACGTCATGGATTACGAATTCTCTGATTTGATCTCGCAACTCAAGCAATGGGCAGGAGAGGCTGCTGTGCGTCAGCAATTGACACGTCGTCATCTGCAATTGATTGACCAACTGGACGCCCGTTCCCCCGACAGTTTATTTGCGCAGAGTGATGAGCGACCCTTGATCGTAGCTTTTATGGGCGGCACCGGGGTTGGTAAAAGCAGTCTGATTAATCGCCTGGCTGAGCAACAAATTGCCCGCACCGGAGTGGAACGGCCGACCTCAAGAGAAGTCACGTTGTATCACCATGAAGATGTTGCCATCAATCGCCTGCCGGATGCGTTACCGCTGGATAAAATTCGTATCAGCCGACACCACCAGGTACAAAATCAGCATCTCATCTGGGTAGATATGCCGGACGTTGACAGTATTGATGCTGACAACCGTGCGCTGGTGCTGGAATGGCTGCCACATATTGATGTGCTGCTGTATGTTGTGAGCCCGGACCGTTACCGAGACAACAAGGCATGGCAGTTGCTGCTTGCCGAAGGTGCCAGGCATGCCTGGGTGTTTGTGATGAATCACTGGGACCGCGGTTTGCCAGAGCAAAAAACGGATTTTATGCGGCAACTGGCCAAAGCGGGGTTTGATGATCCAATGGTGTTTTGTACCGATTGCCTGACCCAGCAAAATGATGAATTCGATCAATTGCTGGCGCAATTGCAGACATTATCCTCTCGCCAGACAGCACAGCAACTTGAGCAGCATAATCGACGCATACGCATGCAGCAGATTGACAAGGTAATACAACATATCAACGATGACCTTCAGCAACGTGACTATGCCTTATTAAATAAGGTATTGGAACAGCAATGGCAACGTACCGAAACCATGTTGCGGGAAGGGATGGAATGGTCCATTAAACAATTTGCCCGTCAGCAGGTGGATAAATCCGGTGTGGATGTGGGTAAGCTGTGGGATGACTGGGCGCAAAGCCGGCTGCAGGATTTAATCAACACATTGCAGTTACAGGCAGACCAAATGCAAATCCCTGCCAACGCCTTGTGCACAGCGAATGATGCTCTGCTGGCCGCGACAGAGAATAATGTGACCTGTCAGGCGCACCTGGAATGCAGAAAAGCCTTGCTGAACCCCGGCAATAAAGCGCAACGTATTTTTTTGAAAACGCTGAAAGTGCTGGAGTTTCTGTTGCCCGTTCTGGCGATGTCATTTGTCAGTTATGAATTAATTACTGAATTCTACGAAAATGCACAAAACCGCGAAGAATACCTGGGGGTGGACTTTGCCATCCACAGTGTATTGTTGATTGTGGTGACCTGGTTGTTTCCGTACTTTCTGCATAAAAAACTACAGCCGTCATTAGAAAAGGCAGCCTTGCAAGGTGCCGAAAAAGGCGTTGAATCAGCGCTGGTGAACATCAGACTGGAGCTTGTGCAAAGCCTGGCATCCTTGCAACAGGAACATCAGACCTGCTTTGACCGGCTTCAGTTTTTTCAGCAGCAGACCCGTCAGCATATGCAGGAAGTCAAATCTGGTGCGGATAACAACGAGTTGAATCGACTGGTCATCGAGCATGAGAACCGGCTATAGCCAACTGCCACTGCACGGTGGCAAGGCGCCGCGCTGGTTGTTTCAACGCATGACCCGGCTGGCCAGGGAAATCATCTGCCATCTGGTCGCTGAATATGGTGCTGAAGGTGCATTGCAGCGTCTCTCCGACCCTTTCTGGTTTCAGTCGTTCGGATGCGTGCTGGGATTTGACTGGCATTCCAGTGGCGTGACAACCACTACCTGCGGAGCAGTCAAGGAAGGTATCAAGGGGATGGAGCACGAGCTTGGCTTTTACGCCGCAGGTGGCAAAGGGAAGGTGTCTCGGCAAACACCACAGGAAATCGAATGCAGTTGCGACAAAATCGGCTATGATGCCAACAACCTGGTCACTGCCAGTCGCTTATCGGCCAAGGTGGACAGCTCCGCCGTGCAGGATGGGTATCAGATCTACCATCATGCCTTTTTCTTTACCGGCAACGGGCGCTGGTGCGTGGTGCAGCAGGGCATGAATGAAGCTAACGGTATGGCCCGTCGCTATCACTGGCTGGGGAATGAGAACACCGATTTCGTCAATGAACCGCATTCAGCCGTATGTTGTGATCATCGCGGCAAGGCACTGAATTTTGTCGCCAGAGAAAGCCGTATTTCCCGTGAACGGGTCACCCAACTGGCTGCCTGCCCCGACACCGAAGCCGAACAGGTATTGCTAAAGCGCCCTGAGCTGTTAATGCCGCGTCGCCACTGGGTACGCAGCGAAGATATCAATCCAAAATACCTGCATAAAATCCTGTTGAAAACTTATGACCAGGCACCGGAGAACTTTACCCAGTTGCTCGGCATTCAGGGCGTAGGAGCCAAAACCCTGCGCGCCCTGGCGTTAACCGCAGAACTGATCTACGGTACCAAAACCAGCGTGCGAGATCCCGCCCGTTTTTCCTTTGCCTACGGCGGAAAAGACGGCACACCCTATCCGGTAGACAGAGAAAATTATGACAACACCATAGAGGTGCTGCATACGGCCTTAAAACGCGCCAAACTGGAGCGCAGTGAAAAACTGGATGCGTTGAAGCGGTTGGGGCGGTTTCAGGGTTCTGTTTAGTTGTATAGAATCAGAATCTGTCTGGTAAACGGCTCTGCCATCCAGCACCCGTCTTAAGCATTGATGTGTTAACGACACCCGGATTCAGGGTAAGCTTTTTGGGGGTGGCTTATATAACCTGGTGTGTTGACGAACCTCTTCCCTTGCTTGGATTAACAATGAGAACGGTTTCGGTCTTCGTTTCACTGCTTTGGGTTCGACCCGTCCCGGTCTTTTGTCGACGTGGCAATGAAAGTGAAATGGTCTGGTTTTTTGTCATTCTACTGTCATTTTAGTTGGTTAGAATCAATTTATTGATTAAAGTTTTAAAATCAATGTGTTATGTCAGGCAGGTGGTCTCAATGCGAGTATCGACTACATAAGCCTGACTGTCAATTTTGGGGGTTTTAACATTGCGGTATCCTGGTTCAGAAAACAGGGGAGTCAAAATTATTCAACTGCAACAATGCCCCTAAACAATAAACTAAAGCTAAGTGAGATGAACTATGTTGGAAAATTCAATTAAAAAAGTGCTGGCTGTATCGTTGATCAGCTTGCCTTTGACAGCAGCAGCCGATACAAAACTTATGTTTACTGAAAGCTGGCGTAACTGGCATTCCGGTACGGTGGAAACTGAACTGGATGGCGGTGCAGAAATTGTTGCTTATGACAAAATGAGCCAGAAAGTGTTTGTCACAAATTCAGAAAATAACACCATTGATGTGTTGAATTCTGTCACCGGATCAGCGCTTTCTTCAATTAATCTGGCGTCATACTGGGGAGCACCTAACAGTGTGGCTGCATATAATGGCATGGTGGCGGTTGCTTTTGAAGACAATACCAAAACCAATCCGGGGCGTGTCATGTTCTTTGATGCAGATTCAGGCGATTTCAAACAGCAGGTGACTGTTGGTGCATTGCCGGACATGCTGACGTTTACTGCAGATGGCTCGAAAGTTGTTGTTGCTAATGAAGGTGAAGCAAATAATGGTATTGATCCTGAAGGATCTGTTTCAATTATTGATTTGTCTAAGGGCGTAATGTCTGCTTCTGTAGAGACAGCGGATTTTTCATCATTTAATGCTAACAGAGCGGCTTTGAAAGCAAGTGGTGTTAGAATTTTTGATAGCGCGGCTTCTGTCGCACAGGATTTAGAGCCTGAGTATGTTGCAATTTCTGGGGGTAAAGCCTATGTAACACTACAGGAAAACAATGCTTTGGCTATTGTTGATCTGGCGACAAGCACGGTGACAGATGTGGTTGCTTTAGGTACTAAAGATCACAGTTTAGCTGGTAATGGTCTGGATGCTTCTGATAAAAAAGATGAAGGCAATATCCAGAATTATAAACTGCAAGGTATGTACCAACCGGATGCGATCTCTGCTTATGAGGTGGGCGGCAAGACTTTTGTGATCACAGCAAACGAGGGTGATTCACGAGACGAAGATGTGCGCATGAAAGATGCTAATCTGGATCCTTCTGTGGCATTGGTTGAAGATGGTCGTATCGAAATATCAGCTATTGACGGTGATACCGATGGTGACGGTGACATAGATGTTCCACATAGCTATGGTGGTCGCTCGTTTTCAATCTGGGATGCTGAAGGTGGTCTGGTTTTTGACAGTGGCGATGCACTGGAGCAGCTGACTATCGATTTTGGTACGTTTGTTGAGAATCGTAGTGATAACAAAGGTCCTGAGCCTGAGGGTGTTGTTATCGGTGAATTCAACGACATGATACTTGCGTTTATCGGTCTGGAAAGAGCGGGTGGTATTGCGGTTTATAATGTTACGGATCCGAATGCGCCTGCGTTAATGGATTACATCGTTAGCGAACTGGATATTTCTCCGGAAGGACTTGAATTTGTCAGTGCGGCAGACAGTGCAGATGGTAAGGCATTCCTGCTGATTGCTTCTGAAGTCTCTGGTACAACTGTTCGTTATGACGTAACAGCGGTTCCATTGCCTGCAAGTATCTGGTTTATGATTTCAGCGGTTGCTGGTTTGGCTTTGAAAAGAAAAAGAAGCTAAAACCACGCTGTAAAGAAAAAAAGCCCGGCTTAGTTCGGGCTTTTTTTATGCTTGAAATTAAGCCAGGCGCTCAATCATGCTGGCGGCCTGTTTGGTAAATTTTTTAAGATCGCCTGAAATCAACTGATTTTTGGGGATCACAATGGCGGCATCGATATCAACAAAAATATGAACATAGTCAGCCAGCTCATCGATTCTGAGCATTTCTGACCACGGGGTGTTACTTTTGCCACCTGGTGATTGCTCGAGTAAAGATTCCGGTTCTATCACCAGTTTATGATTGCCGATTATGGCATCCTGCTCTTCTTGGGAATAGCTATTACGCAATTGTCGCCGCATGTCCATTTTTAAAAAATACGGAGAGACAATACCCCAGACCAATGCCAGAAGGGTGATATAGGCCGTGGTTATGGTATCTGCATAAGCAAGATAATAAAATAACCCAAAAAATAACATTACGCCGGGAACCAGCAAGCGTTTGGAGCGTAAATCTTTTTGTACATTAGGGTCATTTTTTAATCTTAATTCATTAAAATGAATCAAGTCTTCTATTTTTAATTCGTATTCAATTTCAAACATTGTTATAGAGTTATATTTGTTGGTTTTTAAAACAATTGCTGCTGGCTAGAGAAATTGAGAACAGGCAATAAATCAGGTGTGACGTTTTGTTTCCGAACCCATCAAAACTTTCTGGCCAAAATCGAACCTATTATAACGAATCAGACATAATGTCTTACTAAATAATACGTAAAATATGATGATTTGGCACGCGCCAGTTTATAAATTATTAGCTGATGGTAAGTTAGGTGTAGAATATAAAAAAGTCATTAAATTTCTTTTCAGATTATGTGGAAAATAGTTTTTGTTCTGATGTGCCCAGGCGTTGCGTTTGCAGAGTCTTTACCAGAGCTGTCACCCGTACCAGAGCCACCGGAGCTGCCTATGCCGGTTCAGGATGGGGAAGTGCTGGAACCCGACATTACCATTATTCGCAAGGGGAATAAAACGATACAGGAATTCAGAAAAAACGGCCAGTTATATATGGTTAAAGTAAAGCCGGATATCGGCCCGGCCTACTACCTAATTGACAATGATGGTGATGGAAACATTGATGTCAAGCAGAGTGAGATTGAAAAGGATTTAAAAATTCATCAATGGAAATTGTTTGAATGGGATTGATTTTTCGCTAAAAAGTTGTCCTTCGACTATCTTTTGATAAAGTTATTTTCAATATTCACAGATTTAATTCGGCTGGAGCACTTACATCATGGGTAGAACGTCTTCTTTTGAAGATCTGCTGGAAATTACCTCGCTAAAACAACTACAGGAAAAAACGGGAAATTGGTTCCAGTCGTTGACCTTATTAGAAGCGCAAAAACTCCAACGTCATATCAACGGGCTTGGAGCGTCAACTCACAACGTCAAGCTAGGCTTTATTCATACTTACACGAGTGACTTGTTAAATCCGTGGCTGGAATTTCACGCATCGATTCATGATATCGATCTTGATATTTATCATGCACCTTATGGCATGAACGTTTTTGAAGCACAAGCGGGTTCAGGTCTGGTTCAACATAATCCGGATTTAACCGTATTCATGTTGCAAAGAGAAGATCTTCATCCACTTATTAAACAACCTGTTACTGGTTTGTCGGTAGAGCAACAACGTTCGCTGAAAGATGATGCGGTAGCTAATGTAATTAAAATTCTTAAAGCATTTAGACATGCGTTGCATGGCAGAATGGTGGTAACCATTTTGCCCTCCCGGTTTTCTGCTGAGACGGGTATGTATGATTTGCAAAGCGAATTTTCAGAAGTTGACTGGTGGTCGAATGTAAAAAAAGAGATCAGCAGGCAAATTGATGAAACTCTGGATTCAACCGCATATATGGATCTTGATAGTTTGCTGGCGTCTGTAGGACGACAGCAATTTTTTGATTTGCGATATTGGTATACCACCCGCTATCCGTTTGCTGCCCAGGCCGCCAACCTGTTTGCTCGTCAACTCGTATCTGTGGTTGAAGTCATTTGCAAACCAAAGGCCAAGGTCATCATCTTGGACGCAGATAATACGATGTGGGGGGGCGTGATTGGAGAAGACGGCATAAATGGCATTGCTTTGGGGCCGGATTATCCGGGCAATGCTTTCATTGATTTCCAGCGAAGAATTCTCGACTTTAAGGAACGCGGATTTATTCTGGCAATTTGTAGCAAGAATAATCATCAGGATGTGATCGAAGTATTGCAAAATCATCCTCATCAGGTTTTGCGTGAAGATATGTTTTCTGCATTAAAAATTAATTGGGAACCCAAACATATTAATATTCAGGCCATTGCGAAAGAATTAAATCTGGGGCTTGATTCTTTTATCTTTGTCGATGATAGCGATTATGAATGTGGCGTGGTACGCAAGGAATTGCCGCAAGTGCATGTCGTGCAAACCCCTAAAAAGGCCGTGGATATTCCATATTGCCTTGATAATATCAGTCGTCTGGAAATATTGAGTCTGACCCAGGAGGATAAGAATAAGACACAGTTGTATGCTCAGGAACGCCAGCGCAAGGCGCTGCAATCCAAAGTAAGTGATGGAGGTGGAGATATTGAAGAATATTTACATTCTCTGCAAATGGAAATGAGTATTGAGCTTAATGCTGAACACTGGGTTGAGCGGTTGGCACAGCTTACACAAAAAACCAATCAATTTAATTTGACTACCCGGCGTTATAGCGAACAGCAGGTTCAAGAATATATTTCATCAAATAATTGGCTGGTGGCGTCGTTCTCATTAGCAGACGCGTTTGGAGATAGTGGTGTGGTCGGTTTGCTGCTGATTGAATTACAGGGTCCTGATGCCGCAAGAATCGATACGTTGTTAATGTCATGTCGAGTCATTGGTCGTAAAGCGGAGAGCGCGTTTCTGGAAACAGTGTTGACCAGCTTGCAGCAACAGGGGATAAGCCTGGTCAGGGCGGAATATATTCCTACCATGAAGAATAAACTGGTGCAGGACTTTTATTCAAATCATCAATTTTCAACCTCAGACAACTTTGCTTTTGAACGCTCATTAATTGAACAAAAACCTTTAAGGGCTGATGATTTTCCAATGAAAATATCATTAGCCAGTTAATAACGATTCATTTTCTAAATTACAGTTAAAAAATCATGGATACTCAAGAACATGTTATTCAAATAGTGGCTGAGACATTGAATCTCTCTACAAGTGAAATTAACGAAAGTAGTGCTATGGAAAATCTCGAACTATGGGATTCCATGGCGCAGGTCAATTTAATGATGTCGATTGAACAGACCTTTGATTTGGAGCTGGATCCGGAAGATTTTATGAAGCTTAATTCTGTCAGCAACATTGTTGAATACCTAGACAATCAATAAAGTAAATGAATATTGTTGAAAAATTATCCGATCTAGCCCTGAATAGTTTATCTCAGGACAGCTTTGATAAATTACGCGCACACTATTTAATTACCAAAGGTAAATGTGCTCCGATTTTCAAAATGGTGTATGGCACGTATTCCACGGAAGATTTGAGGCAGCATCTGGAGCAGAAAATTGGATCAGATTTTGACATTTTGATGGTGCATAGTTCTATCAACTATATGCAACCTATGTACAGCGGTTCTCCCCTGGAACTGCTTAACATGTTGATGGAATATTGCGGTTCGCATAAAACGCTTGCCATGCCTGCATTTTTTTTCGGGGATCCAAAAATTGGAAGTGTAAGTAAAACTTTCCGTGAAAATCCTGTGTTTGATTTACGAAGGACACCATCGCAAATGGGGTTGATGACAGAGTTATTTCGCCGGACTAAAGGCGCCGTACAAAGTCGACATCCTGTATACCGGATGACTGCATTGGGACCATTAGCAAAGGAAATGGTGTCTGGGCATGAAAGCTCTGATGCACCGGCGGGCTTAGGCTCACCCTTTGAATTTATGGTCAAGAATAATACTACGGTGCTGGGAATTGGTAAATCTTATCATGTGTTAACGCAAGTTCACCATGTCGACGCATTGATGGGGGATGACATGCCTGTTGAGTTAAAGCCAAAAGAAAAAAGGGATGAAATTCACCTGAAGGTTAAGGACGGCGATGAACTGATTCCTGTGACGTTAAGAGATAATGGTATCAAGTGGACATGCAACATGGATAGATTGCCAGGGTTGCTTAATCCAGGAGATCTGAGCACCTGGAAATTCCACAATACGCCTTTATTTAGCGGCAATATCAAAACCATTACGGAAAGCCTCCACGCATCGGCAAAAAAAGGAAAAACAATCTATCAGCCGTGAAGTTCTGCAGAAATACCAAATTCAACTTGTTGTCAATATATAAATGGTTATTTCAATTGATTAGTCATTGACATTATCAAGCTTGAAAGTAAAATGGGCGGTCAACTTTTCTGCCGGCAATTTCGCATTGCAAGAAAGGTGTCGCGTACATCCAAGAAGATTTCAATGTATTTAATCTTTTTTCAGCATAAGGCCAGGCTTTCCTGGATAAATTGGTAGGATACTTAATGAGCCACACACTCTTTGAAGCTAATGCGCAGCGGGTGCAACGTTGTGAATTGGCAGTGCCGGGGTCAAGTCCGGGCATGTTTGAAAAAGCGCTAAACAGCGGTGCAGATTTTGTTTTTCTTGATCTGGAAGACGCTGTTGCCCCGGACGATAAGCTTCAGGCAAGAAAAAATGTTATCGAAGCGATCAATGATCTCGACTGGGAAGGTCATGGTATTACCATTTCGGTACGTATCAATGGTTTGGATACGCAATATATGGTGCGTGATGTTGTTGATCTTCTTGAACAATGTGGTGAGAAGCTAAGAACCATTCTGATACCCAAAGTTGGCGTCTACGGTGATGTTTATATGGTAGAAGCGATGGTTAATCAACTGGAAATGCAGGAAGGATTAAAAAATCGTGTTGGCATTGAATGTTTGATTGAAACTGCCTTGGGCATGGCTAATGTAGAAGATATTGCCAAAGAAGGTGCTTTGGGGGGGCGACTGGAAGCCTTGCACTTTGGGGTGGCAGATTTTGCTGCCAGTGTCAGAGCAAGAACAGTAAATATTGGCGGTTTAAATCCGGATTATCCTGGAGACCAATGGCATGCCGCCATTGCCAGAATGACGACTGCTTGCCGGGCTTTTGGTTTGCGCGCAGTTGATGGCCCTTTTGGAGACATTAAAGATCCGGACGGGTTTAAACTGGCAGCCAAAAGAGCGGCCGCGTTGGGTTGTGAAGGCAAGTGGGCAATCCACCCGTCACAAATTGAATTGGCAAACGAAGTATTTACGCCACCTGAAGAAGAAGTCAATAAAGCCAGACGTATTCTTGAAGCATTGAAAGAGGCGGCGGCTCAAGGCAAAGGTGCAGCAGCACTGGATGGACGTCTGATTGATGCTGCTTCAGAGCGAATGGCTAATAATATTGTGCGAATGGCAGAAGCTATTGCCACAAAACAATAAAAATCAGATGAGTAGAAGGCCGTTTTTACGGCCTTTTGTACGTCTGGAAAATTAAAAACATACATACAAAAGTAAGACTCAGAGGATGCTATGGATATTCATGAATATCAGGCAAAACATCTATTATCAAAATACGATATAAAAATAGCGGACGGGGGGTTAGCATATAGCCCGGAGGATGCCGTTCAAAGAGCAAGAGAAATCGGTGGAGAAGTCTGGGCTGTTAAGGCTCAGATTCATTCAGGCGCGCGTGGTAAAGCGGGTGGCATAAAAATCTGTAAAACCCATGATGAAGTGAGTGCTGCGGCAGATGAATTATTAGGCAAGCGACTTCGTACTCATCAGACAGGTCCGGCTGGAAAAGTCTGTTTACGTTTATATGTTGAAGCTGGAACCAGTATCGCCAAAGAACTCTATTTCAGCTTTCTTGTAGACCGTGCGCATGAGCGAATCGTCATGGTCGGTTCTGCTGAAGGTGGTATGGAAATTGAAGAGCTTGCAGAATCCAAGCCGGAAGCAATTAAAAAGATACATATTGAACCAGCCGTTGGTTTGTGTGACTTTCAGGCACGGGAAATGGCTTTTGCGCTGGGGCTTGACGCAACCCAAATCAGTCAGGCAGTCAAATTGATTAAAGGCTGTTATCGCGCCATGCGTGACCGGGATGCCAATATGCTGGAGATCAACCCGCTGGTGGTAACAACCAGTGGTGAGCTGGTAGTGCTGGATGCAAAAATGGGTTTTGATGATAATGCCTTGTTCCGTCAGCAAAAAATTTCCGAACTCAGGGATAAAACCCAGGAAGATCCACGTGAAACTGCGGCTGCAGACAGAGGTTTGAGCTATGTCGGCTTAGATGGTGATATCGGATGTATGATCAATGGTGCGGGTTTGGCGATGGCGACCATGGATATGATCAAGCTGGCTGGTGGCGAACCGGCCAACTTTTTGGACGTAGGTGGTGGTGCTTCACCCGAGCGCACAGAAAAAGCATTCCGTATGGTGTTGGCTGACGATAACGTGAAAGCCATGCTGGTCAACATTTTTGCCGGTATTAACCGCTGCGACTGGATTGCTGAAGGTGTGGTGCAGGCAGTTAAGAAAATCGATATGAAAGTGCCATTGATTGTCAGGCTTTCCGGAACCAATGTGGAAGAAGGGCAGCGAATTATCAAGGAAAGCGGGTTGCCCATCATTACTGCCAGCACTTTGGCGGAAGCGGCAGAAAAAGCGGTAGAGGCTCGCAACGACGTTGTCGCCAGAGAAGCATCAGTGGCATAAGGAGAAGACATGGCGATTTTGATTGACGAAAATACACGTATGATTGTGCAGGGCTTCACGGGGAAGATTGGAAGCTTTCACGCTCGGGATATGCTTAACTACGGGTCTAATGTCGTGGGTGGCGTAACGCCAGGAAAAGGCGGACAAACACATTTGGATAGACCGGTTTTTAATACAGTGAAAGAAGCTGTAGACCAAGTTGGTGCAGAGGCCAGCATCATTTTCGTACCTCCGGCATTTGCTGCAGATTCGATCATGGAAGCGGCTGAGGCAGGTATTAAATATTGTGTTTCTATTACTGATGGCATTCCTACCCAGGACATGATGGTGGTCAAAAACTTTTTGCGTAAGTTCCCTGAAGATGAGCGCATGATGCTGACCGGCCCTAATTGTGCTGGAACAATCAGTCCAGGGAAATCCATGTTAGGCATTATGCCGGGACATATTTATATGCCCGGGAATGTCGGTATCGTAGGACGTTCGGGTACGCTGGGATATGAAGCGGCTGATCAGATGAAGGCATTGGGGATCGGGATTTCAACCTCAGTGGGTATTGGTGGTGATCCGATTAACGGCAGTTCGCATCGTGACATTTTTGAGAAATTTGAAGAAGACCCGGATACAAAAGTGGTGGTGATGATCGGTGAAATTGGTGGTCCACAGGAAGTGGAAGCCGGCCAGTTTGCTAAACACCATATGTCTAAACCCGTCGTGGCCTATATAGCAGGTTTGACAGCACCTAAAGGCAGACGCATGGGGCACGCGGGAGCGATTATTTCATCTGCAGGTGAGTCGGCTGCGGAAAAAGTGGAAATGTTGCAGGATTTGGGCGTGACTATTTCGCCTACACCGTCTGCAATGGGTGAGACTGTAGCTAAAATTTTGCAAAAAATATAAGTGGTTTCATAGCCTTATCTTGTGTAAGCAGGAAATTCAAAGAGAATAGCTTGTCAGGCTGCTATAAAAAGCCGTATTCTTAACATGGGAATTCGGCTTTTTGTTGCCTATGAAACGACTATTTTTTGCATTAATACCTAATGATAGAATTAGAAAGACATTGTCTCAACTGTGTTCATCTTTCACAGCAGAGAACACGTTATGGTGGGTTGAAAATCACAATTTGCATATCACGCTATGCTTTTTAGGAAATGTGTCTGAACAAACCCAACGGGCTATTATCAGTCAGGTGGAAAACACCTCATTTTCAGCATTTTCAATTTCATTTGGACAAATAGAATATTGGCGACAATCCAGTGTGTGTTGTTTAACGCCACTCTATCCCGAATTAAATTTACTGGTTCTTGCCGATGGTTTGAAAGCATTTGCCAGCACTGCGGGCATAGATACCGATCAACGTCTCTATGAGCCGCATGTTACCCTGGCGAGAGGTCAGGTGACCGTGACCGCAGCTGATATCAAATCTTTCGATTGGCACGTCACGTCATTTTGTTTAATGGAATCCAATCAGGGGCAATATACAATCATTAAAGAATGGTCATTAACATAAGGGCATAGCGATGTACGCATATTCATTCCCGATATTTTTTCGGCATGCCAATGTCTTGCTACCCATAGAATTTGCCATATTATTGCTTATTCTGACGGGGGGGCTTTGGTTCTTTACCCCGTCTCCGCAATCGGAGGAAGGCCTGCAACGAATTGAAAACTCATTTCTGAAAGCGGCTTGGTGCGGAATGAAACCGCTATGGTTGATATTCTGGCCCTTTTATCTATTTTTACATGGCATTTTATTTTACCTGGATGGTGTGGTAAAAAGCGGACAATTTACCGTCTCCAGCTGGGACATGGCACACTTTATGTTGTTTACACCCATTGCAATATGGGCCATATGTGTCTGGCGCTGCTCAGTCAACTGCAGTGACAAAATCTGGGGGGTACTGGCAAGGCTTGGTGTTGCAAGTGTATTTCTGGAATATTTAATCAAATTATATTTGCGGATTGATTTACCCCGCATCTACTTTCAATGCGAAGAAGCGATGTTGAATTATTCATCCTGCTTTTGATCTTGCCATTATTTGTTGTTGCGAGCATCCAGTCTGGGAATATCCTCAGCAATAAACAGGGCCGGGTCGACCGGTGTTTTGTTCAAATACACAATCCAGTGTAGATGTGGGCCAGTGACTCTGCCGGTTGTCCCCACCGTTCCCAACGGCTCTCCTTGCTTGATCTGTTGGCCGGTTTTGACATGGATAGCATCCATATGCAGGTACGCACTTAGCAAGCCCTGACCGTGATCCAGAAAAACGGTGTTGCCATTGAAGTAATAGCTGCCGGTATTAATGACCTTGCCTGAAGCCGGGGCGACGATAGGTGTGCCGGTAGGCGCGGCGATATCAAGTCCGTTATGGGGTCGCTTGGGAATGTCATTAAAAAAACGTTTCAGTCCAAACAGACTGCTGAGTCGCCCTTCGACCGGCGCGATAAAGTCAGCATCAATACTGCCTTCTGTCCAGACCGCCTTGGCTTTACCCATAGAGACTTTGTCTGCCTTGATCTTTTTTAAATCTTGTTCAGTAAATCCAGTCACCATCCGTTTCTTTTTAATGGTGATATGTTGTGCAGGATAGTCCTTGTTGTCTACATTGAATGCTTGAGAGGATATTTTCCCATGGTGAGAAATGTTTATTTTGTGTTGACCGTTCTCGGCAGATAACGGGATGCCAACCAGTGCAACCCATTGGTCATTCTGTTGAGTGACCAGCACACGTTTCCCATAAAAAGAAACATCTGGGGCGGGTTGGGCACTTTGACCGACGGGAATTTTGGCGATGCCGCCAGGGACAGCCAGTTGCTTAGGCAAAGGCGATGCGAGAACAACTGAGGGTATTAAACAAAGCAGAAGTCTAGTTTTCATCTTTTATTTCCTTGATCTGGCTGATGACAGAGCCATTGCCAAAACGCGTTTCAGTAAGGTCATCTACGGCAAGTTCAGAGGATGACTTGATGATGGTATCACTTTGCAGTGGACAGACAATGGCGTAACCGCGCTTTAGTGTAGCCAGAGGACTGACGGCATGTAAAGTCTGCATAATGGCGTGCTGTTTGCGATTTAATATTTTCAGTTTATTGCGCAGGGCCTGCAGGATTCTTTGTTCCAGGAAAGCCAGTGATTGCTGTTGTTGTTTAAGACGTGTTACCGGTGTCAGCAGCATCAATTGACTGTGCGACTGCTGCAAGCGTGCAGTATCGCGTAGAAACCGGTGTTTCCAGTGACCTGTCAACCGGTTTTCCAATTCATCAAGACGTTGTGCATTGCGCTGTAATTGCTGCCCCGGGTGATTTTGTTTTAAGCGGTGCTGTAGCCAGTCAAGGCTCTTTTTACCCAGTTCAAAACGCTTTAACATCATTTGATGCAGAAACTGCTCACGTTGCATAAAGTGCTGCAACCAATCATGTTGTAGTGGAACCGCGTGTTCTGCGGCGGCTGAAGGCGTAGGGGCGCGGAGATCAGCGACAAAATCTGCAATGGTAAAATCTACCTCATGACCTATGCCGCTGATGATGGGCAATTCACTGGAAAAAATAGCTCGGGCGACACGTTCTTCATTAAAACACCATAAATCTTCCAGCGATCCACCGCCTCTGGCAAGTATCAGAACATCGACTTCGTTACGGTCATTGGCCATTTGAATCGCATGGATTATTTCCTGAGTTGCTTTTTCACCCTGTACCTGGGTTGGATAAACGATGACAGGAATGGCTGGAAAGCGGCGTTGCAATACCGTTCGGATATCATGCAATGCAGCACCCGTTGATGAGGTAATGATGCCTATTTGTGTGGGTAACACAGGGGGCGGGTACTTATGCTGATCATCAAACAGGCCTTCCTTATGCAGTTTTTGTTTTAATTGATCAAACGCTTTTTGCAGCGCACCATCACCACTTTCCTGGATATTATCAACAATCAGTTGGTAATCACCGCGAGGTTCATACAGGCTGACCTGAGCTGAAACGATCACTTGTAAACCATCACTGACCGCAAACTTCAACTTGCGTCGCTGACCTTTAAACATGGCACAACGTACCTGTGCGCGGCTATCTTTCAGCGAAAAATAGATATGGCCGGACGCAGGTTGGCTAAGGTTGGAAAGTTCACCTTCCACACGAAGGTGCATGAAATGCTCATTCAATAATTGCTTTGCCGAGCGGTTGAGCTGACTGACAGTGAGCGGTTGGTCGCCGGAGGTAGAAAGAGCGTTCTCCACTAGCGGCCTGAGTTAATTTTTTTGAAGAATAATGGTTGGCTCATAAATCCAGTATAAATAGACAGGATTACAAAGATTGCATCCAAATTTCCTGTACCCAAACCGGCGATGGCAGGGCCAGGGCAATAACCACTCATTCCCCAGCCGATGCCAAAGAGTGCTGCACCGGCAACCAACGGCGCATCAATATTAGTTTTAGCGGACAAGCAGAAGTCACTGGCCATTAATGGTTGATGACGTTGACGGATAAAATAAAACCCGGGGATAGCAACAACTAAAGCACCTGCCATGACTAGAGCCAGGCCAGGATCCCATTGTCCGGTGATATCCAGAAATGCAATGACGTTTTCAGGGTGAATCATGCCGGAAAACGCCAGCCCAAATCCAAAAAGAGTGCCGCATAAAAGTGCGATAAATGATTGTTTCATAATTCAGGAAAAAGGTGTTTAATCAGAAAAACAGTAAGCAGGCCACAACTCATGAAGGTCAATGTGGCAATAATGGATCGGGGTGAAAAATTGGCAATACCGCAAATGCCATGACCGCTTGTGCAGCCATTACCCAGGCGACTCCCCAGGCCAACCAGAAACCCGCCGCTGATTAACAAACCCAAGGGAGTATTGTCATCTTGCGAATAGATAAATGCCGGGTTGGCCAGGGTATATAAAAAAGCACCTGCAACAAGCCCCAGCAAAAATGCCGGTCGCCACGCTGTTTTGTTCAGTAGGCATTGTTTGAAGCCGGCCATAATCCCACTGATTCCAGCGATTCGACCAGTGAAAAGAAATAATGTGATGGCGCTAAGCCCGATGAGAGCCCCGCCAAAAAAAGTATTCAGGGTAGTCATTATTTCCATACTTGTTCCAACGCACTGACATTTCTGTCAAATTATTAAATTAGGCCATGACATTAATGGCATGAATGATAGCGCAGCTCAGGCGCGATTCAGTAAATTAATATTGTGGCTTGTATAAGTGTTTGATAGTTATTGATTATAAGCGTTTTGTAATGAACTTCAAAGCTTGGCCTCAAATTTGCTGAAATACAGGCAACAACTTTTACTTTTAACAGGTGAGTGATGAAACACACTAAGATCTTGACGATATTGGCCGCCCTATTATTTTCTGCTAATTCGCAGGCGGGTGTTGTAACTTTTAATAGCCAAAACAACCATTACTATGAATTGATTAGTTTTACTGAGCTGGGTGAGCGCCTGGCCTGGGATGAGGCAAATGCGTATGCGCAATCTTTGGTCCATGCTGGATTACAGGGACATTTGGCAACCATCACCAGTGTAGAGGAAGATGATTTTGTCTGGGGATTGGGTGCCCAAGGCCATTATCTGGGGGGATTTGATAACAGCGTTCAGGATCAACAGGGGGGTTGGCAACATCAATCATGGCAGTGGGTGACTGGTGAAAGCTTCAATTATGACAACTGGTTGCCGGGTGAGCCGAATCATTGGCAAGATGGTGATAACAGTACGCCAAACAATGAAGATTATTTGCTTTACTGGTGGCATGAAGGCGCACAGGGCGGTCGCTGGAATGATACCAATATAGATTCTTCTTATTTTAACGGAAGCTATATTGATTATACCGCTGCAGGATTTGTCGTTGAGTACTCGGTCGCTGCTGTACCGGTACCTGGGGCAATCTGGTTATTTGCTACTGCATTATTGGCGATGATCCCAAGAAAGGCAGTAAAACAGTAAGTAGAAAATGGTGAATATCAATCGTCCGAAGTCTTCAATTGATTTTCTGCTGTTTGACAAGGCGCAATCTTACTGATTGCGCCATGATCATCAAAGCTGACCGATAGTCGTTGTTGATGCTGAAATTCGGACAACAGGTGTTCGTTCGTATTCAGGTAGTCAGCTTGTTGTTGTGTTGAAACCTGCATGGGTGTAGACCTTTTGTCCTTGCCTTTAAAGCGAATGTAGTTATAGCCTGCCCAGGATGCCAAGGCCCCACCCAGTAAAAATACCACCAGCAAAAAATTTAAGAAGCTGCGGATTACCGCCTGGTAGCCAGACATTTCGAACATTTCGAAATACATGATTTCGAAACCGAAATACCAGGCCAGTGCAGTAATTACCGGCATCCACAAAAAAAACCACAGCACCCAGAAAATAAACGTCAGGAGTGCTGATGAATATTTTTGCCACAGCGTTTGCATGCTGGGCACATCAAGAATCAGTTCTCTTTGCTTCATCTCACGCCTCTGTCTGGGCTTTCCCAAACGGCATTTCTACCTTTTTTCTTTAGCATTGCTTTAATGAAGCCTGCCACACTGGTTGCTACACTGATAATCCAATACAGCAAGGGGTACCAGATTAACCAGAAATAAATTTTTCCGATGCCTTTTTCATAACGGCTGTCGATAAACAGACTGATGGCAAATTGCAGTAAGCAGGTTATGCCAAGTAAAACACCGCCCCAACTGGGTAGCAGGGTGGGGACAATAAATTCATCAGGGAGTACAAAGAAAAAACTGGTGATCCAGATGAGAAACGTGAAGACAATGCTGTAAGCCCAGAAGATACTGACAATATGCTCAAAAAACACGATCCACATGCGGTGAGAATGCCAGGCGCTCATGTTTTTAAAGTAGCGGAATAGCACTTCAACACCGCCTTGCGCCCAGCGCAGGCGTTGTTTCCATAAACCTTTCAGGGTTTCCGGCATTAAAATCCAGCACAAGGCATTTGGTTCGTACCGAATATCCCAGTGATCCAGTTGCAGTTTCCAGCTGATGTCGATATCTTCTGTAATCATATCGGTATGCCAATAGCCGACACGATGAAGCGCAGATTTCCTGAATGCGGCGATGACGCCAGAAACGGTAAAAATGCGTCCGTATACCCTTTGCGCGCGCTTGATCATGCCAATAATGGCAGAAAATTCACCGACCTGAATTTTGCCCAACAATGTGGTTCGAGTGCGAATGCGGGGGTTGCCAGTGACAGCAGCGACTCGTGGGCCATTTAAAAAATGACGCATCATCCAGGCGACAGCGTTCTTACCGAGCAGGGCATCGCCGTCAATACATACCAGAAACTCGTGGCGGCTTAACAGGCTGGCAGTATTTAGTGCGGCTGCTTTGCCCTGGTTGGTTTCATGGTTGACGACTCTGACCTGTGAATAATCCTCAGCCAGGGCATTCAATTCATCGAGCGTGTTATCGGTGCTGCCATCGTTTACCGCAATGATTTCAAATTCCGGGTAATCCTGTAACAGAAGATATTCAAGGGTTTCGCGGATATCAGCGCCTTCGTTATAACAAGGGACGACGATGGACACAGGTGGATGTTCACTGAGTTTAGGCTGGTGCTTCGGGTCATTGTCACTTCTGTTTTCCCAGCGGAAAAAATAAATCAAGGCACCAATCATCCACAGATAGGCCATGAACAACGGATAATAAAAGGTAAATTCCAGCAGAGAATCAAGCAGATTAAACCATAGCCAATGTTTTACAGCTGTATATGCGTTAACACAAACATCTGTCAGCCAAATACCGTTGGCATGTAGAAACAATAGAATGTTATCTATATGTTGTTGTAGGGTCTGGCTATCCATAAGTTACGTCGTTATTAACAGGTTGAAATTTAAATGCCATAAGGAAAGGTTTCCAGTGTCATCATTTCTTTCAACATGCTTAATGAAGGGCTGTCGATATGAAAATCATCCGGGTAGTAGCCATAATTCATGACGTTATGACGTTGTAATATCTGCAAATGAGTGCGTAACGTGTCATTCGGTATTTTTTGCTGGGTACGCCAATCAACGGTTTGCAGCTCGAATACAGTTTTTTGCAAGGCATCAGGGTGCGCAGCGACTTTGGCAATCAGTTCTTTCAGCCAGCTTTCCGGGTGCTCAGCATTTTCTATATACGGCATCGCCATGAGGGCGACATAGTCGTAATTGTCCAGAAAGTTTTGCAAGGTCTGGGCAAACCACTCACTGCTGACCGGTTGCATCACCACATTGGCGTACATATTGCGCGCAGTTTTTATTTCCGGACGATAAAAGCGAACCTGTTCAGCAAGATAGTGGGTGAAGTCGCTTAATGCCGTGATTTTTTTATCCAGTTGTTGTGCGGGGGGCAAGCTTTTTAATTGGGTGACGGCATAAGGACTGAAATCTTCAAAATCAGTCAGGAAGGCGTCGTCATGAAACAGAATGCCGGAAAAATGACTGGTTTTCGCCAGATCTTGATAGATTTCACCCACCCAGCGGCGGGCATCGGGGTGAAATGGCGACAGGCGCTGATAATTGTTTGTGCTTTTGATGATATTGCCGTTTTTGTTTTCATACACCCACCAGTCTTCCGGCACGTCTGACTGAAAAGATAAAACAGGTAACCAGGCATACACATTGACCTGTGCACGAGTCTTTAATTGCCAGGCGATGCGATTAAACAAATCCGCCTTGACCGGCATGTGACGATTTGGGAAATACAAGGCATCAGTATTGCCATCGCCATCGGGGTCTGAAAATGCCTGCAGATAAACTGTATTGATACGCATTTGTTTAATACGATCCAGCAATTTGCTTAAGTTGGCATTAATTTGCTCTGGATTCGGGTCGTAAATGTAATCAAGATCAACGTGTGCGACGCGGATAGGTTGCTGATCTTCAAGGTGATGCATGCTGTAGATATAGTGATTGATATCTGGGTTGTCGATGATCAAATGACGGGTAATTACATCAACGGCTTCAACAGCATTAATTTTGCTGTCCAGAGCAAGGGAAAGAGTCATTCCCTGCTGGCGGGCAATGGCCTGGGTTTCTCGGCTATATGCACCATACGGCCAGACCATAACTCGCGGACGTTTGCCGGTATATTGCTGCAAAATATCCGCACTGCGTTTCAGATCATCCCTTACCCGTTGCAGATAGTGGAAATCATTTTCATACAGCCCGGTTGCTGGAAAATACTGGCGGGTAATCGCGGCAGGCTGGCTGTTGCCTTGCGGGTTTCCTTGCAGGCCGCGGTGCAAATCATGACTGTGCGAGGCAATTTCAATCAGTCCCGAATTCATCATCTCGCGTATCTGCGCCCAGCTTAAAAAGTCTTCCCGCGCTTTTTGTTGGTCGCCATATTGCACTGATTCGCCTTCGGCGACCTGCAGCCAGGACGTAACCACGCCAAACACGGCCGGGTAATTAAACAGCTTCAGTGCAGGATAGATTTTGTGGTAAAAGTTTTTATAGCCATCATCAAAGCTGAGCAATACGGCTTTTTCCGGTAATCTGAACTTGCCCGCTTTGGCATCCAGAATATCCTGCACGCTCACTGGGTGATAACCATGTTCTTTTAACCAGGAAAAATGACTAATGAGATTTTCAGTGGTGACCGTCATCGGGTCATCATCCCATTCATCTTTGACATCGTGATAGCACAGGCTGATAAATCGGTTGTCTGCCAGTCCCGGCTGGCAGAAGAACAGAGTGACAAGAAGCAGGGTTAAACGGAGCATAATTAAAATCGGATATTCAAATTCAGGTGGAATTGCCAGGTGGTTTCGCGGATACCGTCATAAACAGGATAGCCGTGAGTTGCTCCATAGACCAGTTGATAACGGTCATGTGCCTGCCAGCGATGTTCATACAGAATCTGGCCGACTATATCTGTGCCCTGGTGGTCCTGCCAGTAGGGACCAATTGTCAGTGCGATGCGTTGATTAAAGGCGAGATCATAATGACGATAAGTGAGGATGTCGTTATCCAGCGTGATTGAGGCGGACATATCATTGGCCGGGCTGTAATAAAACACATCACTGTTACTGTTATGCGAATAACCCATATTCAAACGCGTGGAAAATTTGTAAATGGGGCCGCTGATCCAGCGCTCGAAGTAATCAAAATAAGCCGCATAGCGATTATTGTTGTCACTGTAGTTAAAGTAGTGCTGACGCAGTTCAAACTGGCGCGATTCATGTGTGCGATATCGCACCACAAACTGTTGGCCATAAGCGGTCACACCACTTCTAAAGCCACGTAAGGAAATCTGGTCGCTATGCGAATCAAAATGTAGTGAAGCTGACCAGTGGTCATCAAAGCCATGGGTGACGTCAAAACGTGCACCCAGCGCCGAGCCGTCAAAGGTATCATAGTGAATTTCGGCATTGGCCAGCCAGTCGGGGATGGCATATTCCAGCCCCACGCCATAGCGTTCAAAATAGCCGCGGCCTTCCTGAAATTTGCCGGTTTGCCAGCGAAAACGGGTAAATGCCCGCCACTGATAATCAAGCGGACGGGAATATAAATAAGCATCGACACTGACAGATTCACTGCCCAGTGCCGAGCCGGAGCTGAAACCGCCCTGGGTGAACACTTTAAATTCACGCATATTGTGAATATCCCATAAGCGTTTCAGTTTCTGGACACCATTATTCTCGGAATAATGGTCATACAACGCCAGGGTGTTTTGCTCTTCCAGCTGATATTCACGTAAATCATGATAGGCTGAACTCAGGCCGGACTGTAACCCCAGATGATCTGCATCAATATTTAATGCCGTCAGGAATTGTTCTTTTGCTGCGCGCGGCCAGCCACGATAAAGCGCGATATGTGAGCGGGTACTGCGGAGGTTGGTGTTGTAAGAAGCATTCGAGTAAAGAAATTCACTGCGATCAAATGCGTGGGCCAGACGATCAGCATAAGCGGTGAATTTAGTACTGGCCAGTTCCGTTTCGGTTTTTTTCGGGTTGCCCCGCGAATATAAAATTTCGCCGCCTTTCGGACTTTTGTACCACAGTTTTTTGGGTTGCAACGCCGCCATTTGTTCAGCTTGTTCGATAGCGTCTTCAATGTCTTCTGTTTCAATTAATGCGGTAGCCAGTGAGATACCGGCATTGTAGCTTTGTGGAAATTCGGTCAGGACGTCCTGGTATAAATCGCGTGCCGTTTCTGGTTGTTGGAGAAACAGAAAAGCATCGGCGGCGGCAATTTTGGCATAGGCAGGTAGTGAAATCTGTTGTTGCTGTAATTGGTCATAAATTTTGACCACATCACGCATTAGTTTACGGTCACGCAGTGCCACCATCAGATCAAACTGCGCACGGGCCCACCATATTTTCTGATTGGGTGGTTGCAGTTTTTCCAATAACTCAAGATTGTCTTCAATCAGCGCGATTGCATAGCCAGTTTCGGCGTAGCGATCCAGTGGGTTCTTGACCGGCGCTTCTCCCCAGCGAATAAATGTTGCTGCTCGATCCCAATTCAGTTTGATCCATTCCTCATCACTAAAAAATGAGCGGTGCTTTTTAGCCATGTCATAGGCGAGAATATGTGATTTAAGCTGATTGACGGCAAACACATAACCTCGAACAGCATCGCGGTGTGCCCGAGTTTGATCCAATACGCGCTTATAACAGACCGAGGCTTCCAGATAATCCTGACGGGACTCCATCAAATAAGCTTTTACGAGCAAGGCATTGCTATTCAGAGGTTTTGCAGTCAATGCCTGTTGAATCAGGATGTCTGCTTCTGGCAGTTTTTGCTGATCGATCAGTACACTGGCGAGACCAAGGATTGAATCAAAATGCGTTTCATCAAAGCGTAGAATTTTCCGGTAAAGTAATTCAGCTTTGGCAAAGTGTTGCAGATTGCGATACGCGCGCGCCATGCTGTTCAGCACATACACGGGTAACTCATCAATAGAGAATGTTTGACTCATGTCGATGACTTTGCTGTCATTTCCCGCCCATCCCAACACCTGGATCAGGTCATATTGATAACGGACTTCGCTGGGAAATTGCGCAGTAAGTTCTTCCAGAAAAATAATTGCCTGCTGGGTTTTGCCGGTTTGCGCTAATTCAAGAGCTTTACGATAACGCGGGTCATCCTGTGTTGAGGGCATGGCTGCGACCTGAACGGACCACAGAAAAAATAGACTTCTAATAAAAAGACGCATCATGGAAGAGGCAGACATAATCAATGCTTTAAAAAACTGAAATGGCCTGATTGTCATTCAAATATGAAAACAAGCAAACCAGCAGTTTGTATGAATATTAACCCAACAACAGACTATTAAACAAAGGTCTATAAAACCTGATAAATCAATTGTTTCAGTTTGTTTTCTAAAGTAATTCTATATCTTTGCGAGAGAAAAGAAAAATGCAAGCGTCTAGCGGGCTATTTTTTAAGACGGGATCTGTATATGGAATGAAATTACGCCAGTGTCTGTTCACGCCAATAGGTCAACATGGACGCAACCAGGCGACGTGATATCCAGGCTTCTCCCGCCTGTACAACTGAAACCAGCTTTGAAATATACCGATCAAGTGTATGGTTGTCCTGGAAGCCAATAGCGCCAGCCAGAAAACACAGGATAACATCGTTATCTGGTAAATCACGGCCAATGACAATTATTTTAAGCGTTGAATTGTTTTGTGTTAACACTTCAATAAATTCAGCAGTTTCATCAGTTTTTACGGCGTAATTTAATAACACCACGGCCTCAGTGACATTCTCCAGCGTATTCATTGCTTCGGTTGCATTGTCAAAACGAAGATATTCCTGTTTCAGACTGTGGCAGACATCAGAAATATGCGTGTGTTTATCAATGATATAAATGTCAGGCATGGGGTGTAATTATTAAATGGGTAACAAAAGTCTGGTAATTATAAACCGTAGGATCAATTTAGTCAGTGTACATAGGTACTAACGCCTTGTATCAAAGCAATTTTCATAAATATAGCGTTTAATTATTTAATTGCCATGTTGCTTTAGGTTCGCCAAGAGAATTGTTTTAAATCGTGTAGTGTGGGCTTGCAAATATGCTGACTTCATATATTTTTTTATACATTACTTCATCATTTCGGACATCACATTGGCCAACATTTTGATAATTTGTTCAGATCAAGCGCAGATAGACATCTGCTGTTTTGCGTTGGCAAATCATCATGAAATTAGTGCTCAAGATCATTTACTTAATACAGAGCATGCCCATTTGATCATACTGCATGCAGCATTGATTGAGGTTGATCGACAATTGATGATGAAGTTTATTGAAGATACACAATGCAATGTATTGATCATTGGACAGCAATGGTCCGAAGATAAACAAGTGGATGCTGTGTTGCGTTCTGCTTCAGGCTATTTTGATATGTCAGAGTCAGCGGTCTTATTGCAAAAGGCGGTTGAAAGAATTTTGGTGGGGGATATCTGGTTGCAACGTGCACTCATTCCTCAGGTGATTAAATCGGTCTCCAGACATAAACCACAACACACCAATGAAGAACAACACCAAGCCCAGGCATTACTTGATACCCTGTCAAAGCGTGAAAAAGATGTGGCTGCGATGATAGCGTCTGGCAAGAGTAACAAACGCATAGCCAACCAGCTGAATATTTCCGAACGTACCGTCAAAGCTCACTTAACCTCCATTTTTCGTAAATTAAATGTTGCGGATCGATTACATTTGGCCGTATTTATTAAAGAATGTTCTTAAGGAACCTCTGATTAAGTTGGTTAGAATTTAGCAAGCTAAAAATAATTGGACTTGATCAGAGGTTCCTTATTGTTATCGTTAAATTTTGCAAGTCGTGACCCGGTTTCCGGCAATACTATCTAGTCAAACATCAGCCATGCTATGATGCCCGCTTTTTTAATTGCAGGCCGCTCAGATGGATGTCATTCAAGCCATATCTCAACAACTTTCCGTATCCCCTTCGCAAGTTGAAGCTGCCGTTCAGTTGCTGGATGAAGGCGCAACGGTTCCTTTCATTGCGCGATACCGTAAAGAAGTGACCAAAGGTTTGGATGACAGCCAGTTAAGAACTCTGGAAGAACGCCTACTGTACCTGCGCGAATTGAATGCACGCCGGGATACCATTCTGGAAAGCATTAAAAAGCAAGGCAAACTGACTTCGGAACTGGAAAAACAAATCAGGAAAGCTGACAGTAAAACCCTGTTGGAAGATTTATATCTGCCCTATAAACCGAAACGCAGAACCAAGGCTCAACAGGCGCGTGAAGCCGGGCTGGAGCCATTGGCAGATGCGCTGCTGGATGATCGCTCGCTGCTGCCTGAGCAAGCAGCCGAAGCCTATGTTGATGCAGAAAAAGGCGTAACAGATGTGGCTGCCGCACTGGAAGGTGCAAAGCAGATTATCATGGAGCGATTGGCTGAAGACGCTGAATTGATTCAGGAATTGCGTGAGCAGGTCTGGAAACAGGGAATTCTGTGCGCCCGTGTCGTTAAGGACAAAGAAAAAGAAGGCGCCAAGTTCAAGGATTATTTTGATTATCAGGAAGCGATCAGCAAAATTCCATCGCATCGGGCGTTGGCGTTGCTGCGCGGACGTAATGAAGACATTTTAACCCTGACCTTGCAACCGGCCGAAGATGATAGCGAGGCGCATCTCCAATGTACCCGGCGCGTAGCCAGACAGCTGAATGTAACCGAAAGCGGCCTGGCCGCAGACAAATGGCTGGCCGAAGCCAGTCGTCTGGGATGGAAAATCAAACTGTTTACGCGTATCGACATAGATTTAAAAATGCGCTTGCGCGAACAGGCCGAACAGGAGGCCATCAATGTGTTTGCACGCCATCTGCGGGACCTGTTACTGGCGGCGCCGGCGGGCGCGAGTGCCACGATGGGACTGGATCCGGGTATTCGTACCGGAGTGAAGGTGGCGGTCGTGGATGCGACAGGCAAGTTACTGGCGACAGAAACGATTTATCCGCATGCACCAAGAAATCAATGGGATAAATCGATAGCCACATTAGCCCGCTTGATTGAAAAGCATCACGTTGATTTGGTCAGCATAGGTAATGGCACGGCATCAAGAGAAACCGACCAACTGGTTGCTGATTTGATGAAACAACACAGCGAGCTGAAGCTTCAGAAAATCATGATTTCAGAGGCTGGCGCGTCAGTGTATTCCGCTTCAGAACTGGCGAGTAAAGAATTTCCCGAGCTGGATGTCTCTTTGCGCGGGGCAGTCTCCATTGCCCGTCGAGTGCAAGACCCGCTGGCCGAACTGGTTAAAATCGAGCCCAAATCCATTGGCGTGGGCCAATATCAACATGATGTGAATCAGGTGCAATTGTCGCGTGGTCTTGATGGTGTTGTAGAAGATTGTGTAAATGCTGTGGGTGTTGATGTAAATACCGCATCCGCTGAATTGCTTAAGCAAGTGTCAGGTTTGAATGCCACCGTTAGCGCAAATATTGTCAACTACCGCAATGAGAATGGCCCATTCAAAACCCGAAGCCAGCTAAAAAAAGTACCCCGGCTGGGGGGCAAAGCCTTTGAGCAGGCCGCTGGTTTTTTGCGAATCAGCGAGGGCGACAATCCGCTGGATGCCTCGGCTGTGCATCCGGAAGCGTATCCGGTAGTCAATGCAATTCTGGAAGATACCGGTAAAACGCTGGCTGAACTGATGGGGCAGAGTTCCTTTTTGAAAAGCCTGCACGCTCAAAAATATACCAGTGAGCAGTTTGGTCTGCCCACTGTGACGGATATTTTGCAGGAACTGGATAAACCCGGTCGTGACCCGCGCCCAGAATTTAAAAGCGTGGAATATAAAAAAGGCATTGAAACTATCAATGACCTGGAACAGGGCATGACGCTGAATGGTGTTATCACCAATGTGGCTAACTTTGGTGCCTTTGTCGACATCGGCGTGCATCAGGATGGCCTGGTGCATATTTCCCATCTTGCCGATACGTTTGTAAAAGATCCGCATACCGTGGTCAAAACGGGGGATTTGGTCAATGTGACGGTGCTGGACGTGGATGAACAGCGTAAGCGCATTTCCTTGTCCATGAAACAGGCAGCAGAACAGCCTGATCGTTCAAAACCCAGATCTGAGAAAAAACGTGGTGAGAAAAAACCAACTCCGCAAGGTGCAATGGCGCAGGCGTTGGGAAAAGCATTGCAAAACAGATAAACAGGTATGTTACAACATGTGATGTAGATAACTTTTTTCTCGGTGTTAGGAGATAAAGCTCACAAATTAGCCGTATTGATTCCCCTAAATTTACATCAACGGAAAATCCAAGATGGAAATTTTTTTACCAGGAATTAATCATGAAAAAAACGATCACCTTATCCAGTATGCTGTTTTTGGCAACTGGATATACCTCCGCGTCTCAACCAATAGATTTCAGCAATATCAATGAACACTTCAAACGTTACCCAACAGCAGCCGGAGCAGCACATGGTGTCCACTGGGTGGAAGGCCAGATTATTGTAAAGCCTAAAGCGGGGGTGTCAAAAGAGAAGTTGGAGAGAATTCTGCAGCGCAGTAATGGCCGTTCAAAAGCACGCATGCAAAAGATCGGTGTGCATGTGGTTGAAGTACCTGAGCAGGCAGAAGATGCAGTGATTAAAGCATTACGCAATAATCCCAATATTGAATATGCAGAACGAGATCAACTGGTTGCCCTGAGCGCTTCAGCGCCAAATGATGCTTATTATTACCTGCAATGGCATTTGCCTAAAATAGGCGCGTTGACTGCGTGGGATGATACTGCAGGTGCAGGCGTTACAGTAGCAATTCTGGATACCGGGGTAGAAAGTGATCATCCTGATCTTGCCGCGAATATGGTGCCAGGCTGGAATTCAGCCAGTAATAATTCTGATACCAGCCCGGTACATTGGCACGGAACCGGGGTTGCTGGCACAGTCGCGGCAATCAGTAACAATGGGATGGGGATGTCATCGGTTGCCTGGGACGCCAATATTATGCCTATCAGAGTGACGGATCGTAGTGATGGCGTTGCAACGTCCAGTGCAATTGCAAATGGAATTATCTGGGCGGCAGACAATGGTGCAGATGTCATTAACATGAGCTACGACATAAACATCAGCGTGGATAATGTCGTTAAAGATGCGGCACAGTATTTAAGAGGTTTAGGCGGTGTTGCAGTGGCTGCAGCGGGTAATTCTTCGATGGATTATGGGTATGCGGATAACCCGTATATCATTAATGTTTCAGCGACAACCAGCAGTGATGTAAAAGCTGGTTTTTCCAATTATGGCTCAATAGTAGATGTTGCCGCACCAGGAGAAGATATTTATACCCTGCAAACAAACGGTGGGTATGCGGTTGCGTTAGGAACATCTTTTGCCAGCCCCGCTACGGCGGGCGTGGTCGCATTGATAATGTCTGCTAACCCTTATCTGACACCAGAAGAAGTTGAAGATGTATTGGAGCAGTCTGCTGATGATCTGGTAGCAGGTTCTGATGTTCACCCTTATTATGGACATGGTCGCGTGAATGCCGCTGCCGCAGTTGCATTAGCAAAAAGTTACTCCAGTGTCGACAGCCAAGCTCCCGTTGTGTCTATCTTGAGTCCTCAGCATAATGCTACAACCAGTGGAGACGTATTGATCGAGATATCAGCAACAGATAATGTTGGGGTAAGTCAGGTCGACCTGTTTATTGATAGCGAACTTATTGGTAGTGATTTAACTGCGCCATATCTGTTTAGCTGGGATTCCACTCAAACGATGGATGGCTCAGTCAGTGTAGTAGCCAAAGCACAAGATACAGCAGGTAATGAGGGTAGCTCCAGTGCCTTCAGTCTGATTGTGGATAATCTACCGGAAGAGGAAGATACTACGCCTCCCTCTGTCAATATTTTTAACCCGGCTGGAGGAAGTACAGTGAGTCGTACCGTCAATATCAGTGTAACCGCACAGGATAATGTCGGAATTGCGCACATGAATCTATTAGTAGATGACGCAACCTTGTGCAGTAATGTCGGTGTAGAGACGTTGAGTTGTAGCTGGAATACGCGCAAAGCATCGAGCGGTTCGCATCAAATTACCGCAATTGTAGAAGATACGGCAGGGAATGTGGTTAATCAGGTTGTTACTGTTTATGTTGCTACTTCCGATACAACCACTAAAGGAAGAGGGAAAAAGAAATAGTATTCTCATTGTTTTCGGTTGAGAGAAACGCCAGCACTCGCTGGCGTTTTTTTTTGCCGCAAGAAATAAGGTGTAGACCATCAATGATAGGGATATTTAAGAATGTTGTAAGAATTTATACATACAATCCCCAGTAATTTTATCAGTAATCCCTTACAAGACGTTTGACTGATAAAGGAACCTATGATCAAGTCCAATTATTTTTAGCTTGCTAAAACTGTCGCTATTTTCCACGAAGATCGGCGCAATAGAATGACTATTACTGCTCACTTCGCGAAAAATAGCGACAGTTTTTTCTGCGCTAAATTCTAACCAACTTAATCAGAGGTTCCTAAATTGTCATCAAAAGATCAGCATTTTTTCAAGTCACAGGGGGAAAGTATCAATGGGTAATAGAGTAATGCGCTGCTGTTTAATCTCACTTGTCATTTTATGTTTTTCGCATCAGACGACAGCTGCGCCGGGCGTTGATTGGGTCGAAGGCCAGATTATTGTCAAACCTCGTGCAGGGTTGTCTGAAGATAAATTGGAGAGAATTCTACAACGCAGTAATGGCAGATCAAAGATCAGACTTCAGCAGATTGGTGTACATGTGATTAAAGTTCCTGCTCAGGCTGAAGAAGCTGTAATTAAAGCCTTACGTAATAACCCTAATATTGAGTATGCGGAAAAAGATAAATTGATCCCGCTGAGTGCATCTGAACCAAATGATACACATTTCAATCTTCAATGGCATTTACCCAGGATAGAAGCCTTAACCGCCTGGGACGATAGTGCTGGAGAAAACATAACTGTCGCAATCTTGGATACAGGCGTAGAAAGCAGTCATCCTGATTTGGCGGCGAATATCGTTCAGGGCTGGAATTCTGCCAGTGAGAATACAGATACCAGTCCGTTAGGCTGGCATGGCACCGGAGTTGCCGGCACGGTAGCAGCAATAAGTAACAATAGTATTGGGATGTCATCGGTTGCCTGGTCGGCAAACATTATGCCGGTACGGGTTACTAATCGAAGTGATGGTGTTGCAACATCGAGCGACCTTGCCGCAGGAATACTGTGGGCGGTTGAGCATGGTGCCAATATTGTGAACCTTAGCTATGACATTGAGATCAGCGTTGACAATATAGTAAAAGACGCAGCTCAATATATGCGCTCACAAGGTGGAGTGGTCATCGCCTCTGTTGGCAATGCTAACAAGGACTTTGGTTATGCGGATAACCCCTACATCATCAACGTATCAGCGACCAATGAAAATGATGTGAAAGCCAGTTTTTCCAATTATGGTGCAATTGTTGATATTTCAGCACCGGGAAAAAACATCTATACCCTGCAAAATAATGGCGGATATGCCGTTGCTGAAGGGACGTCTTTTGCCAGTCCGGTGGTGGCAGGCGTAGCAGCTTTAGTTATGTCAGTTAATCCGTATTTGACTCCGGAAGAAGTTGAGCAGGTGTTGGAGCAATCTGCTGATGATATAGCCAATGGCTCTGGGATGCATCCGTATTATGGCCATGGTCGTGTGAATGCGGCGGCTGCAGTCGCATTGGCCAAAAATTATAATAATACTGATACTCAAGCGCCACAAGTCTCTATCTTATCACCAGGGCATCATGCGACAGTAAGCGGAGATGTTCAGATTGAAGTCACCGCTTCAGATAATAGTGGGGTAAGTAACGTGGATCTTTATATTGGCGGAGTTTTGCTAGGCCATGATTTGACAGTACCTTATTTATTCACCTGGGATTCAACCCAAGTGGCGGACGGCATAGTCGAGATTGTGGCTAAAGCCCAGGATGCTGCTGGAAATGAAGGCGTTTCAACGGCGCTTAATCTGAATGTAAAAAATGAGTCTGATGAAAATGATGTTGAAGCACCTGTCATAACATTTTTAAGTCCCGAAGATGGAAGTTCTGTAAACAGGACAGTCAATATCAATGTAACAGTCCAGGATAATCGTGGTGTGACACAAGTGACTATCCAGGTAAATGGTGCACTTTTATGCGCAACGTCTGGAAGTGAGAATATTGGGTGTAGCTGGAATACTCGCAAGGTTGAGGATGGTTTTCATCAAATTACTGCTATCGCGAAAGACGAGTCCGGGAATGAGCAAACCAAAACAATTACTGTGATTAAAGGTGGATCTTCATCTGGTTCGTCCGCTAATAAAGGCCGTGGTGGAAAAAAGTAGGACATCCTGGGGATTATGCAATTCTAGATGATTTGCATAATCCCGAATCAGAAAATGCCAGGGACAAAACGGTCTTTCACTTTCTTGCAATAATCAGCATATTCATGATCTACCGATTTTAAGTGATCTTCTTCAGTTAAAGCTCTTAATGTGTAGATAAATGTCCAGCCTGCGATGGACGCGAGAGCAAGTAATAAATGCCACCAGTCTGCAGTATTAACACATTCAATCAGTGCGGGTAATGCGGCGAGCCACCACGAGATATTTTTGCAAGCATAGGCCGGGTGACGAATGTAGCGATAAGGGCCTGAGCAAATTATTCCCCGATGCGTCAGGTTGCTGGCTTTGAAATTTAATGCGACGGATGCCCAGGAATATATCGCCATGAGGCCAAGCAACATAAAATTCACAGTTAAATGAAATTGCACATCATCAAATTGCGGAAACTGAACAGCTTCCCAGCCCAGGATGTTGGATGTAATGATATTAAAAGGCGGGTAACACGCTAATGCTGCACACCAGCCCAGCAAAGTCGGGTCAACTGAGCGTATACGGTTTTTCAGCATGGGGAGTTCAATCAGATATCCCAAAGTAAAAAACAACACATCAAAAAACAGGATGATTTGTAATAAAAACCAAAATCCGTGGGAGTTAAACAGCCTTAAAAAGTCTTCAGTGATAAGTGATGAATGTGTCGCTATGTAGAATCCATTTTGTAACAGGGTAAAAGCGTGATCGGTTGTCCACACAATCATCAGAGGAGCAAAAAACGCTTTTAACAAAAAACTTAACACGCCCAACCTTTCTTCTCGGCTTAAATTTTTTGCGGAATTTATCGGGTTGCCCGAGACGAGTTTGAATATAGCGTGCAGACAATAAACGCTTTTTGATTTTTGGGGTGTTTTTGCAAATAAGTAATAAATGAAAAGTATGCATGTGTAGGTGGAAAATGCATAAGCTAACAGAGTCCACTTTTCAATTGCGAAGGAAAAAAAACGTATCTGTCCAGCGTGGTATTGCTGATAATAGGGGATGGAATAATAGAAGAAAAAGGTAAAGCAGATAAGAAGAGATGAACAAAGGCAATTTATCAGCTTTTGTGTCATAAAAGTGTAAAAAAACTTGACAGGTAAAAAAAGCCCCGGTTGGGGGCTTTTATAATTTATGTACAGATATTAAACTTTTTGTTGGCGTCTGCGGTGAACAAAACCAAATGCAACGGCTGCCAGACCCAACAACGAATATGTGCTGGGTTCTGGAACACCAAAGCCGCTGGTGCTAGAGGCTGTGCCACTGCTAGATGACGTTGACCCAGAACCATTGAAGCGGGTTACGTGACTGATTTCATAACTACTAGTGTCAGGCAAATTCATAGCAGATGACAAAGATGTGGTATTAAAAACTCCCCAATCCAAGTCGGCAAGATTTTGAAATAAGGCCATTCTCTGTGCGTTTTTAATTAAAAAATAATCTGATGCTGGTGTTGCATCGAATGCGAAAACATCACTCATATCGGTACCGTAATAAACAACATCTTCTGTTTTTACTGTAAATGAGAAGGTTGTACTAAGACCCAATGAGTTAATAAAGGCCTGTTCCTGTGTAGGGCTGCCTGCTTTATCATACTCACCGATGAAAGTATCAACGAATCCAACGTCAGTGCCATCGTATATACCTCCAACAATTGTTGCTGCTTGACTGTGACTGACCGCGGCAAATGTAAGGCTCATTGCTAAGCCAATATTTAATAAGAATTTCATTTTTGTCTCCTAATTTCCTGTGAATAATTAAAAGCAAAAGATATGCCGTATTTGTAAGCAATTGATAATTATGTTTTTTTTTTTTGCAGAGAGTAAATGAAATCATATGTGTAAAGAATATTGACAGTCGGGGGGAGGGAAAATGATAGGGTGCTTTTCGGTTTTGAAAAAAAAGTGCAACTCGCGGCCTTTTTTTAATTGGACATGTTATTTGTCGTCTAATACTTTGCTTTGCTTTCGCCACAGCAATCGTTTCCTACGCTCACGGTGAATGTGGAAGTCTGGCTGCACTGTTTGGTCATTGTAATTTGATTCATTTATGGCAAGGTTAAATACGGGGGTTGAATTGGAATCACGTTTTCAGGGTTACTCATCTGGTAAAACTCATGACATAGTCACGTTTTTGTAGATTCTGATTTGAACAATTTTTGCTTTGCTATACTTTGGTTAATGTTTGTTTTTAGTTGGTTTTAATTATGGCGGGTCAATTTATGGGTACGGCAATTAAATATGTGTTTTCTTCAATGGTCAGTGGATTGTTATTGACGGTTACTTTTTCAGTTTCTGCACAGGAGATGGAATCACCCACCTATGGCGAAAAAGTAAAAGCCAAAGCGGGGAGTGGGGTTGTCAATGTGGTGTCTGCCCCGTTGGAAATTCCTAAAAGTATTGTCAATATAACCAATGACAGTAACTTCATCTTTGGAATTGTAGGCGGCGGGATAGAAGGGTTGCTGAATACAGCTGGCCGGATTGCCAATGGGGTCAGTGATCTTGTCACCGCTCCCGTGCCGACCAAACCGGTGGTGTATCCGGAGCGGGTGTGGGAAGACATGAACGCGGAAACGACTTACGGCGATATTTACGTTTCTGACAACTAACAACGTGTTGAGCGTAGTCAAGACAAGGCCATAGTGATGAGATAGCAGTTTACATGGCGTAAATGAGCATTTTGAGTCATTTTTTAACGCCGGATTGGCACGCGCAATAGTTTTTCAATATCCTGTAATGTCTTGGCAAAGACTGACCTTCTATGCAAAACACCAGGAGGGTCAGCTGACCGCCAGTTTCAATGCACTGTAGCCATCCGGCTGTTTGATCATTTCAATTTGCGTTTTGATGCGTTTTTGTACCGCTTCAATGTGGGAGATAATGCCTACGGTTTTACCCTGGGTTTTTAAGCCTTCCAGCGTATTCATCACCAGGTAGAGGGATTCTGCATCCAGGTTGCCGAATCCTTCATCAATAAATAACGAATCCACGGCATGACCGTTGCCGGTGGTTTCTGACAGGGCCAATGCCAGTGCCAGGCTGACCACAAAGCTTTCCCCGCCCGATAATGTTTTTGGTAAACGGCGCTGGTTATTTTGCAGGCTGTCTTCAATGCACAAGGAGAAGCCTTGTTGGTGATCTTCATGGCGCACATAAAAACGACCGCTGATCTTTTCCAGGATGCTGTTGGTTTGCGACATCAATTTGTCGATCATTTCCAGTTGGACTTTGCGGCGGAATGCGGATGCATTCTCGTCATTGATCAGTTTGATATCCTGCGCGCATTGAGTTAATTGTGCCTGTTTCTGGTTTAGACTTTGTTGTAATGCTTCAGCTTTTTTGTTGTTTACAGATTGGGTGTCCAGTTTCTTTTGCAGCGAGGACATTTCCATCGAAGCAATCGACAGTTTTTCTCTGCCGGATTTCAGCTCAGCTTGCAGTTCTTCAATAGGACGAGTCCGGGTTACCTGTTGCTGGGTGGACGTCAGTTTTTCCTGCGTAGCAGAAATTTCAGTTTCAAGTGTCGTCAATTGCTGATCAAGTGTTTGTTGCTCCTGTTGCAATGCCGGTTGGCGCGCAATCAGGGCTAACTTCTGCTTGGTTTCTTCAATGGAGTTGAAAGGTGAAGATTTCAATTTGTCTTCCAGTTGCTGCTTTGCCTGCTGCAACAGTTGTTGTTCCTGCTGTTGTTGCTGTTCTTTCTGGCTGATCAGTTGTTGCTTCTCTACCAGCGCCAGATGCAGCCCGGCTTGTTCCTCCTGGTGTAACGACTCGGAAACCTGCTGAATGTTCTGGTTGAGCTCGTCCACGTCTTCCTGACATAGAGAGACCTTGTCTTGCAGGCTGACAATTTCTTCTTCCAGCAAAGTGATGCGGGTCTGGTAGGTTTGGTACTCACGGCGTCGATGATTCAGCCGTTCAAACACGTCATCTTCCTGACCGGCGACAGGTAATGCTTCTCCGTATTGGGTCAGCTGTTCGGCGACATCTTTGCTTAATTGCTTTTCGTCAGATATGTTCTGATCCAGGTTTTTTTCCAGTTCGACCAGTTCGCGAGGACGGTTATTCCACTCCTGGTTCAACGTCTCCAGTTCGTTTTGCTGGCTTACTTGCAGAGCGTCCTGTTGTTGGATGTTCGTGCGCGTTTTTTCGATATTCTGTTGTAGACGGCTACATTTTTTTAACAACGCATTTACTTCTTCCAGTTGCTTTTTTTCATGGGCCAGCAGTTTTTTCATGAGCGGCAGATTATCCAGTTCCAGCCGTTCATCAGCCACATTCAAGCGGTTGCTTAATACCACCCATTGCGATCGGATATGTTTGAGTTTATTGTCCTTGTCTGATTCATCCTCTTCCTGCTGTCTGATTTCCCGAATCTGAATCGACAAGCTGTCTGCATGCGAGCGCAGGGCTTGTAGCTTGCCACGTTGATCCGCCAGCGCCTTGCGCGAATCAATGGTGGGTGGAGACGAGTGAACATAAGGGTGTTTGCTTGCCCCACACAACGGGCAAGGCAGACCATCAATCAGTTTTTCCCTGTCTTTGACGAGTTTACGCACCAGGCCTTCCTGCACGACGGCCTGTTCCAATGTGCGACGGATGTTTTCTTCGCGGGCAATTTCCAACTGCAGGGTACTTTGTTCTGAGACTAATTCATGTTCTTCCTTGGCCATGTCAAACGTGTTGCGTTTGAATCGTGCAAAAAAACCTTTCTTGCCCACTTTGGCGTTAACATCGGCCAGATCATACAATTCCTGAAAATTTTGTACACGCTCCTGTTGTTCGCCTTGGAGTTCACTGAGTTCTGCAAAGCTTTTGCCTTGCGTCCAGTCAAAAATGGATTGCTCGTCTTTGGCTAGTTGAGCATTCAGTTCCTTGATGTTTTTTGCAATGGACTTGATTGATGATTGCGTTTTATTAATGGACTGGGTGGTGGTTTTGCTCCACTGGCCATGGTGTTTTTGCTTGTCTGACAGTTCCAGCACCGATGTTCTGAGGCGTTTTAATTTCTCCACATCAGGAAATTTGTCCACTAGCGACTTATCCAGATCATGTTCGGCCAGCCAGTCCTGACTGTATTGCAGCGAGGCTTGCTTTTCTGTTAATTGCTGTTGAGTAGACTGGAGCAGTGCATTTTCCTGCGGCAGCTCGGCTTGATGATCGGCGATTTGTTGTTGCAAATCGTTGATGATGTCCCGTTGCTCAGCAACGCTGCGTTGTGGTGCACTATCATCGGACTGAGCCTGCACCTGGCGCTGCAGTTGTTCGGCCTCCCGGGTTAATTGAGACAACGCATTTTCACGTCCTGTGATCAGATTACGATGCCGCTCAAGATCAGCAATATCGTCTTTCAGTAGCAGCGCTGGCTGGGCCTGTTCTATTTCCTGCAGTGTAGCAGTGGTCTGTTGCTGCTGCTGTTGTAACGATTGCTGACGACTGTCCTGCTCAGCCAACGTGTTTTGTAACGATTTAAGCTGCTGCGCCTGTTGCAGTTGTTGTTCCAGGTCTGAAGTCGCTTGCGTGTATTCGGCGACCTGCTCCTGAAAATCGGCAAGATCATGCTGGTTGGCTTCAACGGTTTCAGCCGGAGTCAGTGGTGTTTCTTGCAGCGATTGCTGAAGAGCTTCAACATCCTGTTTCAGTTGTTCATGAGTGTGTTCGGTTTGCTGACGATAACGCTGGTATATGGTTTCACCGGTAATTTTTTCCAGCACAGACATGCGCTCGTTATCCAGTGCATTTAAAAATGCACTGAACTGACCCTGTGACAGCACCATGGACTGACTGAATTTGTGGAAGTCCATGCCGGTGATTTCGGCAATGTACTGGCGAACGCCGTCTGGTGTGTCTGCAATAATTTGGTTTTCTTCATCCGGCAGCGACAGCGACATGGTGGGGGTTTGCACATCACCCTCCGGTGCATTATTTTCGCGACTGACCTGCCAGCGGCAGCGGTATTTTTTATCGCTCAACTTAAATTCAATCTGCGCAAAGCTGTCGCCGGTCTGTTTGCTCATGACATGTTCGGCGGGTTTGTTAAAACGGTAGGTTTCACCGTACAACGCCAGCATAATGGCATCCAGTATGGATGATTTGCCGGAACCGTTGGGGCCGGTAATAGCGAAAATGCCGGCGTCGGAAATAGGGGATTGATCAAAATCAATGCGGCTTTCCCCGCGCAGGGAATTAATGTTTTTAAAGTACAGATTCAGAATTTTCATGAGCAATGCAAGCGTCGACCTTTGGCCGGATAACCGTCTGCATTATCGCATTGGCTCAAATTCTGAACAAGTGAGGATGTGCAGGATATAGCTAGATAGAGTGAGGTCGGGTGACGAGGGGAATCTGCTGCCGACTGAGTATTTGAATGACGACTCCGGCAGCAGATGGTTGAGATTTACAAGGGTATTACTTGCCGTTGTTGATGTCCAACCCCATTTGATCGGCAATATCACCCCAACGGATGTATTTGAAATTGGCGTTGTCGATAGCTTCGCCGTCTTCAGCAAACAGGGAAGGTGTGTTTTCACCATCCTGAACAACCAGCAGGCCGGTTTTGAATTCACCGCCCAGATTCAGGTGAGTCACCGCGGCACCATCACTTTCCTGCACGCTGTCCACGTCTCCATCTTCATTGGCAGTGATCGAAAAATTGCCTATGTAATCATTGGATTTACGATCATAAACAACAAACTGGTTACTGCCCTGACTGGAGGCAATCAGATAGCCTTCGCCATGGCCCGCATCATACATAGCCAGGCCTTCAACATCTTCAGACAGATAATCCGAGCCATAGTCTTTATCCTGATCCCATAGAATTTCAATATCGTATTCCTCTTCTTCTTCGTTCCAGGTACGCAGATAAGGGACACCGAATTCGTTGACTTTGTCGAATAACACCAGGCTTTTAAACGTGCGTTTAATGGGGCCTTTCCAGATGCCGACCTGTTCCTGACCGAAATACACCATGCCATTTTTATCATCAACAACAATGCCTTCTACATGCGACTTTTCATTATCGTCATCTTGTGCGGCATCCCAGATAGAGCCATCTGGCAATTTAAAAAATTCGGGTAAATCATGTTTGGCGATCATCTTATAGCCGATACGTCCACCTTGCATGATCTTTAATGCCAGTTTTGCAAGACGATTTGTATCGTTTTGACTGACATAGGCGAAGACTTTGCCTCGTCTGCCCTTAGGTTGGCTTACGCCCAGACCGTAGGTGGTGAAATCCCCTTCAGCGACTTGTTCAGGGTTGTTATTAAATATCGTCGGTTGAGACCTGGCGGTGATTTCATACAAAGGATCTTTGCCCTGGCGTAACCTTTTTTTGGAGATGGCAAAAAAGCGGATCATATCGTTATAGCGATCAGAAACCACGGCAACATCTTGAAAACGATGATGAAGACGCATGCCAAACACAATATCGACATTGTTGAAACGCGCCGGGTTTTTTGCAATTCCCGGGACGGGTTTAGGCGTGATGTGCTGAATCAGTTGACCTTGCAAATCATACACATCCATCCCGCCTTCTTTTAACGTGGTGATGATCAGGCTTTTTTTGCGGTTATGCGGGTGAATCCAGATCGCCGGATCATCCGGATCATTATCCTGGCCTTCAATATCGCCCAGTCGGGCAGGGGTTTGTAATACCGGTTTGATTTGCGCTTCCGCATTTGCCTGTGAAGAACATAGCAGGTAAGCGGTTAGTACAGGTAGTAAAGCTCGAATTAACATGGAGACTCCTCAGTTGTGCAGCAAGAAAGGTGTAACGCAGGGTTACAGGGCTGGATTATAAGGAGTGATCATGACGGCAAAGTTACGCTGAAATTGTGTATAGATTGATGTCAGGACGGTGAATAATCTCAGGCATACTCCCAGGAAAACTCGTAATAGGTGCCGATTTTAGGAAAGGTTTCAATGTATTCGGCACGTCTGCTTTCGCCGTCGCTGTTTTGCTGATGAATGTCGATGGTTTGTTCAGAGACCAAACGCAATAGCTCGATGGTGTCATCATATTTATATTTACGAATGGTAATCGGGGACAGGTATAACACCGCTGCATAGGCTTCCCATTTCATATGAATCAGTTTGGTGGGGCGGGTAATGCTGAGCCGGGCTTGAGTCAGTTTTTCATTGCCTTCAATGTTAATCCTGCTGCTGATAGTTTCATCATTCGCAAAACTGCCATGACTGGGTTTGATCACTTGCAGGTAGGTGTGCCACTCATCACCCAGTCTGATGGATTCAGCACCTTCTGAAATCACTGCACGTTGCCTGTTTTCAGGGTGCAGCATGTTGATGAATTCAGGCAGTAATGAGTTGCCATACACTTCCAGACCATCTTCCTTGATTTGAGCAATGCCGTTGGATGTAAAGCCGGTGACCCGTTGATAATGTAACTGCCAGCTTTCTGCGGACTCCAGCTGCCAGTGATATTCCTGCAACAGCGTTTGATAGCCGTTATCCCGGGCAATGTTTTCAAATTCTTCCCGCTGGGATGTGGCGATCGGCGCGCCGGGTTTTAAATGGGTGATCAGCCAGCTGCCGGGGCGGGCAAAGCCAAATGATTCAAACAGAAAACACAACTGAACAACGGCTTTCATGCCGAACACGTCAAGCATCGCCTGCGGATTTTTATTGGCATAAAACTGCGGCGCCAGCTGGCCAAACCACAAGGTGACAAAGGCACCGAGAAAGCCAAGCTTAAGCAATGCCAGATCAAGTAATGGCACAGCATTGATAATCGTTGCCGCGGATTCAGGCATGAAATCCGCCGCATTGGGAAAGCTGGTGGATTGGGCAATCAAAAACACCACAAAAATGACAAAGAACTGGCGTCCGGCCAGGTATTTTTGCGATTCCGAGGTTTTCTTGGTCAGCTGTTGAATGTCTGCACAGCGTGGCAATGCCCTGGCAATGCCGGAAAGATCTTTGGTGCGCAATGAGACAATCGATATCTGGCTGCCTTCCAGCGCCGCCAGGAGTACCATCAAAGCAAGGCAGATCGCAAGCACAGCCAGTGCGGGCACACCATACGTGATGGAGAGATTGGATGCCCCGGCCAGGATTAAATAAAGTAATCCACCGATGGCAATAGGTGCAAGTATGATAGCCAGCAGCGAGGATAATCCAAATAGTATCAGTGAGAATAAACTGGCTCCCTGACCGGGAGGCAGCTCAAACCCCAGGCAGTGATGAGCCTGTTCAGCGATAAATCTCAGTTCCTTATTAAAACGACTGATCGATTCCGGCTTTTGATACAGGCGGTTTAACAGGGGTTTGTATTTGTCCTGTTTGTGGTGTGCGGCGGGTGAAGCTAATAAAGTAAATGCCAGCTCCTGGGAAATTTCATGGTGCAGCAGAAATTTCCTGAGTTGACAGGCCAACGAGTTTTCCATTGCGTCCAGTTGCAGAGTTAGTCAATGATCAGTGTGCTGTTTTGTTCGGGAACGTCTGTGCCGTCTTCCCATTCGATTTCCAGCTTCAGTTTTAATTCACCGCGCGGTAATCGTTCGTAACGCACGATAAACAGCGGTTGTGACTGCGGCGCAATATTCACGTCATTTATGGTCAATTCACCGTTCTCTTTCAGCGCCTGACCAATTTTAATCAGTTGTTCGGCGATATCTGCAAGCTCATTGGTTTGTTCGCTATTGACCATCCATTTATGGCGTAGCGCAAGATGCGGGTGATGGGGCTGGATCATGTTGTTTGCTCCTGATTTATCATTTTAATTATGTCGTCGACTGAGCTATGGTATTCAGGCTCAGAAGCTAAGTCATGCTGGGTGAGACAGGTCAGCTGATGATGAATAAAAGATGGAAGGCTAAGATGTGTCGTCCATGATTAGTTATGATGTCCTGCTGTAGTATTTAATGAACTGAACAAATAAACAAATTTTATGCCAGCTAAAATAAATGTAGATTATTATTTAATTTCAAATGGTTATGAAATGTCTGGAATGCATGCTTTAAGTTTGTCTTTAAAAGTGAGGTATCTGGCGCGCTGCAGGTGTGTCAAATCACATAGTTGAAATACTGCGTTTAAAGAATGATTCTTGAAAACAAGAGCATGCTTGATTAACTTATCATTATAAAACGATGTCGATTTGTGTTCGTGTACTTTTTGCGGATCAATAAACGCATCAATTTTCTTCCACGCCAGTCAATAACAAGTGAATGAGTAATCAAAACGAACAATTGGATGTTTATTATCAACAGGTGAAAGACATCATTCTTGCCCGTCAGGACTGGGTGACCGGGCTGCTACCAGCAAGTACCGCGATTAATACCCATGGCAATTATACCGATGCCTGGGTGCGCGATAATGTGTACAGCATACTTGCCGCATGGGGGCTGGCGCTGGCCTATCGGCGCAGCGGGGAACATAAGGAGCGTGTGTATGAGCTGGAGCAAAGCACAGTCAAACTGATGCGCGGGTTGCTGACGGCGATGATGCGTCAGGCCGATAAGGTGGAGCGTTTCAAACATACCCAGAATCCGCTGGATGCACTGCATGCAAAATACGATACCCAAACTGGTGTGGCCGTAGTGGGTGATCATGAGTGGGGGCATCTGCAACTGGATGCAACCTCATTGTTTTTGTTGATGCTGGCGCAGATGACGGCATCAGGCTTGCGCATTGTGTTTACCCTGGCTGAAGTCAATTTTGTGCAGAATCTGGTGCATTACATCAGCCGGACCTATCGCACGCCGGATTACGGTATCTGGGAACGGGGACATAAAATCAATTCAGGTGAGGCCGAGCTGAATGCGAGCTCTATCGGCATGGCTAAAGCTGCACTCGAAGCATTATCCGATTTTAATTTATTTGGCGAGCTGGGCGGACAGGCTTCGGTGATTCATGTCAATCACGATGATATTGCACATACCCGCATCACGCTGGAGTCATTGCTGCCGCGTGAATCCATTTCCAAGGAAGTGGATGCGGCGGTACTCAGTGTGATCGGATTTCCGGCCTTTGCGGTGGATAATGATCAATTACGCCAGCAAACCCTGGATGAAATCTGTGAAAAACTGGAAGGCGATTATGGCTGCAAACGCTTTTTGCGTGATGGCCACCAGACAGCAATCGAGGATCACAATCGGCTGCATTATGAAGCGCACGAACTCAAGCAATTTGCAGACATTGAATGCGAATGGCCACTGTTTTTTACCTATCTGCTGCTGAATCATTTATTTACGGGGAATGAGCAGAAAATACAACATTATCTTGAACGCCTGGATGCAGTATCGGTGGAAAAAAATGGCTATGGGCTGCTGCCTGAAGTCTACTGGGTAGCTGAAGAACATATCGATGCAGAACGGGAGAACCCCGGCAGCCAGCCTCGTTTGCCTAATGACAATGTGCCACTGGTCTGGGCGCAAAGCCTGTTTATTCTGGGCAGTCTGGTACAGGATGGCCTGTTGCACGTTGAGGACCTGGACCCATTGGCGCGACACAAAGCGTCCGCTAAAGATAATTCCGGTTCAGTTCAGGTCTTGTTGCTGGCAGAGGATGATCAGGTACAGCAGCAATTAGCGCAACAAGATTTGTATGCGATTACGATGAGTGACATAGCGCCTATTCAGATCAGAGAGGCTGAGGAATTATCAGAAGCATTAACCCAGTTAGGGCGAAATGATCGCATCGGGTTAAGTGGCCGCCCGTTGCGCCAGTTGCGTTCACTGGCAACATCCTGTGTTTATCAGCTGGCGGGTGAACTGATGATCTTTTTGCCCCAGTGTCTGAATCAGAAAGGCTTTTACCTTGCGATGGATAACCGTTTTTTGATTCAACGTCTCAGCCTGGAACTGAGTTATGTTTACCATCACTGGGATGTTCCGGATCAGCCTCTGATGACTGTTCCCATTAAACAGAATATGCTTGAAGGCAGTAATCAGCACATATTGTTCGATTTTCTGCAAGACTTGAAACAAGGTGAGATTAACCGGGTTCCCGTGCAATTGGTCACGTTGAATCAGGCAATAAAAAATACACGCAGAGAAGTGATCGATTATCTGCATGGGTTTAATTTTGCGGATGCCAGTTGGGATCAGTTTGAACAACCCTTGCCGCGGGTACTGGTAGAGCCGGCTGAAAACCATCAGCCGTTGCCGGCACATGCTCTGTCACAGTGGGAAAATGAAGAAGATGAGGTATTAGTTGAAAGGCTGCTGACAGAAAATAACCTTTATGCCCAACTGGAACTGGTCGCATTACTGATTTCGCGGCACGGAATGGGTTTTGGGCTTCAGTGGTCAGGCGATGATGAAGAAAGCATTCGCCTGGATCAATTGCTGGAAGATATTTATGACCAGGCCGGAGATCGTCATTTATGGTATGTGGTACGTCGTGCTGCCGGGGTGCTCGGCAAATACGACATCAATCTGGCCCAGGCTGCCAATGAAATACTTTTGCGTCAGCATGGGTTGACGCTGGGGCGATCCTACAGCGGCAAGGCAACCCTAAAAAAGCCGGCGGATTCATCAGAAATTCTTTCCATTATCAATCAATTCAATACGGACCCCAGCGAACGCGCGATTATTCAGGAGTTGATATTGTGCCTGGGGCTGTTGATGAAGTCGGATGCCGACATATTCACCGATATGCATACCGTCCGGGTGGGGCATATATTGCATCTGCTCTGTGTGTGGCATAAACGAGAGTCAGGATGTGAAAGTCTCGACCAGGCTTTTGATCAAACATTGGCAATGTCGCCGTATCAGTTGGCTACAAAAGTGCGCGAGATGCTGGCGGATTTCAGCAATATCAAAGTGCAGTTGAAGCGGGATGAAGCATTGCATTATCAGAAATCATCCAGCCGTCTGGCTGTTGGTGAAATCAAAGTAGAAACGATGGCTGCGCAGGAAGACGATGGCAATTGGTATGAATGGCGCGAACAACAGGGCAGCTTTGGGCGTGATGTACCAGAGTTTTTTGAAAACGTATGGCTTGTTTTGCATCACTGCCGCGGGGTGGTGATCGGCGATAAACTGAACAGTAAAAACCGGCTGGACAGTGACAATATCCTGTCGGAGATGACGGCGGAAGAGCAGAGCTTCAAGCTGTATGTCAGCCATTTGCTGAATAAAATTCAAGCCCCCATGTATCGGCAGCTAACGGTAGAAGCCCTGAATGCGGCAGCCATGTTGATGCGCACCAATGAAAATCTACAGATTGAGGACGTGCTGGTGGTTGATGTGCTGATTGGCCATGCTGTCCGGTTAAAATGGCTGCACACCCATCCAGAAGAGCAGGATTATGAACAGCATGTTGCCATGGCCTGGCAAAGCTTTTACCAACAGCCACCTGATCAGATCAAGCTGGCCATCAAGGATTCGCTGGATTATTTGTTGTGTGAGTGATGGGCTAAGGCGGGACGCCCAGGAGATGAGTCAAGAGGCAGTTGCCTGAATAGCAACTGCCTTACTGATCGAAACGGATTAAGCTGTCGTACGATAATATTCAATCGCGGCAGCGACGCCGCTACCCGCCTGAATATCAAAACCGTTATCCAGCAATGCCATTTCCACACCGGCAATCGCGCCCAGCATGGAGACATCGTTCATATCGCCGATATGGCCGATACGGAAGACTTTTCCAGCCACTTCAGTTAATCCGGCACCCAGTGAAATATTGTATTTATGGAAAGCCGTGCTGATGACATCGCGTGCATCTTTGTCTTCAGGAACCACAATGGCAGACACTGTATCAGACTCAAAACCCGGTTGAGCACACAATTTTAAACCCCACGCCGCGATGGCTCTGCGTGTGCCTTCGGCAAGCCGGGTATGACGTGCATAGACATTGTCCATGCCTTCTTCCAGCAATAAATCCAAAGCCTTACGTAAGCCGTGGATCATGGGTGTCGCCGGTGTGTAAGGCGTATAGCCGTCTTTATTGGTGTTGATCTGATCTTTTAAATCGAGAAAACAGCGCGGGAAGCTTGCCGTTTCAGATGCTGTCAACGCTTTTTGGCTGAATGCCAGAATGGCCAGGCCCGCCGGTAACATAAAACCTTTTTGCGAGCCACTGATCGCCCCGTCCACACCCCAGTCATCCATGCGGAATTCGATGCTGGCGATTGAACTCACGCCGTCCACAAATAACAAAGCCGGGTGGCTGGCCGCATCCAGTGCTTTACGTACTCCGCCGATATCACTGGTGACACCGGTGGCAGTTTCATTATGCGTGGCCAGAACTGCTTTGATCTCATGGCTGCTGTCTTCTTTCAAACGCGCTTCCAAATCATCCAGGGGAATTCCTTTGCCCCATTCCACTTCATGAAATTCAACATCCAGACCCAGGCGTTGTGCCATATCCATCCACAAGTGACTGAACTGACCAAAACGGTAAATCAATACTTTATCGCCAGGGTTTAACGTGTTGGTTAATGCCACTTCCCAGCCTGCGGTACCGGAGGCTGGAAAAATAAAGGCCTGGCCGGTTTCAGTGCGGAAGACTTTTTTCAAATCTTCCAACACAGGTTTTAATAAGTCTGGAAAGATCGGAGAACGGTGATCTTCCATAGGAACATGCATGGCACTTAAAACTTCATGCGGTGTATTGGTAGGACCGGGAATAAATAAGTGGTTTCGACCAGCCATTAAATTGCCTCTTGTGGTTAAAAATCAGTGGAATGACTTTATCAGGATAAAGTCGCCAAAAAATTTCGGAAGAATGCCATGTTCAGCTATATTTTTCAAGCTGATTAAGAATGTGGTGTAGACGGGAGGGAAGCTGTGTTTTGCAAACCTTGGCTTTAGCAGGCTGTTGAACCACTATTGCGCTTGCCAATTCGGCGTTAAAAAAGGGCTTAAAATGCTCATTTACCTGATATAAACTGACTTTTTTCATCATTTGCGCCTTATCTGTTTTCATAGCGTTTTTCAATAACCTGCTATGAGTCTGTCGGGTTATGGGTGCGTCGCAGTAGAATTATCCATAATCCGACAGTCTCCTAGAGTTTGGCATTGAGAACTTTAACGACGGCTGCGGTACGTGTGGGTACGCCCAGTTTTTCAAACACATGCTCCAGATGTTTATTGATTGTGCGCGGGCTGCTTTGCAGAATCTGACCGATTTCCTTGTTGGTTTTTCCGCGCGATATCCACATTAAAATTTCAGCTTCGCGAGCTGTCAGTCCAAAGGATTGTTTGAGCGTTTCCTGATCCCATTGCATGGCATTTTTTTGGATCAGCATCAAGGTTTCCGAACCATTCAGACAGGGGATGAGAATGCCACTGAAGTGCTCGCCAATTTTAATATCTGCATTGAATGAATCCCTGGTCATTATAAAAGCCTGGGCCTGGTGCAGTAATTCTTCTGGCAAAAAGTCACCACACTGTAAATCGTCAGTATGTGCAGTTTGGATGCAATCATGCATAATTTTAACCGCCGTGGTTGTCATCCAGGTAACCATCCCGGTATTATCAAAAGCAAGTGCAGCAAAATTGACATGGTCCAATGTTTTCTCGGCACGTTGCAACTTTTTTACCTGGTTTAATTGCGCTTGAATTCTCGCCAGTACTTCTGCGGGCTTGATGGGTTTGACGATATAATCAACCGCGCCTTCATTAAACCCTTTCAACAGATCATCCAGTTCACTCAAACCGGTCATGAAAATAATCGGGATGTGGCGTGTATCCTGTGTTGCTTTAAGTCGACGACAAGTTTCAAACCCATCAATCCCAGGCATCATGACATCCAGTAAAATAACATCAGGAGTTAAATAGGAAATTTGTTCAAGTGCGGACATTCCATCCGTGGCAACCAGCACCCGAAATTCTGCTTCGCTGAGCATGTCAGACAGAACGGCGAGATTACCTGGCGTATCATCTACAATTAACACGGTGCCGTTATGATTATTTTGCATCGTTGTTCAGTCTTTTCGATGTTTTACATTAATAATGTGCTTGATTTCTCCCAGTTTGAATTGTGCCGCTAATGTTTTTAAGCGTTGTCCAAAGTTGGTATATTCAGGATTTTGGGACATTAAGTCATCAAGCTGTTGACGTAATGTGACAAGGTCACCAATTCTCACTGACTGTTGCAGAGGAATTAAAATGTCCTGAGGAGGCGTCGCGTCGATGTGAGAAGGCGGTGGCATTATTTTAGTTGTCGTTGGGGCAGGTTTGCCTGTATTTGTCCATTCCAGTGCCATATGTAGTTTCAATTTAGCCATCAGATCTTTGACTCTTAGCGGTTTGGACAGAAAATCGTTACATCCTGCGTTAATGGCTGCTTTTCTATCCGCAGGGTAGGCATTGGCACTTAACACAATAATGGGCATGTTAAAGTGCCTTGCGCGAAGTTCTTTGGCGCAATCAATACCTCCTATTTGATCCATGGAAAGATCAAGCAAGATAAGATCTGGATTGATGTATTCCATGCGCGCTAAACAATCGCGGCCTGAGTCTGCTTGCATAACAGTAAAACCAAGTGGGGCCAGCAAGGTCACAATCAGGTTTCTTTGTTCAGCGTAGTCATCGACTACCAGGATAGTGTTGCGTTGTCCCTGATAGCCAATGATGGTGTTGGTATCCAGTACTTCGCTGGTGCTTTTCAAATCAGGTAGCATCATGCGCATAGTGAATGTTGTACCTTGTCCAAGCTCACTGTTAACGGAGAGTTCTCCGCCCATCAGTTCCACCAAAATTTTACTGAGGGTTAAGCCGAGCCCACTGCCTTCTTCTGCATTTCCGGTTGAGCGGTTTACCCGGATAAAGGGCTGGAATATTTTTTCCATGTCTTCTTCGGCGATACCTTGACCGGTATCAATAATTTTGAAACTGGCGACATCCCCGCGATAACTCAGGCGCAGGATAATTTCTCCTTCACTGGTAAATTTAACGGCGTTATTCAGCAAATTAATGAGCACCTGGCGAATCCGTTTTTCATCTCCGCGTATATTGACAGGCAATGGATCAAGGATCTGGCACTGAAAACGCAGTCCCTTGGTTTCGGCGATGGGTTTAAACAAGGCCACGATATGGTCAAGAAAATGATGGAAGTTGATGGATTCGTAGCGCAGTTCAAATTTTCGGGCTTCAATGCCGGCAATATCAAGAATATCTTCGACCAGCGAAGCTAAATGATCGCCACTGCGTTTTAGAATGCCGACAGCATCACGTCGTCTCTTGGGTATGGCCGGGTCGTTTTCCAGAATATGCGAATAACCGACGATACAGTTTAACGGGGTACGAATTTCGTGGCTCATATTGCTGAGGAAACGGCTTTTGGCCATATTGGCATTATCTGCTGCGTGCATTGCCTGCTGTAGTTTGGCATCCGTTTTTTTATGTTCCTCGATTTCCGTCAGCAGGCGCTGGGTTTGCTTGGCCGTCTCTTCATGCGCGACGCGTTTGCTTTCATCATTCAGAATCAGCCACCAGGTACAAAGGCCAATGAATACCAGAATGGAAAAATAGATTTTGAAAAAATTGTTAAACAGAAGGTCATAGGCCTTGCCATTTTCTCCTGCAAACATCAGGTCCTGGTAATAAATTATGCCGATAAAAATACCGGACAATGCTCCCATGAACACAAACAGCATTGTAAAACGCAGTAACAGCATTTTTGTATCCAGCGTCATGTCGCCCGGAATAAAATGGCGCGAGAAGCTGGCCAGGTAATCATCCAGCCGTGCGCCGGGTTTGCACGCGTCAAAACAACGCGCGTCCAGCGAGCAGCACAGTGAACAGATACTGCCCTGATAGGCAGGGCAATAGGCAACATCTTCCTGCTCGAATTCATTTTCGCAAATAGAGCATTTCAACGGGTGTTTAACATGCTTGTAAAAGCGCGAACGGGCCAGATAATGCCGGTAACGGGTAAAATAGGCAATGCTGGGTACCATGACAAAGGTAACGGCCAGCGCCAGAAAGCCGGAAAACGCCTGCGCGTATTCACCGAACAGCCCGGAATAGGCCAGAATCGAGATGACCGAGGCACACACCGTCGAGACGATGCCGACTGGATTCAAATCCGGTAAATAGGCGCGCTTAAACTCGACAATTTTGGGGCTCAGCCCCAGGGGTTTGTTAATTAACAGTTCGGCGGCAACTGCGCTGATCCAGGCAATCGACATATGGGAGAAAAGTCCCAGCACTTTTTCCAGAGCGCCAAACACGCCGAATTCCATTAATAACAGGGCGATGGAGACATTAAACCAGAGCCAGATAACACGGCCTGGGTGACTGTGGGTCAGACGGGAAAAAAAGTTGGACCAGGCCAGCGATCCGGCATAGGCATTGGTGACGTTAATTTTAACCTGCGAAATGATGACAAAAAGGGTGGTGACCAGCAAAGCGGTATCGGCGTTTTCAATAATATGGCTGTAGGCCGCTTGATACATGCGTACCGGTTCGTGCGCCTGGGACGGGTCTATGCCTTGTTGAATAGCAAGATGCGCCAGAAATGCACCCCCCAGTTGGCGAGCCATGCCAAAAAAAATCCACCCCGGGCCGGCAATAATGGTAGCTGTCCACCACCGAATGCGGTTGGATTTTTTCTTCTCGGGCATAAAACGTAGAAAGTCGACTTGCTCTCCAATCTGCGCAATCATGGAAAAGGCGATTGTTGCCGCACTGCCAAAAAGTAACCAGTCAAATCCCTGACCGCTGCTGGCAATGCCAAAATAGGCATTGAGTGTGAGCAGGGCTTCCGGTTCTTTGGTGAAGACGGCGTAATAGGGGAGGAACAACAGAATCAGCCAGACCGGTTGCGTCCATAATTGCATGCGGCTGATGGTGGTAATGCCATGCGTGACCAAAGGAATCACCACTAACGCGCTGATCACGTGCGCATAGCCAATAGGGATATTGAAATACATCTCGATCGCCTGCGACATGATGGCTGCTTCCAGCGCAAACAGAGTGAAGGTAAACGAGGCGTAGATCAGCGAGGTAATGGTGGAACCGAAGTAACCAAACCCGGCGCTGCGCGTCAGCAGGTCAATATCGATATTATGGCGGGCGGCATAATAGGTGATGGGAAAGCCGGTAATAAAAATAATCAGGCCAACGATGATGATGGCCCAGAAGGCATTGGTGAAGCCATAATTGATGGTTAAAAAGCCGCCAATGGCTTCCAGTACCAGAAATGATGTTGAGCCAAACGCGGTATTGCCTACCTGAAACTCTGACCACTTGCGAAATGTCCTGGGCGCAAAACGCAAAGCATAATCTTCCAGCGTTTCATTGGCCACCCAAGAATTATAATCGCGGCGGATTTTGGAGATACTCTGCGGTAATGCATAGCGCATGGCAAAAAAATCCGGTTATTTACGTTCGTGACCAAACTGAAAGATGACCGGGTTGCCTTGGTTATGAATAATGATGCGTTTATTGCCCCAGCCCGTTTTTTTAGGCGACTTTTTGGTCTCAATCTTGATTGGGCTGCTTGTGTCTGTCTTTTCAGCCGGCGATATGGTCGTCTGGCTGTCGGGCTGATCCGCTATATCGCCCGATGTCACGGGCGCAGCTTGTTCTGTAACTTCAGGTGTATCGGGGATTTCTTCCACCTCAATTCTGATTTCGGGTATCCAGCTACTTCTTTTACTGCTGCCCGCTTCATCAGCCGGGAGCTCTGCCGTTTTGACGCGCAAACGGCTTAACAAATTAAAACATGCGGTGCTGATATCGTTAGTGAGTTCTGAGCTCAGTTTGCTTTTGTCAGAATCCTTGCTGTAGTCAATATAGTCTTCTGCCATGACTTCCAGTGTTAGTGCCGCCTGGTCTGTTGGGTTTTCTTTGGGGGCCAAGGAACAACCAATGGGCAGAATGTCCAGGGTTTGAAAATCAGGCGAGCGCGGGTTGCTGTTCCCTATGGCATATGAAAAACCAACCGGGGCATTGCCTCTTTTTATCCGTCCGATTTTTGCGTGTAAATAATGTGTGTATGGCCTGTCAGGGCTTGCGAAAATATATCCCCAGTCATTCAGATTATCTATCACCTGGGTGTCAATCTCAGAGACCGGCAGGTTAACACCTACTGCCGTGGTGTTTTGTAGAGAAAATTTAAGGGACTCAACCTGTCGGGGGTCAAATGTATGGGGATTGCTGTCCGGTACGGTTGAACAGCCCAGGCTTCCCAGTACCACTGAAATAGTGAAAATGCCATGTAACAAAAAATTAGAGGTGCTGATGTTCATAAGAGTCCTGACAACGCATTTGTAATTGAAGGTATTGAAACACGATGCAAGGCAAGCGGCAAAATCTAAATTTAATGTCGAAATAAACGCTGAGGAAAAAGGTGTTGCAACCCTTCAGTAAAATAAGGAAAACCGCTTTTTCAGAATATCTAAAGCTTACCAGGGATGTTATACGTCATTTAACTGATGCGTCATTTAACGCATTGTGTGAATCGGGCTCAGGAAAAATAATGGCTCTCAGCCAATCTATGGTCTTCGCCGTAAACACGGCATTGTTAAGGTGTTTAAAATATGATGGGAGTTTCTATGATAAGTTCAATAAAAAATACCGCTGCAAAGGGGTATTTAAAGGCGTTTTCTGCCGCCGCGCTGAGCACGGTGATAGCCGGGTATTCTCCGCTGTCCACCGCTGGGGCAACATTCAAAATTGATGATACAAAATGGTTAAGCATTGGTGCCGGTTTCAGAACCAGCTTTACCGCTATGGAAAGTGGAGCGCCAAATGGCGATGACTGGTCAAACAGCTTTGCCCTGAACAATATGCGTTTGTATTTAAACGCTCAATTACATGAATACATCAAGTTGACATTTAATACCGAGATTTCAAATAACGATGAAATCAGAGTATTGGATGCCATTGGCCAATTTGAAATCATGCCTGAATTTAATGTCTGGGTGGGACGTATGCTGGTCCCTGCAGAACGTCGTGAATTGAACGGACCTTTTTATAGTGCTGTATGGCCAATTTTTTCTGCGGGCACACCGTTTGAACCTTCTGATTTTGGTACCTCGATTGGCTCAGGCACTGCTGGTGCCGTAGGGCGTGACGATGGTGCTACTGTCTGGGGATCATTTATGGAAGGACGCCTTCAGTATGCAGTGGGTTTTTTCAGAGGCTTAAGAGCATCTGCAAATCAGGAAGACAATATTTTATTCGCGCAACGCATCGCATATAACTTCCTGGATGTAGAAAAAAACCCAGGGTATTACACGTCTGGCACCTATTACGGTGGCGGTGGTGATATTTTTACTATCGGTTTATCCCACCAATATCAGGAAGACGGTGCAGGTACCGCTGCTGATGCAGGTGATTTCCAGGGTTTTACCGTTGATGTATTGTACGAAACAGTGCTTGGTAATGAAGGTGTCGTGACCATTAACGGTGAATACAAAAACTACGAGATTTCCAATGGTTATAGCACGGCAACCAGGGATTCTTTAATGCCTGGCTTTAACATGTTTGAGGGCGATGCTTATGATGTCAGTGGCATGTACTTGATTCCGGGCAAGGTATTAATTGGTCAATTCCAGCCCTATCTGCGCTATGTAAATGTAATGCCGGATACCAGCGCTGATCGAGATGTGTATGAGGCCGGCGTTAATTACATTATTGACGGACATAACGCACGCATATCCCTGGCATGGCAATACGGTGACCTGATGACGAAAGGTCTGGATTATTCATCTGATGCGACAGGGGATGATGTACACGCGATTACCTTGGGATTACAGCTACAAATCTAGGGTATCGTTAAAAATGCACTTTTTCGCGATAGCGGCGTTGGCAGCGTACTGGAATCCTCATGTATGCCTTATACACTGCGGCTCTCCGTGCGTTGCAGCCTTGCTCTCACGAAAAAATAACTATATATAGAGCTACTCTCTAATCATTAAACTGGAGAAAATAAGAATGGTAAACTTCATGAAAAAAGCCGGTGTTTCTTGTCTTATGTCTATGTCAATGTTATTGGCAGGGCAACAATCCGCACAGGCGGAAGAGACGATTAAGGTCGGTATTCTGCATTCATTATCAGGCACTATGGCGATCAGTGAAACTACACTGAAAGACACCATGCTGATGCTGATTGAAGAGCAAAACAAAAAAGGCGGTCTGTTAGGTAAAAAACTGGAACCCGTAGTGGTTGACCCGGCCTCCAACTGGCCGTTGTTTGCTGAAAAAACCCGCGAACTGCTGACCAAGGACAAAGTATCGGCAATATTCGGTTGCTGGACATCGGTTTCTCGTAAATCTGTATTGCCAGTGATTGAAGAGCTTAACGGCATATTGTTCTACCCGGTTCAATACGAGGGCGAAGAGTCATCCAAAAACGTTTTCTACACCGGTGCCGCGCCTAACCAGCAAGCGATTCCAGCCGTTGATTACCTGATGAATGACATTGGCGCAACACGTTGGGTGTTGGCCGGTACTGACTATGTTTATCCGCGTACCACCAATAAAATTCTGGAAGCTTATCTGAAAGCTAAAGGTGTAGCCGCAGAAGATATTATGATCAACTACACGCCGTTTGGTCATTCTGACTGGCAAAGCATTGTCGCTGACATCAAAAAATTTGGTTCAGCAGGCAAGAAAACAGCGGTCGTTTCAACGATTAATGGCGATGCCAACATTCCTTTCTACAAAGAACTGGGTAACCAGGGTGTTTCTGCAGAAGACATTCCCGTGGTTGCGTTCTCGGTCGGTGAAGAGGAGTTGTCGGGAATGGACACCAAGCCCCTGGTCGGTCACTTGGCGGCATGGAACTACTTCATGAGTGAAGATACCACTAAAAATGCAGCATTCATCGAAAAATGGCATGCCTTTATCAAAGATAAAAAGCGTGTAACGAATGATCCGATGGAAGCGCATTACATCGGTTTCAACATGTGGGTGAAAGCGGTAGAAAAAGCGGGAACCACAGATTCTGATGCAGTACAAAAAGCCATGATCGGGATTAAATTTCCTAACCTGACCGGTGGTCTGGCGCAAATGCTGCCTAATCATCACTTGAGCAAGCCGGTACTTATCGGTGAGATTCAGGAAGACGGTCAGTTCTTTACTGTCTGGCAAACCAACACGTTAGTGAAAGGCGATGCCTGGTCTGACTTCCTGCCGGAAAGCAAACCTATCATCGCGGACTGGACGGCGCCAATCAGTTGCGGTAACTACAATACTGAAACCAAAGCCTGTTCAGGTCAAAATTACTAAGCATCCAGGTTAGAATGTCCGGTTTTTTTACCGGACATTCTTCTTAAATTAATGACCTGAATGACCAAATATTCACTGTCAAAGGGTTGGCCAAAAAAGGGGTTCTATTTTTTGTTGGCCTAATGTGTTGTTGAGGTGTACGGCCAATATTTTGACGGTGAATTCTAAACATTAAATATACAATTGAAAGCACAAAACTCTCGATTTTCTCAGTTTCTCCCGCTTATTACCTTTACGCTTACCCCCATAAGCGTTTTGCATAGAGGGTTTTGTGCTTTCAATTGTTTATTTTAAGAAAAAAAATGATTCGATTTAATACCTTGTTATTAATTCCCAGAGTGCCTCCGGTGCCCCGTTTATGCTGTTGGGTGCTCTGTTGTTTTAATTTATCGATTTCACTGGTATTGGCCGAGTTTGTAGAACAGCCAACCAGCCCGGCTTCTGAAATGGTGAGAGTGGAAGACGTGGCTACACTCTCGTTTTATGAGCTTGTCGATGCGGTAAAAATTCGTTCGTTATCAAAACGCGGAAAAGCGATGGATACGTTGGCGGGCACTGACCATCCGCGTACCTTAACTGTGTTACAGGCGTTACTGGATAACCGCTTGCTGGAGTTACGCGAATCCGGCCTTGTTGTGATTCTTGAGAAAGCATCTGCAGACAACTACCAGATAGTTGAAGCGCATAGTGGAGATGCTCAGCCGGATATATCGCGTTCCGAGGCAAAGAATATCAAGCTTAATAACAGACTGCGTTCCCAGTTGAGAGTGATGATCGGGCGTTTGCAGCTGGCATCTGATGATGTAACAATCCGGCTGGAAGCGATCAAAGCGATGACCAAAAAGCCGGATGCGCACACTCTGGAAACCCTGCGAGCACACGCTGAAATTGAACCGGATATGCGCATTCAGGATGAACTGAAACTGGTGTTTGCCTTGCAAGATATGGATAGTAAGGATCAGGCTGCGCGTCTTGCCGCATTGGATGTTTTGGCGGCACAAGACAGTCAGGAAGCTCTCAATAAACTGCAGGCCATCAGCAAGCAGGACAGTGAAGGAAATTTTCTGGAAAGCGATGAACAGGTCAGGCAAAAGGCACGTAAGGCGCAGTTGCAGATGGAAGCACGCGTTGAGGTCTATGCCATGGTGGAAACCGTATTCTTCGGTTTAAGTCTGGGCGCGGTGCTGGTGCTGGCGGCCATCGGGCTGGCGATTACCTTTGGCGTAATGGGGGTGATCAATATGGCGCATGGTGAGTTGATGATGCTGGGCGCCTATACCACGTATGTCATGCAGCAGATTTTACCGGAGCATACCGGCCTGGCTGTGCTGTTGGCAATTCCGGCGGCATTCATGATTTCCGGCGCGGTGGGTATTGGCATAGAGCGCGGCATTATTCGCTTTCTCTACGGACGCCCCCTGGAAACCTTATTGGCAACCTTTGGTGTTAGCCTGTTTCTGCAACAAACCGTCCGATCAATTTTTTCTCCGCTTAACCGCAGTGTTTCGACCCCGGACTGGATGAGTGGCTCGTATGCGGTAAATGATTTTCTCAGCTTTACCTGGAACCGATTTTATATCCTGGTGTTTGCCTTGCTGGTGTTTGCGATGTTATTGCAAATCCTTAAACGCACCCGGTTGGGACTTGAAGTACGTTCAGTCGCGCAAAACCGAATCATGGCCAAAGCCATGGGCATACCCACCGAGCGGGTCGATGCGATGACGTTCGGACTGGGTTCTGGTATTGCCGGGGTTGCCGGCGTTGCCTTGAGCCAGATAACCAATGTCGGCCCAAATCTCGGGCAGGCCTATATCGTTGATTCCTTTATGGTGGTGGTATTTGGCGGCGTGGGCAATTTATGGGGTACGCTGCTGGCCGGTTTTTCACTGGGCATTGCCAACAAGGTGCTTGAGCCTTTTGCCGGTGCTGTGCTGGCAAAAATCCTGGTGCTCATATTCATTATTCTGTTCATACAGAAGCGGCCGCGAGGCTTGTTTCCGCAAAAAGGCCGCGCAGCGGAGGCATAAATGATTCTGAACTATTTCAAAAAGGACATGGAAAATCGCATTGTCCTAAGTGTGTTATTGGCAATCACACTGCTTATTCCTTTGTGTAACCTGATATTCCCGCCGGATTCACCCTTGTATTTTTCGGCCTATAGCGTGTCATTGATCGGCAAGTATTTGTGTTTTGCACTGCTTGCCTTATCCCTGGATCTGGTGTGGGGCTATTGCGGCATTCTGGCCTTGGGGCAGGGCGCATTTTTCGCCTTGGGGGGGTATGCCATGGGGATGTATTTAATGCGTCAGATTGGCAGTCGCGGTGTCTATGGAGATCCACTGTTGCCAGACTTTATGGTATTTCTTAACTGGAAGGAACTGCCCTGGTTCTGGCAAGGTTTCGATTCGTTTCCGTTCGCCATGGTGATGGTGCTGTTGGCACCGGGGATACTGGCACTGGTGTTTGGCTGGCTGGCCTTTCGTTCGCGTGTGACCGGTGTGTATTTGTCGATTATCACCCAGGCGTTGACCTATGCCTTGATGCTGGCATTCTTCCGCAACGAGATGGGCTTTGGCGGTAATAACGGATTAACTGATTTTAAGGATATTCTGGGCTTTAATTTACAGACCGATGCGGTGAGAACAGTCTTGTTAATGTGTTCCGGGCTGGCGTTGCTCGGAGCGTTGCTCGGCTGCCAATGGATTGCACGAACCCGTCTGGGGCGAGTAGTCAGTGCATTGCGTGATCAGGAGTCGCGGGTACGTTTTATCGGTTATCGCGTGGAAATGTACAAATTATGGATTTTTGTGCTGTCGGCGATGCTGGCCGGGGTCGCCGGTGCCTTGTACGTGCCACAGGTCGGCATCATTAACCCCAGCGAGTTTGCCCCATTGAATTCACTGGAAATTGTCGTCTGGGTAGCCATTGGTGGTCGAGGCACCTTGTTTGGTGCCATCATCGGTGCCGTGCTGGTTAATTACATGAAAACGGTCTTAACCGGTTTGTTGCCGGAAATCTGGTTGTTTACCCTGGGCGCGGTATTCATCCTGGTCACAGTGTTTATGCCGGATGGCCTGGTCGGCTTGTGGCGTAAGCGCCAGGAGTTGCATGCATGAGCGAGCATAATCCGTTACTGCAATTCAAGGAACGAAAGCCGCTGATCGACCGCTATCATACGTTTAATTTTGTAAACCGGCGTGGAGTGGCTCCCGGGCGGGTAGATGTCAGTCATGGCAATATTTTGTATCTTGAAGATGTCAGCGTCAGTTTTGACGGCTTTAAAGCACTGAATGATTTATCGTTGTATTTGAAGGAAGGTGAACTGCGTTGCCTGATAGGGCCGAACGGTGCAGGCAAAACCACGCTCATGGACGTGATTACCGGTAAAACCCGACCGGATACAGGGTCAGTGTATTTTGGTCAGACCATCAATCTACTGGAAATGGACGAACCGGCGATTGCCGAAGCTGGCGTCTGTCGCAAATTTCAAAAGCCTTCCGTATTTGGAAACCTGACCGTGTTTGAAAACCTTGAGTTGGCGATGAAGGCCGATAAACGTGCCTGGAAAACGCTGTTCGCCAAACTTCACAGCGAACAGGAAGAGCACATTGATGAAGTGCTTGGAACCATAGGTCTTACTGAATTACGTGGGCGTCAGGCCGGTATTCTGTCGCATGGACAAAAACAGTGGCTGGAGATTGGCATGTTGTTGATGCAAGAACCCAAAGTCATGCTGGTGGATGAGCCAGTGGCCGGGATGACGCATCAGGAAGTTGATCGCACGGCCGAGTTATTGTTGTCGCTTGAGGGCAAGCATTCGGTGATCGTGGTAGAACACGATATGGAATTTGTCCGCTCAATTGCGAAAACCGTCACTGTGCTGCATGAAGGCTCCGTGCTCACCGAAGGCACCATGGATGACGTACAAAACGACCCGCGCGTAATACAGGTTTATCTGGGGGATTAATGCTGGCAATCAACGAAGTCAATCAATATTATGGCGAAAGTCACACCTTGTGGGATCTGAATTTACAGGTTGAGCAAGGGGAATGCATGTGCCTGATGGGGCGTAACGGTGTGGGCAAGACTACGCTGCTAAAAAGCATCATGGGTTTGATTCCTGTTCGTGATGGATCCATCACCTTTGCCAGTGAAAAAATTTCATCCTTCCGGGCGGAAAAACGCGCGGAACTCGGCATTGGTTATGTGCCGCAGGGGCGCGAGATTTTTCCGTTGATGACGGTAGAGGAAAACCTCAAAATCGGCTTGCGTGCCGCCAAAAAAATGGGTATCAAAAAAATCCCGGATGAAGTGTTTGAAATTTTCCCGGTACTCAAACAAATGATGAGTCGTCGTGGCGGTGATTTATCCGGCGGCCAGCAGCAACAACTGGCCATTGGCCGGGCGCTGGTGTTAAATCCGAAATTGCTGATTCTGGATGAGCCGACGGAAGGTATTCAGCCCAACATTGTCAGTGAAATCGGTGATGTGATTATTCGTTTGAACCGGGCTAAAGGTATCGATCCACCCCCGGCTGAACAGCCCAGGGCAGGCATTCATGATGCGATTGCACGGATTAATCAGGAACTCGGCGTAACGGTTTTGCTGGTTGAACAAAAGTTGCCATTTGCGCGTAAAGTGGCCAGTAAATTCTGTATTTTGGATCGTGGGCGCAGTGTAGCGACCGGGACAATGCCGGAACTGACTGAAGCGATGGTGAAGCAGTATTTGACGGTTTGATATCAATTCCTGTATATCAGGGACTATGATGATACCTGTTGGTTTGAAAAATCAATGCAAACAGAAATTGATAACTACACCTATCGTGTAATGTGGTCTGAAGACGATCATGACATTGTCGGTTTGTGCGCTGAATTTCCTGGGTTAAGTTGGTTGGCGCCTTCCTCGCAGGAGGCGTTTCAAGGTATATACAATGTGATCGGTGAATGTGTTGAAGATATGATGCAGCAGGGGGAAGACATTCCACAACCTTTAGCAATGCGCCAGTCCAGTGGCAAGTGTATGGTCAGGATACCTCCTGAAGTACACCGGCATCTGGCTATCGACGCGGCAGAATCAGGCGCCAGTCTAATAAACCGGCTGGCCAGTGTTAACCGGGCCCAATAAACAATGTACCTGGATCACAATAATTCCCCAACACCTGCAAGTGATGCAGACACCTCAAACAAGCATTGGCATGCTTGGTTGCAATTGGGTTTTGAGCGGCGTGGTGAAAAAACCATTCTCAATCAGCGCAAGCACCAGGGACCATTGACAGTACAGCGACCTTTTTACCCGGAAGGCGGGGTGTGCCATGTTTATTTATTACATCCACCTGGGGGCGTTGTCGCCAGTGATCGCTTGCATATTGATATTCATGCACATTGCTCGGCACAAGCGTTAATCACCACGCCAGCGGCGGGCAAGTTTTATCGCAGTGCTGGAGCAACAGCACTGCAACGCGTGGATATTCAGGTGGATGACAAGGCGACGGTGGAATGGTTACCGCAGGAAACCATTTTATTTGAAGGTGCCAAACTGCAATCCTCCATTAATATCAATCTGCATCCGACTGCCGGATTTATCGGTTGGGAGTTGCTGGTGTTTGGCCGACCTTCCTGTGGTGAAAGTTTCAACAAGGGCGAAGCGGTTTTGGACTGGCGAATTTTCCGCGATAATCGGCCATTGTTGCTGGAACACATGCTGCTGGATAAACAGGCGTTTCATGCCCGCTGGGGACTGAATGGTCATGCTGTTTGTGCCACGATGGTTGCCCTGTCGGCAGGTGAGCAGGAACGTGAAGCGGTCAGAACACTCATCGGCGATGCACCCAGGCAGGGTGTGACTTTGATAGATGATGTGTTGATCTGCCGTGCACTGAATGATAAAACCGAACCGGTACGGCGTTTTTTTGAAACCGTCCGCCGGACGATTCGCCCCGCACTTTTACAGCGTGACAATTGTACGCCACGCATCTGGGCAACCTGACCGACAAGGTGAAACATGCAATTATCGCCAAGAGAAAAAGACAAACTGTTGATATTTACCGCTGCGTTACTGGCCGAACGGCGCAAGGCGCGCGGCTTGAAACTGAATTACCCGGAAGCTGTTGCATTGATTTCAGCCGCCATTATGGAAGGCGCGCGCGATGGGCAAACGGTGGCCGAGTTAATGGAATTTGGCCGTACCCTGCTTAACCGCGAAGATGTGATGGATGGTGTGGTGGACATGCTACCGGAAGTACAAGTAGAAGCCACCTTTCCCGATGGCACCAAACTGGTCACCGTACACAACCCGATTGAATAGGAGCTCATATGATACCAGGAGAACTGCTGGTTGAAGCCGGCGAACTGGAACTGAATACCGGACGACCGGTCATCAGCATTGTGGTCGCCAATACCGGTGACCGTCCCATCCAGGTGGGTTCACATTACCATTTTTTTGAAACCAACCCGGCCTTGCAGTTTGAACGCGACAAAACCCGTGGCTATCGACCGGATATTCCGGCTGGCACCGCGATCCGTTTCGAGCCGGGGCAGGAACGTGAAATCACCCTGGTGGCTTTCGCCGGTGATCGAAACGTCTACGGATTCAGGCAGGACATCATGGGCTCACTGGAGACATCATCATGAGTAAAATAACCCGTCAGGCCTATGCCGAAATGTTTGGCCCCACCGTGGGTGACCGCTTGCGCCTGGCCGATACCGAACTTATTTTACAGGTAGAAGAAGACCGCACCGTGTACGGCGACGAAGTCAAATTCGGCGGCGGCAAGGTGATTCGTGATGGCATGGGGCAAAGTCAATGTGATTCATCGACGGCGGTTGATCTGGTGATTACCAATGCCTTGATTATTGATCACTGGGGCATTATCAAAGCCGACGTGGGCGTCAAGGACGGCCGCATTGTCGGTATTGGCAAAGCCGGAAACCCGGATACCCAACACGGCGTCAATATCATTATCGGCCCCGGCACCGAAGCCATTGCCGGCGAAGGCAAAATCCTGACCGCAGGTGGCATTGATGCGCACATCCATTTTATTTGTCCGCAGCAGATTGAAGAAGCCTTGATGTCTGGCGTCACCACCATGATTGGCGGCGGCACCGGCCCTGCCACCGGCACCAATGCCACCACCTGCACGCCAGGGCCGTGGAACATCAGCCGCATGCTGCAATCCTTGGACAGCTTTCCAATGAATTTTGGCTTGCTCGGCAAAGGCAATGCCAGTCTGCCTGGCGCACTGAACGAACAGGTTGAAGCCGGTGTCATGGGCTTGAAACTGCATGAAGACTGGGGCACCACACCGGCGGCGATTGATTGCTGTCTGTCGGTGGCGGAACAACATGATATTCAAGTGGCGATTCATACCGACACCCTGAATGAATCCGGCTTTGTTGAAGATACGATTGCCGCCTTCAAAGGCCGTACCATTCACACGTATCATACCGAAGGTGCTGGTGGCGGCCATGCGCCGGACATCATCAAGGCCTGTGGTGAGGCGAATGTCCTGCCATCCTCAACCAATCCAACGCGCCCATATACCATCAACACGGTCGATGAGCATCTTGATATGCTGATGGTGTGCCATCACCTTGACTCGGCCATCGCCGAAGATGTTGCCTTTGCCGAATCGCGTATTCGCCGCGAAACTATTGCCGCCGAAGATATTCTGCATGACCTCGGCGCATTCTCGATGATTGCCTCAGATTCACAGGCAATGGGGCGCGTCGGCGAAGTCATCACGCGCACCTGGCAAACCGCGCACAAAATGAAAGTGCAACGCGGCAGTCTGCCGGACGATTCTGATCAGAATGACAACCTGCGCATCAAGCGTTATATCGCCAAATACACGATCAATCCAGCCATCAGCCACGGCATATCGCATGAAGTCGGCTCGATTGAAACCGGTAAACTGGCTGATCTGGTGTTGTGGGAACCGGCCTTTTTCGGGGTAAAACCCAGCCTGATTTTGAAAAGTGGCATGATTGCAGCCGCCCCAATGGGCGACCCCAATGCCTCGATACCGACACCGCAGCCGGTGCATTATCGCACTATGTTCGGTGCCTATGGCGGTGCCTGCCACGCCACCTCCATGTTGTTTCTCTCCAAAGCGGCGGCAGATGCCGGTGTTGCAAACAAACTGGGATTATCCTCGATGATCGGTTCAGTTTACGGCAACCGCAGCGTCACTAAAAAAGACATGATTCACAACAGTTATCAACCACATATCGACGTCGATTCACAAACCTATCAGGTACGCGCCGATGGCGTATTATTGACCTGTGAACCGGCCACTGTTTTACCGATGGCACAACGTTATTTTTTGTTTTAGCAGAGATGGGTTGCTTTCTTGGTGCTTGATCCACGTTAAAAAACGCCTCATTTGTTGCTTGATGGCTGTGGGCTATGCGTAGCTATAGCAATGATGTAAATCGATCGTTTTGACCTGTTTTTTATCAATGTTGTAAGAGTGTTGCCGGGAGTTGCTATTTTTGCAAAAGCTTGTTTTGGGCATCCCAGCCTAAGCAAGCGGCAACAACTTAACGCGACCGCTTATGCCTCCAACGGCCACGATGCGTCCTGCGTGCCCACCACTTCACTACACCCTCACAAACTCGTTGCAGCTACGTGGTGCTCCTTCAAATGACTTGACTGTTCGTATGGCTGTTTCGCCTCTGGCGCTCACGCACGACGGCTAAACAGTGTGCCCTGATCGCTTCGCTATCGCGGACTAAAAATCTGCTCTTCTCTGACGCGCTGGTGCCAAGATTTTCAGCGAACCAATGGATCGCATTTTTGTAATAGTAGGCTAAGCTAAGTAATGATTGCCGGGACATTGACCCATTCTCCCAATCAGTAGTGCTATTTCAATGTATTTAACGTAACAGGACAATAAATGAACGCGTTTTTTAATAAATTCCCAATTTCAGCAAAAATCTTGAGTCTGGCTGGAATTTTGCTGCTTTTGATGTTGCTCAGTGTTGGTTATGCTTTATTTTCAATGTCAAAAATAGGAGAAGAATTAAAAGGGATTGCAGAAAAAGATATTCCGATGACTAAATTATTGACGTTGATCACTGAACATCAGTTGGAGCAAGCCATTTTGTTTGAACGCGTCGCGCGATACGGTGGCATGCTTGAGATTGACACGGAAGCCAAACAGCATTTTACTCATAATATCCATGAGTTTGAGAAATTGAGCAAGAAGGTCAGTGAAGAAATTCTCAAAGGTGAAGCATTGGCTGCGCAGATTCTGAAAGACAGTCAAGAAGCAATAATGATTGAAGAATTCTCCCATGTGGAGGACGTCCTAAAGCAAATCGAATCTCAGCACCAAACGTATGAGGACCATGCCAAAACAGCGTTCGATATGTTTGCTCAAGGAAAGATTCACAGGGCAATGGATTATGTCGAGAAAATGGAACATGAAGAAGCAGTGCTGGCTGAAAAGTTGATGTCTCTGTTGATGGAAATGGAGACGTTCACTGAAAAAGCCATGCAAACAGCCAAAGATCATGAAGACTCTGCGATTACCGTTTTATCTTTCATGTCATTGATTGCCTTTATTTTGGGCGCAGTGATCAGTATGTCAATTAAAAGTTCGGTCGCAGCGCAACTGCAGTATGTTATCGATAGACTGAAGACGATTGCGTCGGGTGACCTGACCGATACGATTGAGTTGAATGGAAATGAAGTGAATAAACCGATCAAAGAAATGCAACAACAGTTGTCAACGATGATTTTGACCATTCGCAATATTACGCAGCAGCTTGCCGCAGCGGCAGAACAGACATCAGGTATTGTGCAGCAATCGCAGTCAAATATTCAAAGACAGCGAACAGAGACCGATATGGTGGCTACGGCGATGAATGAAATGACCGCAACCGTACAAGAGATTAGTCGGAATATTGCTGATACGGCTCATGCTGCAATTAATGCCAATACAGAAACATCAGCCGGGGATCAGCTGGTCAGTCAGACAGGGCAGGCGATACAAGGGTTGGCCGATGAAATTGTGGTTTCATCAAAGATTATTAATGACGTGGAAAATGAAAGTAAGACGATTGGATCTGTGCTGGATGTTATTAAAGGTATTGCAGAACAGACGAATTTATTAGCACTGAATGCGGCAATTGAAGCGGCCAGGGCAGGCGAGCAGGGAAGAGGGTTTGCTGTGGTGGCTGATGAAGTACGTACGTTGGCCGGACGCACTCAAACGGCCACCGAAGAGATTAATGACATGATTAATAATCTTCAGGAAGGGTCAAGAAAGGCGGTGGAAGCAATGAATAAAAGCTGCTCTCAAGCGCAATCTGCTGTCGAACAAGCAAAACAGGCGGGCCATTCAATTGAAACCATTGCCTCGTCAGTCGATAGAATTAAGTCAATGAGTGAAGATATCGCCAGTGCCACTGAACAGCAAAAAGTGGTGTCAGAAGAAATTAATACAAATATAGTCAGCATTAATGAGACGGCTGTACATTCCGTATCCAGTTCAGACCAAATTGCTCAGGCGAATAGCGACTTAACACGCATGGCGACTGAGCTACACAATATGATCGATAAGTTTAAAGTTGCTTGATCAGTCTGGTTTTGATTTTTAAAGCCGAAAAATGTTTACAATGTTGTAAAAAAACCGTTCAATCAAGCGCAGGTCTTCCGTGATGATTTCTGCGCTTCCGCTCATTTCCTGACTGAATTTCAGCGGTTTTTTGAAGCTGGTGGTCAGGGTGTTGGGCAGTTTAGCCTGTAAGGTGTATTGCTGTTCTCTGGGCACGAGCGAAATGGAATGCACCGTGGTTTCCAGTTGGCCATATTCCTGATAGGGATAGCCCGCCAGTTTTATCAAAACGGTTTGACCGGTTTTGACCTTGCCGGAATTTTCCATGGGCATCTTGATTTTGGCCAGGATGGGCTGATCGGTTTGCGGTACCACAGTGACCACTTCATCACCGGCTTTAACAAACTGGTGTTCACTCCAGTAGTTGACATAGGTCAGGCTGCCATTAATCGGTGATTGCAGCAGATAACGCTGTTCCCAGTTGCTGATTGCCGCGTTAAGGTTTTGACGTGCTTCGCTTAACTGCACCTTATATTGCTGGGCTTTTGTCTGATATTGCGTGGTGTCATCGTTAAGCTGGCTCTGCAGGTTGAGCAGTTCCAGGCGTGATTGGCTGGCGGTGGTTGCAATGCGCTCCTGTTGGCTTCGATTGTTGAGCAGTTCAATATCGACTTCATCCAGCGTGTTTGCAGCCACCAGGCTTTTGCGCTGCAATTTTTCGTTCCTGCGGCGTTTTTTTTCCAGCAGGCGTTGTTGTTGAGTCAACGTCGCCAGTTGTGTGTCGTAGTGTTGCAATAGCGTGTGTAATTGCTGTTTTTGCTGGCGGTTATCGCGCGTTTTTGTTGCCAGATCATTTTGAGCAATAAAAAAATGATATTGGTTCAGCAGCTTTTCAAATTGAGCATAGCTTTGCTGAATATCCCCCAGGGTTAATCCTACGGGCAATTGTGCGTCTGATTGATTGGAGGGATGCTTAAGCAGCCACTGTTTTAGTTGTTTTACATCGTCGAGCCTGGCCGGGTTGTCGATGACCGCAATGATTTCACTTTGCGCGACGGTGCCTTGCTCGCTGGATTTTAACCAATGCAGCTGGCCGTCCTGTTTGGCGATCAACGCCAGTGCTGGCTCGGAGGTGGTGAGGGTGACTTCGGCCTTGATGACTTCCGGGTATTTGATGACCCAACTCAGTATCAGCATGGTTACCAGTGCGCTGAATATCAGCGTCCCGCCCCAGCGCAGTAGCCAGGCGGGTGGTCTTGCCAGCAAATCCTGGGTATACATACTGTATTCTTCGGGGAAGTGATCGGTGTACATATTATTCTCCCAGCTCCAGCTGGTTTTTCACCAGTTGATAATACGGGCCTTTGGCGATGACCAGTTGCTGGTGATGGCCACTTTCAATAATTCTGCCCTGATCCAGCACCAGTATCTGGTCGGCATTTTTAACCGTGCTCAGACGGTGGGCAATGATGACCGCTGTTTTTCCCTGCATGAACTGGTCAAGCTGCTGTAACACCTGACGTTCGTTTTTGGCATCCAGCGCACTGGTTGCTTCATCAAAAAAAAGGTATTGGGGATTCTTGTACACCGCGCGGGCGATGAGTACGCGTTGATTTTGTCCGCCGCTTAATGAAATGCCGTCCGCACCGATAAGGGTATTCATACCATCCGGCAGGGCGCGGATTATATCTTCCAGGTTGGCAATGTCGATGGCGTTTTGTAGACGCTGAGGGTCGATCCGGCCGGAAGGTTCGGATTCGGTGATATTGCGCAGCAGGCTATCATTAAAGATAAAGCCGTCCTGCATGACGACACCACATTGCTGACGCCAGGCAGCGGTATCAATGTCTGACAGATTGCTCGAACCAATTTTGATACTGCCCGCACCCGGCGGATAAAAGCCGAGTAACAGTTTCAGCAATGTGGTTTTGCCACTGCCACTGGCGCCGACGATGGCGGTGACTTTTCCTTGTGGAATATCTATATTGATATGATCCAGAATGAGCGGAGAATTATCCCGCCCATAGCGAAAACAGACGTTATCACGCAGGGCGATATGTTTATTTTGCGGCAGTGTCAACAGCTGTTGCTGAGTGTTCTGCTCTTCTTTATGGCCATGCACTTCTGACAGGCGTTTAAGACTTATTTTGGCATCCTGCATGGATTGCATAAAGCTGACAAACCCAGTCAACGGGACATTCAGCTGACCTATGATGTATTGCACGGATAACATCATGCCCAGTGTCATATTGCCGTCAATGACCGATTTTGCGCAATAAAAGGTAATCAGAATGTTTTTTAATTCATTGATAAAATTGGCGCCGGTTGACTGATATTGAAACAGCGATAGACTTTTCATCGACACTTTAAACAGGCCGATCTGAATACCTTCCCATTCCCAGCGGCGACGGCGTTCAGAATTATTCAGTTTGATTTCCTGCATGCCGTAGATCATCTGCACCAGGCTGCTTTGCGTTTTTGCGGCCTGATCAAAGCGTTTGTAATCCAGTTCTGCACGTTTTTTCATGAACATCAGCACCCAGCTGACGTACAGGCTGGCGCCAAATAAAAAAATAAACAATATCTGCAGGTTATACCAGGCAAGCACCAGGCTGAATACGAAGACATTGACTAATGAAAATAGCGTGGTCAAGGTGGCGGATGAGAGAAACTCCTCGATACGCTGGTGATCATGAATGCGTTGTAGCAGATCGCCAATAGATTTGCTGTCAAAAAATGCAATCGGCAATTTAATCAGCTTAAGCAGAAAGTCAGAAATTATCGCGATATTGATGCGTGCGCCGATATGCAGCAGTATCCAGCTGCGTAATATTTCCACCGAGGTTTGCGACAGAAACAGGGTAAGCTGGGCACCCAGCAGAATATACACAAAATTGAGATTGTTGTAGTTGATGCCGTGATCAACCAATGCCTGGGTCATAAACGGCAGCGACAAGGTCATCAGACTGCCGACCAACAAGCCAAGAAACAGTTGCAGGAACAACGCCCGATAAGGGCGAAAATAAGGTAACAGAAACCCCAGCCCGCTTGCCTGTTGTTGTGCCCAGTCTTCCCCTTGATAGAACTCTGCAGTGGTATCCAGCAGTAGGAGTATCCCCTGGTCGTCCTCTGCAGGATTAATTTGATTCAACCAGCCGGCGACAAATTCCTGTTTACTGTATTTCACTAAGCCGTAGGCCGGGTCAGCAACATACACGTATTTTGCGTCAATCGCATAGACCACGACAAAGTGGCGTTGCCGCCAATGGGCAACGCACGGCAGTATGACGTCCTCTTCAAGCATTTGCAGAGAGGCTTTGATGGCCACTGTTTTAAGCTGGTTTTTTTCAGCGGCATCGGCAATTCCGCCCAGGGTGACGCCGTTGCGGGTCATCGCGCAATCCCTGCGCAATTGCTCAATGGGTAATATACGCCCGTAATGGCGCGCAATCATTTGCAGGCAACTGGGGCCACAATCCATGGCATCCATTTGTTTTTGAAACGGAAATTTCTTCATGTGACGGCTCGAATCGGCGCTTACTGTTGCTTAAAACGCAACGGGAATGCTGAAGGTAGTTGCTGGGAAGCCGTAGAAATTATTTCATTCCAGTTGAAGACAAACGGGCTATCATCTTCTATGGCATTGCGATAGACCTGTTCACATAAACGGTAGAAATCCGCTGACTTCTCGCTGCGCCATTCAGATATCATGGATTTAAAGCTCATGTCATGGATATTTCCCAACGCATAATGGCGCGAAAACCCATACTGAATCGGGACGATGGTGCCGTCCGGTTCGATGGTTAATTCCCCCAACATGCTGGCAAAGGGAGCATTGTCGTCAGGGGGGGAGGGCAACACATAGATTTTTTCAGGGCTGTCTTTGATGATGGCCTTGGTGGCATAATCCAGCTGGATGGCCAGTTGATCTTTATATTGCTGAATCAATTGACCAATGTACATATAGGCATAGGCCGCTTCGGTTCGGTCTGGTTGCTCTTCGGCCAGATGCGTTTGGGCTGCACCATAGTTTTCCAGCGGGTGAATCTGCAGTAAGCGCGCGCCTTGCTCAATGGCAAACGCTATAATCCATGCTAATTCATGCAGATTGTATTGTGTCAGGGTAAAAATAAAGCCAAAAGGGATGCCGCTGTCACGCAGTATTTCAAGTTTGGAAGCCATTTTTTCAAAGGCTTTGGGATAATTGCGCATGGTATTATGCGATTCCGGAACGCCATCCAGACTAATAGCGATTAGATCAGTAACGTCTGATAAATCTTTCAGGTGACGGGTAGAGAACAACATGCCATTGCTTGTGATTGCAGTATTAAATCCGAGTGATTTGCTGGAACCCAGCAAGTGAACCAGCGAAGGGTACATCAAAGGTTCTCCCCCGGAAATACTGACATAGTTATAGCCTTCATCAGCGGCCTCCGACAGGGTGGCGTCTAACAGCGCTGCATCTAATGCCCCGCGCTGTTTAGGAGATGAAGAAGAATAACAATGAAGACAATTCAAATTGCATAATTTACTGGGATGAATTTGAATTGCTCTGATATCACCACAAGGTCCGGCCATGTTGTTCTCTTTCATGACGTGATTACCTTAAAAATTGTTTATGAGCCATTTGACCAAGATTTTTGAAGTCTTGAAACATTTCTAGTCCGGGCATACCAAAGCGCCACCAAACCGGCTCTTTTTGTATAGATAGATACCCACCTGATGCCTGCAATGCTTCTTCGACATTGTCGAATTCAGCCAGCGTGCGCTTGCCGTTTTCTTTACATTCAAACATGACTCGTTCAGAGCCTTTTACTTTGGTTTTCATATTATTCTCCTGTGAAAATTTAACAATAGAACGTGTACGAAGTCAGGAATAACGCCTGCTTTTCGAGTACGTTCGAGACAATAATATGATTTTCAACTACAAATAAATATGAAAAAGCTGAAGGCTTCAGCGAGTAATAATGCACTTTGATGATGTGAGTTTATTACCTGAACTCGTGACTTCAATGCGTCCTGTGCCGTAGTCAAGTCACGGATTCAGGTGTTTCCCTTGCCTATAAAACCGGCTGATTAGCATACATCTCTTACTAATATATCAATGGGGTCATATATGGATGCAATATTTCTTTATGTTACGATCAAACAATACTTGCAATACGGGGCGGACCATATATGACCCCATTGGTTCAATTTTTCCCATCGCCGCAGTAGAATCATCCATAATCCGACAGCCTCCTAGGTTACAAGGACGTATTTACGCCGTACTTTGAGAGACAAAATGGAAGCAACCACTGGTAAGTCATAGCCATGAAATTTATATACAAACCGCAATAAGTTATTATATAATTAAATACTAATATTATTGTGGAGTCGAATATGAATACTGTACAAAAAACTTTGAATATAAGCCTGTCTTTCTTAACACAAATCCTAATAAAACAATTGCCAATCATGGTGCTAGGGTTAGTTAGTTTTAATGTTACCGCAAATGAATTTGATCCTCGACAAGCTGTTCACCTTAATGAACAACTAAAAGCGCAAATTTTTTCAAATATGCGTGGTATGTTAACAGCTACGCAATCGATTATTGGTGCTTTAGCTGTTGATGATATGGAGGCTGTTGCCAACTACGCCAGGTCAGTCGGTTTTAAAGCGAAAAAGAAACAATCTAACGATGAATTGCACTCTGCCCTACCTAAGTCTTTTAAAATTTTAGGGAAAGCTATGCATATGGATTTTGATAAAATTGCTGATGATGCGGTAACACTCAAAGACTCAAAGCACACTTTACAACAATTAGCCGATGTTCTTGGCCATTGTCAGGGATGCCATGAAACATTTCGAATCGACTCCTCTGTAAATGAGGTCTCAAATAGTATGCCTGTAAAATAATCGTATAAAGTGCAAGACTCCTCTAAATAGAGGAGTCTTAAATGGGTGAACGAATAAGGAAAAATAAGGGACAGGAAAAATAAGGGACAGGAAAAATAAGAGGAAAAATAAGAGGAAAAATAAGAGGAAAAATAAGAGGAAAAATAAGAGGAAAAATAAGAGGAAAAATAAGAGGAAAAATAAGAGGAAAAATAAG
>SPJL01003916.1_pt1 | contig 130250 bp, 116 predicted proteins | sample 3741751 | NCBI WGS metagenome assembly SPJL01 (sample SAMN10925998, study PRJNA522277) | cold seep metagenome | isolation source: Elba SIP-enriched marine methane seep metagenome, extraction at timepoint T3 | place: Italy: coast of Elba, Mediterranean Sea | reverse complement strand
GGTGATTTCAATTCCTTTGTTAATCGATACTTCAGGGGACCAACCCAAGACTTGTTTTGCTTTAGTCCAGTCAGCCGCTCTGTCCATATCACCTTCGGGTTTACTTTCATCAAACAGCAAAGGAATATTTTTACCAGAAATTTCAATCACTGTTTGTGCAATTTCAGCGATTGAGGTACTAAAGTCAGGGCCAATTTGAATGGCTCCTTGATTCATTCCTTTTTCAGCCACAGACAGTAAAGCCTTGATGATATCGTCGACAAAGACAAAAGCTCGGCGTTGTTTGCCGGTTCCCCATACGATGAATTCTTCGTTGGGGAAGTTTATTGCTTTTCTGATCAGAGAAGGAATGACTTGAGATTTTTCCGGATCCATCACGCAGTGTGGTCCATAGACATTATGAAACCGTAGTAACCCTATATTCATCAATTTTTCTTGCGCGGCCAATTCACAGGCATATTCCCCCATCAGTTTACTCCAGCCATAGGATGATTCAGGCAATGCCGGGTAGACATCGGGTTCTTTAAATGGAGGTGGATTTAATTCGCTTTGTTTATCAGCCGGATAACTGCAGGCTGTACCAACATAGATATAATCAGATATTCCAGTGCTGACCGCAGCTTTGAGCATATTGGAATCGATTAGAAGATTGGTGTTGAATAATGAAAACTGATTGCCAAAAACGTAATTGATACCCGCCACCACATCGGCTAAATGGTAGACCATATCCTGGCCCTCAAGAGCTTTCAGGCAGTTCTCATAATTTACCAAATCCAGCTCATAAAATTTATTCTCCATGTCTATGATGGGGTTACCGTCTTTATACAGATTTGTTTTTTGACCTCTCCATAGATTATCAATTACGGATACATCTGCGCCTTTTTCTACCAATGACAGAACCAGATTTGAGCCAATTTGTCCTGCACCACCAGTTACTAATACTTTTTTATTGTTCCAGTTCATTTGTAATAATTAGCCTTATAATTTGAATATAAAAATCACTCAAAACATTTTCTGTTATGTTTTAAGTGCACTCATAATTTCAATTCCCTGTTTTTTTTAACCATCAGTTTTCCAATAGCTGCCGCCATCCCTAACGACAACCAGATTTCTTTTAACATCGGGTTCATTGAGCCCATCACCAGTTGGCCAACTAAAACCAGAAATATAATCTTGGCATAATTGCCATAAACTTCATCAGACCAGGCGGCCTGTATAGACTTTAACGCCGCAACCCATAAACCAAGGAAAGCGAAAAGGCCTAAAACTCCTTGTTCACATAACACTTTAAAAAAAATATTATGGATCACTTCGGGGTGAGATAAATTGGTCGCCCAAAAAGGGAGATAGGGCATATAGATCAATGGCGCCTGTTCGTAACCCACACCAATAATCGGGTTGTCTAAAAACACCCCCCAGGCAGCGTAGAATTGCTCTGCACGAAAACCATAAGAATCCTGGCCTGAATTAATGTCAAGTTTTGAGATTGAACTGCTATATAGATTAAGTTGATCCAGTAGAACCATCACATCATTTACTGATTTAATGTTAAAAATTAACATTAATAAAATTACCGCGATACCCGAACAGGAGATCAATATTCGCCAAAACCGGTTTCTGATATAAAGACAGCTAACAGCGGTAATTGCTATGGCGACAAATGAGGTTCTTGAAAATGCATAGTACCAGGCAATAAGCATCAGAATACATGTAATAGATACTAGTATTTTTACAATAACTACACGATGCAGAAAAATCATCGCTGCCGCAGTAACAATTGAAAACTGTAAATAATGGGCTAATAAAATTGGATGTGCCGTTGTTCCATCAGCCCTAAATTCTTCCGACACATCTGTTCCTTCCAGATTTGTCAGTCTCCATTTGCCGGGTAATGTGAATCCGATTTTTACTTGGGCAATGGTAATAATTGCTTCTACTAGCCCCAGAGCGATTAATACCCAAAGAATAGATTTTAAACTTTTTTCATCGTTTATCTGGCTGGCGGTAGTAAAAAAAATAATAAACGAGACACCGCCTATAATTGTCGCTTTAACAGCTTCGATGGTATTGTCTGCGAGTAAGGATGATACACCGATAATAAAGAAGAACAGAAAGCAGTATTGTTCTTCCTTACTGGATAATGAGATGGGCCATGGGCAGCGTTTTATCCCTGTATTTAAAAGCAATGACAGTAATGCAATAGGTATAACTGCTGTGGTCACTGTGAGCCCGGCAAATAATTCAATTGCAACCGGAATGGACACGACTATAGCCCAATAAGCGGTTTGTGGAAAAACAAAAATACAAAGCCCACCCAGAATAGCAAAAGGAAACAGTATTGCTAGCGGAGCAGAATTTAAAACTAAAAAGGCCAATAAAGCACCAAACAAGGAAAGTGCAAGGTTTTGCTTAGTCAACCATTCAGGTAGATTTATATAGCTTCTCATCAATGAACTTTGCATAGCTACACTTTAGATTTAAGAGATATACATCTGATGTAAGTTAAATTGGGATTGAAAGATGCTTTCCTATTTGTTTGAATCTGTGCATCCAGGTATGTTCAGCCAATGCTCTTTTTCGGGCGTTTTTTCGTATACTCAGGCGGAGTTTTTGACGTTCTGGAGCAAGATAGAATTTTGCCTTATCCAGCATTTCCTCTACTCCCTGATAAAACAGCATTTCTTTATCTTCGCTAAAATATTCAATTAATTTGGGGTGTTTATGAACCAAGTGTACGCCTCCGCTCATAGGCACTTCAAATTCACGAAGACGGATAAAATAAACCGGATCTTTAAGTACATAGGTACTGGCTAGTTCGATAGAACCAAGGCTGATAGCCATGCGGTTGAAACTTTCAGCCAATTGTTCAAATGCAGGGCTTTGGTGATAATTAATGCTATGAGCATTATGTTGTATGGTTTTTTCTATCGGCGGATAGACTAATTCCATCAATGCCCTTTTAAGCACCCCCTGTAAACAACGCCTGGTTGTAGGCGTGCTGAAGCTATGAACAGTGCGAAGAACTGCTTCAGGAAAGTTATCCAGTGCATTCAAAATGGGATTGTTTATTTTATTACCGCTATACAGTTGTTCGGGCGATTTGCCATAGACATCGACAGGAATGTTGGCGTTGGCCAATACAGCAAGGTTACGAGCTCTGGCACCATAGCAAGTCCCAATAAATCCGACCACCGGTTTTTCAGTAACCTTAATGGGTTTAAAAACATTTGGGTTTGCTGCCCAGGGCATCACCATACAGCTTGCCCCCCAGGATTCAAACAATGACAAACTTTCTGGATTGGGTATCCAGTTTAAGTCAAAGTGTGGAGCCAGTTCTTTAACTCTAAACGGATGAGACAATTCATCACATGACAAATTGACCGTTGGAATGCCAAGTTTTTTAATTTCATCAACGGCCTCGGGTAATAAGGTATCGTGAGTTGCAGTGGCAAAAAACAGGTCGCAAGAGTTTTCTGAATGTTGTTTCTTAATCAGGTCAAGCAGGATTTGAGAGTATTCCGACGCATCACCCAGGCGACCAAGAATGGCAACAGGATTAACATAATCCACTTGATGACCCGCCGTGATCAACTCGTTCACAGAATGTGGCTGATGCCACTCCCATACAAAGCCTTTAGGATGTGCGTTGTAGTAAATAATATTCATGGGCTATTTTAGATAGCGTCAAAATTGATCTGTTATGAATTTAACGGCTCAATGGGGTTAAAGTTTTTATCAAACATTAACCGCGGCAATGCACTCATGATGCCGGCCCCCATAACCACAGCCCTCAAAAAAATAAATACAGGTGAAAATAGCCACATGGTTAAATTTTTAAAACCGACTATTTTCAAGAATGGGAATGTTGAAATAACAAAAAATGCGGCAAATATTACCAGGGCATAAACCAGAATTCCGATGAAAGGCGTTAATAACGCTGTTAACAATATTAAATAAGCGAGAACAATCTGCAATTTTAAACTCTGAGGAGTATAACTATCTGTAATGGCTTTTTTCGGGAATCTCTTGTAGACGTACATGCGCCAATAGCCTCGGGAAAACTTTTTAGTTAAATATTCTGTTAAATTAGCGGGGTGTTGATGATAAATAATCGCTTTTGGGTTAAAGATAATAGTATGTTGCCGAGCGATTTTATAGGATAAGTCGGTGTCTTCATTGTCTGCTTTTGGAAAACTGGTGTCGAACCCGCCTACTGCCCAGAAAACAGATTTTTTTATTGCTGCGGCATAGGTAAAAACCACATCAATTTTTTCCTGTTGCGCTAACAGTTCATATCGCGAGTCGAACTCAGCCTGAGCCAGCTTTGCAATTAATTCGGGTTGACGGGTTTTATAGGCACCTTTCACCGCGCTGACTTCCGAATTAGAAAACGGTGCAAGCATCTGCTTGACCCAATCGATCTCGGCCACGCAATCTGAATCAGTAAATAATATTATTTCACCCGTTGCTTCTTTTGCGCCTCTATTTCTAGCTGCGGCAGGCCCTTGGTTTTTTTCCTGCAAGAAAAGCCTAATAGATATGTTTTCGTCGAATGACTGCTGTTGAAATTGTTCAATATGCTGAACGGTACTATCAGTCGAGCCATCATCAATGACTAAAATTTCCAAAGGAGAATTCAAGCCCTGCTGATTGACAAGACTGTCCAGGCAAAAATCAATAGTTTTTTCGGCATTATAAGCCGGTATAACAACAGAAGCTGATAAATTTTCCATAACATTTAAATGGCTGGGTGATAATGTATAGGTAAAATAATCGGGTTTAATAAAGACTTAGATTGAAAGCCGTTAAAGGATTATTTTAATCTCGTTTCAAAATACTCGATGGTTTTTGTTAATCCTTGTTTAAGCTGAATTGTTGGTTCCCAGTTTAGTTTATCTCTAGCTAATGAGATATTGGGTTTACGCTGTGTTGGATCATCCTGAGGCAACGGTTGTTTGATAATTTCTGAACCAGAGCCGGTTAAATCAATCACTAATTCAGCTAACTCGGCAATGGTAAATTCATTTTCATTTCCCAGGTTGACAGGCCCTGTGAAGCCATCTTCAGAATCCATAAAACGAATAAAGCCATCTATCAAATCATCGACATAACAAAAGGACCGTGTTTGTTCACCTTCACCATAAATTGTAATAGGCTGATTGGTCAGTGCTTGAACAATAAAGTTTGATACAACACGACCATCATTTGCATTCATTCGGGGACCATAAGTATTAAATATTCTAGCCACTTTAATATTGAGTGAATGCTGACGAAAGTAATCAAAAAAAAGTGTCTCGGCACATCTTTTCCCTTCATCGTAGCAGGCTCTTATCCCTATTGGATTGACCCTGCCCCAGTAGGATTCTTCCTGGGGATGTACCTCCGGGTCACCATAAACTTCACTGGTAGAAGCCTGGAAAATTTTGGCTTTAATTCTTTTAGCAAGCCCCAGCATATTTATCGCGCCATGTACGCTGGTTTTTGTGGTTTGCACGGGGTCAAACTGGTAATGAATGGGAGAGGCGGGGCAGGCTAAATTATAGATTTCATCGACTTCCACAAACAGAGGGAAAGTTACATCGTGACGTAAAAATTCAAAATTGCGATCATCCAACAAGTGATAAATGTTTTCTTTAGAGCCAGTAAAGAGGTTATCCGCACAAATGACGATATGACCATCATTTAGTAGACGTTCACATAAATGCGACCCAAGAAATCCTGCTCCCCCGGTAACTAGCACCTGTTTTTTATCATATTTATTCAAATGTTCAACCTCTCTGCATAATGTTGTTTATTTTAGGAACCTCTGATTAAGTTGGTTAGCATTTAGCGCAGAAAAAACTGTCGCTATTTTTCTCGAAGTGAGCAGTAATAGTCATTCTATTGCGCCGATCTTCGTGGAAAATAGCGACAGTTTTAGCAAGCTAAAAATAATTGGACTTGATCAGAGGTTCCTTTACATAGTCAAATTTTTCCAAAGCGAGGATAAACCAAAGACCTCCAAATATTCATCAACTTACCAAAAACACGGTGATGATTAATTTCTTCCAACGCGGCTTTGTAATCACTGGCTTCTTCAAGCAATTTTCCATAATCCTGAATAAATGTATCAACATCCATTTGATTATCATCTTTTAAAAACGGACGGATTTTTTGGTCAATTAATTGTGTGATATATGCGGTTCTTTCTTTTTTAGATTCATCTGTGCGAGAGATACTTTTGGCATCATCATGAAAGCGATATCGACCTAACACTTTATCGGTGATAACAGGATCATTTACCCGATACATTTTTTCCCATAAAGCCAGATCCATGACAAAATGCAGCTGTTCATCGAATGGACCGGCAACCTTCCACATTTCTTTATTCCAGAAAGTTGATTGGGTTGGAATCCAGTTGTTTGCCCAGCTCAAGAAAGTGTTTTCATCAATAACATCAGGGGTTCGAACGCCCTTAATGGTTCCATTTTTGGTAATTAAATTTGCAGCCCCTACTAACCACTGAGGGCCTTTCTTATCCTGTAATTGAGCTACCACATATTGCAATGCACCTTTTTCAAGCAGATCATCAGAACATAGCCAATAATGTATGTCGCCTGTCGCTTTGGCAAACCCCTTGTTAATTGCGTGTGACTGACCGTTATCCGGTTCACTTATCCAGTAGGCAATTTCGGACTCAAATTCACGGATGACATCAAGTGTATTATCGGTACTACCACCATCTATAATGATAAATTCAAGATTTGGATAATCCTGTTCTAATACACATTGAATAGTTAGCCTTAAAAAATCGCCCTGATTATACGACGGGGTCACAATTGAAACTTTAGGTAAAGCTGCCATACTGGTCAATCCTGATATTTTTGATACTTAGTAATATAATTTGTTTTAGCGCAATGCACTGACATTTATTGACATCATCTTCAGATGATGCAATTACAAAAAAGAAATTATTTATTGAATTATTAGTATATTAACTATAGCTTTATAATTTATAAATTGAAATATAATAATCATAATAGCTTAGGTATTTATATAATCAACCAACGATTTACAAATATAATATTTTTACCTTAGTGCACTTGCCATCTTTTTACCACCAGTATAGTTTGTTTTGATATTATTTCAAGATGGCTACATAGAAAATCATTGAATACTTTTAATTAACATTAGAAAATGTGTGGAAAACGCCCCCTTTTTTTAAAGCATTGCACTGAAGCTAGCAAACCTTATCTATAATGTGTGTTGACAGTTTTTGCCGAAGTTAAAATTTATATCTATTATATGTGTATGTTTTTTCTAATTTTGGTTGAAAATTTCGGATGGTGAAAAAAACTAATAAACGGTCAGCTGTTCATTTTTTAGCTGTTTTTTCTGGAAAAATAGGGGCATCTGGTTTAGGTTTTATTGTCAGTTTAATCATTGCAAGATTGCTGGGGCCTGAAAAATTTGGCGTCTTTTCCTTTTTTTTAATCTGGGCGCAAATTGGCAGCTGCTTTGTCGGGGATATCTTTGCCGATGCCCATATCCGGAATTATTCTGCCAGCATTCACAACAATAAAGAAAGCGGAAGCGTTCTTTTTAATGCTTTATTGATCAGACTGTTTTTTGGAATACTGCTAGCCCTGTTTGGGGTGCTGTTCAATGAACAGATTGCATTGGATATTTTTAAAAACCCTGATTATATCGAACCAATAATGTTTGGCTGTATTGCTTCGTTAGCCATAACATTATGGACATTTTGTTTATCAACTTTACAGGCTACGGAATCGTTTATAAAGCATGGACTTTTAGCTCCACTGATTAATGTTATACGTTTAATTGCGGTCCCGGTTTTGTTAAAAACAGGTTTTTTTACTTTGTATTATTTAATCGTGGTGTTCGTAGGGAGTTATTTTATTTGTGGTATAAGTACAATCGTTGCATTAAGAGGACGCTTTACCAATGCAAGTATTCAATTAATTGAAATTAAACGGCAGTTACATTTCAGCAAATGGGTTACACTTTCTTTGATATGTCTGGTGCTTATCAATTTTTTAGCGGTTCCCGCCTTGGGTTATTACTCCGGCAATCATGAGGTTGGCATTTATGCCGCCGGTTCAAATTTGTTGCTTATTTTTGAACACATTACCAATACTATAGTTACAGTTCAATACCCTAAAATATTAAAACTAAATAACCATGCTGAATCCAGGCAGTTTATTGGAAAAAGTATAAAGCTGTCTTGTTGGGTTATTCTTATTTTATTGCCGGTATTATATGTTATTGAGCCGCTAATAGTGATGATATATGGACAACAATACTTTGATAGCGCATTGGTATTTAAAATTTTGTTTGTTGGAACATTAGTCACTATGTTGATACAGCCGCTTAATTTGTTTTTTCTTGCTCAAAACCGAACCCATTATTGGGGGATTACCGCCATGATATCTTTAATCTTCTGGCTGTTTTCCAGTTATTATTTAATTCCAGTGCATGCAGCGATAGGTGCCGCCGTCGCAACATTAGTGGCAAGAATTATTTATTTAATCATTTCGTCCATATTACTCTGGACGATTTTCAGACACAAAAATGAAGTCGCAATATGATGAAAATATTATTGATAGCCCCGGCGGGAAAGGCAGGAACGATTCAATATACACACAATCTTGCCAATGCCTTAGTCAAAAAAGGTAACAAGGTATTATTGGCAACTGCGGTGGATTTTGAGTTGAAACCTTTTTTTAAAGCTTACCGATTTTTGGAAGTATTTGATCGCTTTCGTCCTCACCCTCTAAAACTTGGCCGCTTTTTTTATCAGTTATTGAGGTTTAAGCCTGATATTGTGCATTTACAAGGGGCGCAACATCCCGCTGTATATCTGATATTATGCGGGTTGATCCGTCTTTTTTGTAAAGCTCCTTTTGTTTATACCCCCCAAGATGTGTTACCAAATCACAAAGGGAAATTTCATATACAGGCATTCAGGCATCTTTATAAGCAGTTTGATCATATCTTCTTAAATACCAGTAATAACCAGCAGGATATAGTCAAACTCTTTCAGGTTTCTGCTAACAAAATAAGTATTTTATCAATACCTGATCTATTGGCTTTTTTAACCGATGAATTGTCTCCAAAAATACCGCCGATGCCGGGAGCAAAACATGTATTACTTTGTTTCGGTTTAATTGAGCCACGTAAGGGCATACACACCTTAGTTGAGGCCATGCCTGAGGTTATCTCGCAATTACCTGATACGCTGTTATTTATCGTAGGAAAACCCCTCGAGCCAATACAACCGTATCAAAACAGTATTGCTGAACTGCAACTTCAAGCGCATGTAAAACTGGTGCCCGAATATGTCAGTTTTGAAGACATGGCCGGTTATTTTTATAGTTCGGATATTGTCATTCTGCCCTATTATTCCGGCTGGAACAGTGGCGTCATCTCATCGGCCTTTAGTTTCAAAAAGCCTGTGATTGCAACGGATGTAGCGGGTTTTAAAGATGTGATAGAGGACGGAAAAACGGGTGTTATTGTGCCTCCGAAAGATGCAAAAAGTTTAGCTGAACAGATCGTTAAATTGTTAAAAAATAAACAAATGCAAGCCGAATTGGTTGCTAACGCTGTTGAAAGTGTAAAAGCAAATTCTTGGGAAAAAATAGCTGAAGATACAATTGAAATTTACAAAAAAATTACATAATAACGTTGGGCAAAGGGTATAAAAAATGAGATATAAAAAATTGGGCAATACTGATCTGGAGGCTTCTGTCATTGGCTTCGGCTGCTCCCGAATAGCCTCTTTGACTACGAAATATAGCCACGATGAAGTCTCTAAAACATTGGCTCAAGCGCTTGATCAGGGGATTAATTTTTATGATACAGCTGATATTTATGGACAAGGAGATAGTGAAAAACTGTTAGGAAAAGTTTTTCAGCAGCACCGGGAAAAGGTTTTGTTTTGTTCAAAAGCAGGTTTAACATTGAGTGCGCCACAATATTATATCCGTTATCTAAAACCCTTTATTAGGCCCTTTCTGACTTATATGCCTGCCGCTTCCAGAAAAACCACCGCTGTTCGACAGCACATCGAAAAACAGTGCTTTCAAGTGGACTATATACAAAAACAGATTGAAAACAGTTTAAGGCGACTGAATACAGATTATATGGATTTATTTCTATTGCATAATCCACCGACTGAAGTGATTGAAAGTGCAGAGATTTTTGAAATGCTTGATCGTTTAAAATCAAAAGGCATGATCCGTTATTATGGTGTATCTTGCCGCCAACATAAGGATGCCCAATTATGTTTACAAAATAATAATATTTCTTGTCTTCAACTAGATCTTTCCGCCACTAAAATTCAGCAAAACATAGACTTACTGAATGAAATTTCAGATCGACAAGTTGGTATAATCGCTAGGGAATGTCTTAATAATCATCATTTAATGACGGCTAGCGAATTGAATTTGCCAAATGGTTATCCAATAGAAAACTTTAACTCCGCACAGCTTGCATTAAAATCAGTGGTAAACAACAATATTATTGATGTTGCATTAGTGGGGATGGCATGCCGATCACATTTAACTGAAAACCTGTTGGTAGTGGATTAATGTTTAAGCTGACTAACATTACTATTAGGATATTTTAATGATAATTGATGCCGATAAAGTATTGCCTAACTCAGAATTGAGTTGTGATATCTGTATTGTAGGGGCGGGTGCTGCAGGAATTACTCTAGCAATGGAGTTAAACAAGTCTGAATTAGATATTATTCTGATTGAAGCAGGCAAAGCCGATAGCAGTGGCAAAAGTCTTAAATTATATCAGGGTGAGGTTATTGATGGACAACGACATTTACCCGCTGATCAGGCGCGTTATCGGCAGTTGGGCGGCACAACTTCAATGTGGGGGGGGCGTTGTATTCCTTATGACACTCTGGATTTTGAAACACGTAGCTATGTAGCAAACTCCGGCTGGCCGTTAACACGACATGAACTGGATCCTTTTTATAAAAGAGCGCATGTCTATTGTCAATGTGGTGACTACAATTACAATGTCCGAGAATCTCTACCTGATGGGATGACAAGTATGATTTCTGGCTTTGAAGATGGTCAGATTGTCAGTTCAACTATTGAGCGCTGGAGCCCGCCAACCCATTTTGGAAAAACCTATAAACAACATCTTAAACTGGCTAAAAATATAAGAGTCTATCTTAAAGCTGTTGTCACCGATATAGAATGTGAAGATAGCGAAAAAACAGTATCGGGTCTGACGATAAAAACGCTGGCAGGTCATGACCATAGGGTAAAAGCAAAACATTTCGTGTTAACTGGAGGGGGACTGGAAGTCACCCGTTTACTGTTAAGCTCGAATAAAATACATAAAAATGGCATCGGAAATCATTCTGGCTGGTTGGGTAAATGTTATATGCCTCATATTCATGGCTCTATTGCAAATGTTTCATTTAAGCAAAACCAGCATATTATTTTCGGCTATGAACAAGATGCGCAAGGAATTTATTGCCGCAGACGATTATGTCTTTCAGAAGCAGCGCAAAAACAATTAAAGGTTTTGAATATGTATTTTTTATTAGACAGACCATTGATTGGCGACCCAAAACATGGAAATGCTTTGTTATCACTGGCATTTATTGCAAAACAATTGCGCAGAAAAGGTGTTAAGCAGGATATTGGCAGTGGAAAATATGGAATGTACTGGGCCCATATCAAGAATGTTATTTCGGGTTCCGCAGGACTTGCCTATGTCCTTCCGCAGTTTAGTCGTAAACGTTTTTTACAAAAAAGGAGAATTCCATCCTTAATTCAAAAGCCTAATAGTAATAATTTTAGTCTCTATTTTCAGGCTGAACAGGCACCTACTGTTGAAAGTCGGGTGTTGTTAACAGACAAGAAGGATATCTATGGTAATCCCCAGCTTAAAATTGATTTTAAAATAAGCGAACTTGATGTTGACAGTGTTTATGAATCCCATAAATTAATACAAAAAGAACTTGCAAGACAAAGTTGTGGTACTTTAACTTTCAATAGTGATAACCCCAAAGAAGATATTCGAAATTGCAGTGCTGTCATGGGTCACCATATAGGTACAACCCGCATGGCTGTGGATAAAAGCAAAGGGGTGGTTGATGAAAACTGTCTGGTTCATAATCTAAACAACCTTTACGTGGCAAGTAGTTCTGTTTTTCCAACTAGCAGTCAGGCTAACCCAGTCTTAACCATTGTTGCTTTAGCCATTAGGCTTGCTGATCACCTGAAAACAAAGTAATCAATCACCATACAACATTGGGAAATTTGGTATGGTTTTCTTAATCCGAATAGAGGGGATACTTTTATGAGTTTTTTAGTTCGTAGTTGGTTTTTGTTGTTTTTCTTTTCTATTTCAGGAAGTAGTTTAGCTGAATTAGAGCTTGATCCTGAAACCATTGAAGGTTGTAGTACTGAAGTGAGTCTTCCGCCCGCAACCAGTCAGGCTGACGCCTCGGCAAATAAGATATTACCTCCTACACAGGGTGTATATCCGGGGCTGTACAATATCGGCTCAACATTGTCAGAGTATAAGGCGTATAAGACTAAAGCCGGTAAGGCACCTGTTATTGTGCATACCTTCCATGATTTTATTTCTTCAGAAGAACTGTTTTCAAATAATTCAAAATTAAGAGCATTTGATCAACCGCTGGAAGGTGATGACGCGCCAACGCCTTTGGCTTTGGCAACAGAACTCAGCAAAGATGGTGCGGCACTGGCTATTTCCTGGGCGATTGAATGTTGTAATTTGGAGTCAATGAGCCTTTGGTATGGTTTATCAAAAGCGAATACTGTGGTACCACGCATACTAAATGGCGATTTTGACAGTGATCTACGTACAGCAGCAAGACAGATTAAAGCGCTTGGACACCCAGTGATGCTTGGGTTATTTGGTGAGTTTGCACCTCAAGCCTGGTTCCTTTTTGGAAAGGATGGCAGAACAGCGATTAACTATAGTGAAAATATCTGTAATGGCTATGGTAACCCTGCATGGCCTGACGGACCGGAACGCGTGAGAGATACATATAGACATGTTATTGATATTTTTCGCCAGGAAGGGGTTAAAAATGTAACATGGTTTATGTACACATCGACGGGTTACATGAATGTAGATGATGAAGACTATACAGCCTGGCTTCATCCAAAATATTTTTATCCAGGCGATGCTTATATTGATTGGGTTGGGCAAAGTGCTTATTTTATAGACCCTGACAATCGCCCTGATGTGAATGAGGGCGTTCAGGATATAACAAAGGCAATCATGAATGGATACAATGCATGGGGCAGCGTAACCCAGCGGCCGTTTATTATTCCTGAGTTTGGGGCAGCCAGTGATGGCAGCCAATCCAGAGCCCAAATAATTCAAAAAGTGGTCACAGAGTTTTTACCTGGGCTGCCGAGAGTGAAGGCTTTTACATTTGCTAATGCCGAGTTATTCAAGCAGTATTTCGAAATACCCATCTTAGGAGAGCAATACCCCGATGAGATGCAAATGTGGAAATCATCGGTTATTAATAACCCCGCATTCCAGCATAGCTTAATTATCAAGTAAAGATTTTGACTCTTTCACTTTCTCCTGAATACCATTGACAAAGTGCGCTAACCCACAAATCCCCGAATTAAAATGACTAAAAAAGGGCAAGCCTTGCGGCCTGCCCTTTTCATCAGTTTACTCTCAGTTTGATTCAGGCTCTTTTACGTCCCAGCATCATCATCCAGCCCATCGCACTGCCCATTAACCAGAAGGCTGCGGGAACCGGCACACTGCTGACTTGAATCTGTGAATTTACAAATTCAGGCGTCACCGAGTTTCCTTCAGAGTCTGCCCAGACAAAAACCTTGTCATCCGCCACTTTTAACAGTAATTCAGATAATCCGTCAGCTATCGCCATAAATTCAAACCGTGCAAATTTAATCGGTGCACCCGGCTTGTTTTCTACACCAAAAAACGAGGCACCGCCTACATCTTCTGCCTTACCTGCTTGTTGTTTGGGTGTTGATTTTGCAAATTCCCAGGAATCATCAATGCTGATCGAATTTAATTTAAGTACCGATGGATTAAAATCCAGATCAATTCCAAACCCTGCCAAAGGTTTTGCAAAGTCTTTGCCGATCACATTCACGGTAAAAATATCATTGACGGTAACGTCACTTTTTTCTATCTCCATCATCACTACCGCATGGGATGCGGAACTACTCACCAATAAAGCTAAACTTAAAATCAGGTTTTTCATTGTTTTCTCCAAAATTTATAATATTGATTGGTTGCCCGGTTCAACACCGGACAACTGGATTAATCTTCCCTGATTGTTTAGCCGTAAAACGGAGATCACTGTTTAGAATCTTTGTTCTACAGGAGTCACCCGGCTACGGCTAAACAGCAGATGCAACTCCTAATCTTTCTGTAATGCAGATGGTCCCGGTGCTTTCCCGAACAGATTACGCATGCGCCCCAGATCCAGGGTATTCACGATGCCATCGTTGTTGAAATCAGCATCCGCATCACTGCTACCAAACACCTTACGAAATGCCCCCAGATCCAGCGTGTTAACAATGCCGTCATTGTTTAAATCAGCATCGCAGGCATTGCCATAGCCATCCTCATCGCTATCGGTTTGCGCGCCATTGGCTAGCCCCAGACAGTTGTCTTCGCTGTCTGCCACACCATCTTCATCGTCATCAACCGCCTGACGATAAACCGGCAACAACGTCGCATTTCTATCCATTTTCACGCTAAGCACATTGCTGTTGCTGTTTTTACTGCCAGCCCATCGTTCAAACTGATAATTACCGACTTTTAATGGCGCTTCCAATGTCACCTCTTCGCCGTGATCAAAACTACGCAGGAATTCGCCACGGCCGTCGTGACGGCCGGTTTTGTCGATGTGCTGCAGCTTGATCAACGATTCAATGTCATCCAGCCCTTTAATCAACTTTACAGTTTTCAGGTTAAAGGGTTGATCAGTGAAATCGTATTTAACCACTACCTTCATACTGGTAATGCGTGTGATTGCGCTACCTGTAGATTCACTCATCAAGGTTAAATCCGCCCACGCCCCCGGTCTGGAATACAACAACAGATCGGGATTGTCATTGCCAATGAGCGAACCGAGCAGCGAGTTGCTGGCGGCACTCAATGGCAACAACGAGACATTGCCGTCATCATAACGGTTGCGCCATTCAATCAAGCCGGTGGCGCGGTCGTTATAATGTCTAAACAACCAGGTTTCACCGTTTTTACGCAGTTTGGATATACCTGAATGAATAAAACAAATATCCATATAATTCAGATGGCCGTTATTGAGGTTTTCAAACTGCACCTCCTGCACCTTAATTTCCAGCAGACGCAGGTTTTCCTCTCTTAACGAGAACAGCCCCAGGTCGTCAACCAGATTCAAAGTACCCGCGCCTTCGTCATTGAGTTTTTGCAACACTGCAGCCGGCACATCAAAGGTCACGCCACCGGTCAACTCGCTGGACGGGTTGTTGTTGTACTCATCAAGAATTTCAAACGCGATATCGGCCAGTTGATCTTCATAAATGGCTTTCAAATCAGTGAAATCCTGCTTACTCAGATTACGTGCTGTATTGTTGTCGCAACTGTCACCACTCAGCCCTTTACCCAAATCGTTTTCATCCACGGCGATAGCCAGGCGGCAGAAATCGGCAAACAGACGGTTCAGATCCAGCTCTTTATCAAACGGTTTCAGCAAACGGTATTCATATGCTCTCACCATATAATATTGATACAACTGCAAGCGATGACGGGCGCGTTGCGCCATACCCTCAAGATAACCGGTGACACGTGGATTCAACGCCGCTGTCGTGTCATTAATCACCTCATTCATCGCATCAATCGCCAACATGTTTTTGGTGATTGCCGAGGCATAGAAATTGATCTTCTGAATCGTGCTTAACAATTCGGCAGCAAATTCCGCTTTGCGCTGATTCAGTGCCTTGATCTCGCCGATTATCTCGCGATAGCGATCATCTTGTGCCAGAATGCGGTTAAGCTCTTCGCGCACGGCAGGATTAGGTGCCGATGAACCGGCAATGATTTGCACCGTAGAACCCAATTCTTTTACTACTGGTTTACGCAATTCATTAAGACGTTGCGCACCTTCCATCGCCACACAGGCTTTGACCAGCGGGCCGGATTGTTCGGCACATGCCAATAACGCGTCGGTATCCTCAAGTTGCCCGTCAATACCTTCATTCCAATATTCATCCAGTGCATCACCGGCAGAGTCTCCTGCGGTATGCAACAGCTCCTGCTCTAACGGTTTATCCGGGTCAATATCCGGAATACCGGAGACGAAATTTCCAACAAAGTTCAGCACTGGCTGCGTCACCGGAAACACTTCCGCAACCTTATTCAAGGTTCTGCCAAAACTGCGAATTAATGCCGCATTTTTAGCTTTAGGTAATAATTCCTCTTCCAGTTGCTTGATTTTTTGCTTTTGCAGATCAATATCGCTTGCCAGATTTTCAATTTCATTCTGCAAGCGCGGAATGCTGTCTATCGCGACTTCATACTGCGCCTTGTAATCGTCTATCTGGGTTTTAAGCGTACCCACCATATCTTTGGCAGTGGTACGACGCGCATCAATGCTGTTGGCACCGTTACTCATCCAGTAGTTCAGCCACAATACATCCATGGCAGTATCAATTTCCTGCTCGAACGCAGCGCGGTTGACTTCAAAAGACAACAACGGCGACCAGCCCACGGGATTCCCGAAATAGTCCAGGTTGGCGTGCAATTGTTGTTGCAGGCTATTGAACTCATCCTGAAGTTGCAGAAGTTCAGTCTGTTTCTGGTCACGCAAAGCTGTGGCTTCTTCAATAGGCAACCCTGTCGGAACCACATTCCATTCATCAGAAGCAACATATTTATCCAGCTCTGTTAGGCGAAGCGTAAGCATGTCATCCGTTTGATCATAGTACCCATACAAATAGGCATCACGGATATAATTCAATACCTGAAACAGTGATTCTGATGTGATCCAGGCATAACGATTCGATGTTAATTCGGCAGATGCAGCTCGCCCGACTGTTCCAAACGGCGGCGTAGCACGCGCACCAGATGAAGACGTGTGGCTGGAATTTTTACAGGATTGGTTGTCCTCCCCCACGTTAGTACAAATCCAGTGTCGACTTGAAACCGGCTTGCCTGCCGCTCCCCCAGCGTATGAAAGACCATTATTGGCACGCTGGCCGGCACTGCCGCCGCTGCTCAGTACATAAGCCGTCAAATCCGTATTAAACTTAATACTACCTGCATTACCGCCTGTGCCAGGAATACCTCCTGCAGTAGCAGCCCAGCCATTGCCTGGTCTTGCCGAGGTTCCGGCGGTTTTCGTGTTACAACTGCTTTTTAAGGAAACGTAGGTATAGTTCGTGGTATTTTTAAACTCCCAACTTTTACGTCCCAGACACAAGAATCCGTAACCGACTGTGTATTTCCCCTTAAGCACACTTCGACTGGCACCATTATCACCTTTACGACCCGGGCCTGCCGGGCCCCCTTGTCCACCCCGGGTAATCAGGCGGTTATTAATGGAAGATGCATTAAATTGTTGAATGTTTATACTAATGTTTCCTGCAGTGTATCCTGCAATACCATTGCGACCTGCATAAACATGATCCCTGACTTTATCCGGCCCGCCTGGCGCTAACGGGATATCCAGAGGGGTTGTACTGATTGAAGCAATAACACCCTGCTTGTCTTCAAAATTCAGTTGGCGTGCAAAAATATGAATATTTGTTTGCGGCAGACGCAATAAGGAACGTACGTTGACTGTATCGGCATAAATGACCAACTCTCTAATATCCTTTTTGGCATCAAATCTCCATAAGCCATTGGAATGATCTGGATCAAACACAATCGTGTGACCGCTAATCACCACCTTGCGTAAATGACGCTGTGCGCCATTAAAAAAAGTAGAAAAAGACTCTTTTTGATCTGTCACTGAGAAATATCGCCTATCTTCCGGATCCGGCAGTGGATGCCCGGGTTGCAAACCAAAAGCAGTTTGCTCGGCCTGCAATTCCTGTAAAGGCGTTACCGTCACATCCTGCGAGATGGATTGCCCGTCCTGATCGGCAAAAAAAGTGATCTTGAACGGGTCAATGTCATCAAGGTGCGGTGCATATCCAAACTCACCGGTATTTTCATCCAGCCTGAACTGACCCAATGCCGAACCGTCATCGCTCATGGAAAACAAGGGAGCGTCTCCCAGCGACGTTGCTTTTAATTGAAAACCGAGCGTTGCCGGCTGGTGTTCCGAAACCCACACACTTTGCGGCGGGATGTCGCCAATTTCAAATACGACGGCTTGTACCACCGCGCTTTGAAGGCTCTGTAATACAAACACGTAGCAGAGCAGGATTTTGCAGTAACGGGAAAGTTTACGTTCAACACTCATGACCTCCCCCCTGCCGTGTAAACGACCTGTCACAACGATAATTCGTTGGGTATGTAAAGTACGTTTTGCTCTTCATTTTTCCCCTCCAGTTATGCTGTGCAGCACGCGCCACACAGCATCGAATAATTAATGGTTACCCCCGCACTTCTTCGGTTGTTGCTGCAGGTAGGTGCGCCAACATTCCTGTGTGAGTGTGCAGACACGATAGCGCTTCAATGATGAAGCTGTTGGCATAAACAATGGCGAAATATGATGCTTTATGAAGAAGAATGAAAATTACACTGATCGACTTGCTTCTCAGTGCGGTTCTGTCATATTGAAAGTAAATTTTTTAGCAGGCAATTAAAAAGATGACAGGCAAAAAGGTCGCTATTTTAGGGGGAGGTATCGCCGGTTTAAGTGCCGCTCAGGAATTAATTGAACGCGGCTTTTCTGTGGATATTTATGAATCTCGTCCCATACCCGGCGGTAAGGCACGCAGTTTTGATTATCGCCCGGCTGATGCCGATAAACATTGGCGACGAGGATTACCGGCTGAACATGGCTTTCGTTTTTTTCCTGGGTTTTATCGTCACATTATTGACAGCATGCAACGGATTGACGATTTTGCCCCAGGTAGCAAAGTCATTGACAACCTGGTCGCTGCCGACGAGATTGGCCTGGCCGCGTATGAGCATGAGCTGATCAGGCTGCCCGCCGGCATTGTCCCCACACCAGGGGGGGTGCTTGATTTTTTAAAACAATATAAACAGGCATTAGCCCCGTTATTAAATGAAGGAGATATCGCCTGCTATGCCGAAAAAATCTGGCAGATTCTCACCAGTTGCCAACAACGACGCATTGCCGAGTATGAAAAAATAGGCTGGCAGGAGTTTATTGATGCCAATAACCCGGAACGCTCGGAACATTACTACAAATATTTCGGCAAACTGGCACGTTCCCTGGTCGCTGCCGATCCTGAACAGGGCAGTGCCAAAACCATTGGCGACATTACCGTGCAGTTGTATCTGGATATGTCCCGTCAGGGCATTCATTTTGATCGCGTGTTAAACGGACCGACCAATGAAATGTTTATTCACCCCTGGCTTCACGACTTAATCAATAAAGGCTGCAATTACTATCTGAATACGTCGGTCAGCAAGATCAAATGCGAGAACTCGCGCATTTCGGGTGTCACTATTCACGAAGAAACGCGGTGGCAACAACGTATTCAATGCCCACTGCAATGTGACGACGCGTGTAAATCAATTGAACATTGCCGCAAGCAGGCCATTCGTGTGTTGGCCTGTGACCGCGAACAGGTGACTGAATATGAGCCTGTGTTTCCAGTTGATGCTGAACATCGCTCATTAGAGATTGAAGCGGATTATTTTATCGCTGCGATGCCTGTTGAAGTGATGGCGAAACTCCTCAATGAAGACTTGTTGGCCGCAGATTCATCTTTAAAAAACATTAAAACCCTGGCAAATAATACGGCCTGGATGAACGGCTTGTTGTTTTATCTGGACAAGGATGTCGAGGTTTGCAAGGGGCATACCGTCTACGTTGATCCGCCCTGGGCTCTGACCTCGATTTCGCAAATTCAGTTCTGGAAAAATAATGTCGATATTCGGGATTATGGTCAAGGTGATGTCGGCGGAATTTTATCGCTGGATATTTCTGACTGGGATAATCCTGAAAATCCGGCCTATTATCTCAGCCGCGATGAAGTGATTGCCCAGGGTTGGGCGTATGTTAAGCGTTGTTTAAATCATAAGGAACAGCACATCAGCGACTATCTGTATGCCTGCCTTGACCCGAGTATTGAGGAGTTTTTGCAGTTGCAGCAATTGTTGGTCGAACAAAAAAACAAATTTAAAGGAAGCCAATCCGATGAAGACAAGCAAAAGATAAAATCAATTTTGTCACAACAGCAACAAAAGCTGGAAAACCTTGAGCCCTTATTGATCAATAAAGTCAATACCTGGGCATTACGCCCTACCGCGCATACCCGCATTGACAACTTTTTTCTGGCCTCGGATTATGTGCGCACCAACACTGATCTGGCCAGCATGGAGGCGGCCAACGAAGCAGCGCGTCGCGCCGTTAATTGCATTCTGGATCAGGCAGGGGTAAAGCGGGGCAAGTGTAAAATTTGGCAAACGCAAGAGCCGTGGATTCTGGCTCCTTATCGTTGGCTGGATAAACGTTGTTTTAATCAAGGGCTGCCGTGGCAAAAGCAAATGCCCTGGTTTATCCGGCTTCTGGTTATCATCTGGCAACACCTGCATGTCACGGGACGTCGCTTGTCGACCATGTATCGACAGGGCAAGACCGTGCTCACCCAATTAAGAAAATAGTAATCACGTATAGATTAATCTGATTGAGAATTGATATTGCAACCAAAGGAGTCATTGTGCTTATACGTTGGTCAACATACTCTCTGGCCCATTATTTATTGCATTTCCCATTTGATAAACCCTATGGGAACGCCTTATTATTGCCGTTCATTTCAATAATAAGAGATCGCCCCCCATGCCTCCGTCAATTCGCTTTGCTTTTCAAAGCATTATCATGCTGGTTTCTTGTCTGCCCGCCTTGGTCTTTGCGGTAAACCCTGATGACTTTTCCATCGAACAGTTGATGAACATGAAAGTCACCACCCCCAACCGCAGTGAACAATCCTTCTCCGATACCGCATCAGCGGTCTTTGTGATCACCGAAAATGATATTCGACGCAGTGGTGTAACCAGCATTCCAGATGCCCTGCGCCTGGCACCCGGTATTAATGTCGCGCAAATCACTTCCAGTAAATGGGCCATTTCTGCACGTGGTTTTAATAGCCGCTTTGCCAATAAATTACTGGTCTTGGTGGATGGACGTGCCGTTTATAATCCCGATTTTAACGGCGTGTACTGGGAGGCTCAGGATATGGTGCTGGAAGATATTGATCGCATTGAAGTGCTGCGTGGATCTGGGGCCAGCTTATGGGGTACTAACGCGGTGAATGGTGTCATTAACATCATCACCAAACATACTGAAGAGACCCAAGGCGGCCTGGTTTCAGCACTGGCTGGCAGTGAAGATCAAGGTATAGTCAGTCTTCGCTATGGCGATGCTATCAACTCGCAAACCCATTTTCGTGTATACAGCAAGTATTCCAACCGAGATGGCCTGGTAGATGAACAGGATAACGATGCGCATGATTCCTGGGAGGTCAGTCGTGGCGGATTCAGGCTGGACTGGCATTCTCTGGCCGGAACAGAACGTTTCAAAATTCAAGGCGATTACTATGCACAGGATGCACACATCAATCTGAATATCCCCAACGCTGTCAGTTTTACACCCACCCGGGATAAAGGGGAAATGTCCGGCGGACATATCCTGATGCGGTTTGAGCATGATTTTTCATTGTCTTCACGTGTAAGCGCACAACTCTATTATGATCATTATCAACGGAATGATTTATTTCAGAACACCCTGCGCGATGCGGTCGATTTCGAATTTAAACACGAAGTGGCACTTTCAGCTGACAACACACTGGTGTGGGGGGGCGGCTACCGTTTTTCACATGATGAAGGGCTGCAGTCATCGGTTGCCACGCTTAGGCCAGATCAGCAGGAAAAGGATTTACATTTATACAGTCTGTTTTTTCAAGATCGACAACAGTTTTTTGAGGGCGATGTTGAATTGAGTTTTGGTACGCGCGTGCAGCACTATAATTTTGGAGGCTGGCAATTTGAACCGAATATCAAGGCGTTATGGAAGCTACATCCCGAACACCGGTTGTGGGTTTCTTTGTCGCGTTCAATTAGGCGCATCTCCAGGGTGGAAGATGCCATTATATTTAATCCCATACGCCTATTTCCAACCCTGCCCTTTTCTTTCGTACTCACCGGCAATAACCAGCTTGACCCGGAGGAGCAATACAGCGCAGAACTGGGCTATCGTTTCTGGCCACTGAAAGAGCTCTCTGTTGATATGACAGTGTTTTACAATGATTACGATAATATTGTCGCCCCCCAACCGGGCGCAGTAAACCTGGCGACACTGCAAGTTCCATTGATTTTTAGCAATGCCGAACAAGGTGAAACCTGGGGATTTGAATTAGCCACTGACTGGCGTCCGCTGGATAGCACTCGCCTGCAACTATCCTACAGCTACTTGCACAGCAATTTCACCCGTACCGCGGCCAATACCAGCCCGGTGCCATTTGGCTTAGGGGACAACCGCAACCCACACCACCAACTGTCCATACGCTTATCCCAGGATATTGCCAGGGATATCCATACCGATTTATGGCTACGCTATACCAGTGCCATTGATGAAGCATTCACTTCTCTGCCAAATATCGTGCGTTCTGTTGATCATTATTGGCAACTGGATGCCCGCATTGCCTGGACACCACTCAAACAGCTGGAATTATCCCTGGCCGGGCGTAACCTGCTCAACAATAGCCAGCTGGAATTCTACGAGGAATTTGGCACGTTTCCCACCCAGGTGCAACGTAGTGTGTATGGGCAAATTCGCTATCAATTTGAATTTTGACCGCACCCAGATGATGACGACTCACCTCATGATTATAAAATTGCATGGTCAGTAAACACATAGCGTTTACATGGCGATCTTGTGTGTCGCTTCTGCTGCTGTGCCTGGCTGCAGTTGTGATGGCTGCACCCAGCATAGATGAGTCCACTTTAAAAGCCATCTTTACCTACAAATTCAGTAAGTTCACTGAATGGCCGCAGACCACTGTACCCCCCTCAACGGGCAGTTTTACGTTGTGTATTCTGGGGGAAAATTCACTTTCGCATCACTCTCTTAATGCCATTCGTGATAAGTCTGTAAAAAACCTCCCTCTGCACATTCTGTTATTCAGAAATGGCATACTGCCTACCAAAGCGATTGATAAGTGCCAAATGTTATTTGTCAGTCACTCTGAAAAGCATCGCATCCCCAGTATTTTGCAGGCATTAGAAAAAAAGCCGATATTAACCCTCAGTGATATTAATGACTTCTCGCAACAAGGCGGCATGATCACTTTCCGCGTCATCGAACAACAATTGCGCTTCGAGATAAATGTACACGCGATTGAAGCCGCTGGCTTGACTCTGGCATCGATCATCCTGGAACTTGGCGCCATCGTGACCACTGAACCCCATCAAGAGCTTTAGCCATGCTCGGGATGCAACGTTTACCCATTGCGCAAAAATTATTGTTGATCATGCTGACAACCACCATGTCAGTGGTGCTGATGTTATCGCTTGCTATTCTTATTCAACGCGCCTTCAGCGAACAAAAAGCACTTAAGCAACAGCTCTCCAGCCTGGCTGAAGTCATTGCCTCGCGCAGTACAGGGGCGTTAAGTTTTTATGATCAGCAGGCCGCCACTACCAACCTGAGAGCGCTGGAACCGACCTCCAGTATTTTGTATGCCGGTCTTCGTGACCAGCAGGGACACCTGTTTGCCAGTTATACACGTCCTCCCAACAAGGTAAACGAAGCGCCGCCTTACTTTGCTGATACCTCACCTGTTGTTGACCCTTATCTTGATCTATTTGCTCAACATATGGTCATCGTTAAGCCGGTGATTCTTGATAACGAACAAATTGGAGATATTTATCTGGTGGCCAGTTTGCTTGAATTCCGCGACGATATGCTGAATTACAGCCTGGTTATGTTGATGATTATTGCAGGCGCATTTGTTGTCGCCTTGTTGTTATCTGCCAAATTAAATCAGATTATCTCCAGTCCGATCAAAAATCTCCATGACGCCATGCAATCTGTCACTATTAACCAGGATTACAGTATTCGAGCGCAGACGTTGAATGAAGATGAACTGGGGGCTCTGGTCAACGGCTTTAATCAAATGTTGCAACAAGTTCAGTTACGAGATAGCGAACTGGAAACTTACCGTCATAACCTGGAAGGCCAGGTCTCGCTGAGGAGTGAAGCCCTGTTGGAAGCGAATAAACAACGTATTCAGTGGTTGGAAACCATGGCGGGCTTTTTAAGACATGAATTAAAAAATACCACCGTCGGCGTAAAAACCTCACTGGATTTAATTGAAAAACGCCAGCAAACCGGCAAACCTATAGAAATCTACCTTGAGCGGGCGCGCAAAAGCATGGCCTTTATGAACAGCCTGCTGCTCAGTGTCAGTGATGCCAGTTCGCTGGAAGCAGCCATTTATAAAGAAACACTGGTCCCCCTGGACTTGTCTGCATTAATTAATAGCCGGGTAGCGGAATATCAGGTGATGTATCCCGATACCTTGATAGCGTGTAATACAACGCCCAACATTTGTATTGAAGGTCAACAGGCGCGGCTGTTACAAATGTTAGATAAATTATTTTCCAATGCACGCGAACACGCCGAAACAAATAGCAAAATCATCATTTCGCTTACCTCAAGAGAGCATGAGTGCCAATTGAGTGTCACAAACAAAGGCATCCCCTTACCTGAAGATAAAGACAAAATATTTGAGTTATTTATTTCTATGCGCGACCAGAAGCATAAGAATACCGACAATTTTGGCTTAGGCTTATACATCGTCAAGCTGATTGCCGAATCTCATCAAGGACAGGTACAGGCAAACAGCCCAGAACAGTTTGAAGGTGCCGAGTTTGTCGTCAGCCTACCGTTAATCCTAAATAAATCAGTTGACCGCTAAACTTATCTGTCAACTGATTTATCAGGCTAATACAGGCATAGCTTTAAACCTACATCTTGCAACAGACAAACGCGTCAGCGTTCAATCCAGCGATACCCGGTTCCCCGCTCATTTTTTATACAGTCAAAATCCGGGTAGATAGCACGGAAGCGTGAGCGAATGGTTTTTATATGGGCTGATATTGTATTCGGCTCAACATAAATATTGGCTGCTTTCATGAGTTGTTCAAAGGTTTTTGCCTGCCCTGCTGGATGCATCAGGGCTTCGACAATCCAATACTGGGTCAGCGTCAGCTCCACCGCCTGTCCATCCCAATAAGCCAGTAATTTGTCTTTATCAAGATACAGTCTTTGCTTGCTATGGGTTAATTCAGGCGCTTCAGTCAGGGGATTATACTCCGCCAATTTTTGCATACGTCTCAATAACGCCTGAATACGGACCACCAGGTATTCCACACTGATGTCTTTGGTTAAATAATCATCTGCACCCAATCGCATGCCGGAAATTTTGTCATGTTCGCTGCCGTGCGACGTCAAAAAAATAATCGGCAGCGTGGCAGAATGGCGGCGCAAGTCAGTGCATAACTGAAATCCGCCTTCACGGTCTTCCGCAAGACTGATGTCTAAAATGGCAATATCAGGCAGCTGCCGATTAAAATAGTCTTGCGCATCTTGCCGATTACTGAATGCCGTTACAGAAAACCCTTCATCTTGCAGAATCTCTGTGTAGTTTTCACGAATCACCTCATCATCTTCAACCAGTACTATGTGTTTTTTCATGACTATTTAACGCAGATGCATTGCACGTTTATTCATTGGTTTTTTGTCAAATCATCCCGAATGACTCAGCCACAGTCTTAATCGCATTCCCGTTTCACTGCTGAACCCAGTTGTCGGCCACACCAGTTCACCCTGTTCATTGATGATAAAAACAGCTGGAACGCCACGAACGCCAAACGTTTCAGCGATGCTGCCTTCATGATCATTAATGACCTGCCAATCCAGATGGTTTTTATTCAGATAGGCACGAATTTCATCATCACCACCAGATTTGACTGCGACTGTCACCAATGGAAAATCCATCATAACAGAGTTAATGGTGTCGACCATGCGGTCACAGATGCCACACCATTCTGCCCAGAAGTAAAGAACTGTGGGGCCTTGTGAGATTTTTTGCATCACATCCTGTCCAGACAGCGTTGGTTGCTTGATGGGAGGTAATGCTCCTGTCTTCAAGCCCGGATGAACAACAAACTGTAGCGCAAAAAACAGCATGGCTGCAAGCAGATAAAACGCCGCTTGTTTTACAAATTTCATTGGTTAAAGCCCTTCCATTACGTTGTGTCCATGTTCCTTCAGCCAGTGGCGATGCTGTCGGTATTCCGGCAAATGCTGCTCGACCAGCGACCAGAAGGCGGCTGAATGATTGCGGTGTTTGATATGGCATAACTCATGCACAACCACATATTCGAAAACCGGTTCCGGGGCCAGCAACAGCAACACATTTAAATTGATGTCATTATGGATTCCGCAACTTCCCCAGCGGCTTTTCATTAATTTAATACTGATTTTGCGCGGGAAAAGTTGAACCTGCTGTGCATGTTTTTTTATCAACACGTTCGCCTGCTGCAGTGCCTGGGCTTTCATCCATGCATAAAGCCGGTGTTTTATTTCGTCACTGTAATCAGCGGCTGGATTGCCGCTTATCTTCACGACAAAGCCTTGTTCTGGCTGAAAATCGAGCATCATATGATCTTTGTCATGCTCAATAATCAGTGGCCAATGTTGGCCTAAATAAGGTATCAAAGCACCCGCTTTATATTTCTCTGGTGCCAGGCTTTTTACCGCCTTTTGCTGAATTTGAAGTCTTTGCCTGGCTGTATTGATCCAGTCTTTGCGTGCCTTAACAAACTGAGTTATGACTGAAACAGGGACATGGTGGGGGGCCACCACTTCAACGCTGTCCTTCTTGACTACCAAACGGGTATTTTTAGCACGTTGGCTGCGTCTGATTGAAAAATCGACGGGTAAACCTGAGGTCAACGTGTTATCTCCATCATTCTAAGGCGTAGTTCTGCCCATAAATCCAGATTATTAGAATGACCCAAATACTTATCCATGCCACGTTTTTTGGCCAGCCACAATCCAATCCCGTTAAAGCTGTAGATGGGGACAAGATCATCTCTTAAGGGGGCTGGTTTGATTTCAGCAATCAAGTTATCCAGCACGACAGGTACTGAATCGGGATCTTTTTTGTAAGTCAGTACCATATGCGCCTGATTCAATTGAATGGCTTTGACATAGGTTAGTCTCAATTTATCTTCATCAATGCCCAATTCCTTCAATGTAAAGTATTTGGCTATGGAAAAATCTTCACAATCACCAGCACCAATCGCCATAAATTCGATGGGGGTTGCCCAGTAATCGCGTGTAAACCACAAATCAATATCATCCATGAATCGAATATGGGTATTAAAAAAGGTGTTAACTAATGTCAGTTTTTCCTGTTCTGGCAAACCTTTGCTTTGGTCGATTAAATCCAGCCATTGCATCACACGGGCAACAGCAGCTTCTCCGTATTGTTTTTCGATTTTGTTAATTAATGCTTCATTTATCAACAACGAGGCAGCAATAGTCATGCTAAAAAACATGCCTATCCAGTACCCATGCAGTCTGTTGTTTACCAATGTAAGCAACCGAAAATTAATAGCTGGCCGCATAAACTCCCGATGCAGACAGTAAGGCGCTGTCTTCACGTGTGGTTTGTTCTGCCAGGATTCTGACGTCCTGAAAGTGTGAATATTGGGCAAGCGACTCGATATAGTCCTGCTGGCGCTTTTCGGTAGCAATATTCTGCGTAATATGGCGGGCAAGCCGGATGTAATCAGGTTTGATCAGTGTACTCTGTTGCAGGGAGATGGTCGCCGGTTCAAACCGTTTCAACATCATCTGGACGCCTAATTCATGGATAACATCGGTAAAGGCTTTTAATGTTTGCAATTCTTTAACCGCATGATAAGCCGAAACGCTAAATACCAATTTCCCTGCTTCAAATGGCAGACGTGAAAGCTTTTTCTGTAATACCTCATGAAAACCAGTATTTTTAATGGTTCTGACTGACAGATTAATAACCACTTTATATTTACATTGTGTTTGCTGGATATGTTGAATCACATGTTCCAGCACTTTTATTTCATAATCAACGATTTCAGGATATTTTTCTGCCATCGCAATAAAAACTGCGACAGGCAATTCATTGTTTTTATCATCAAGTAACTGGACACAGGCCTCTTTCATAACGACACTTCCCGTGTGCAGCTGCTCCATTGGTTGTATAAATTCCAGCGGAAAATGTACTCGCTGTATATTTGATAAAATCAGTTTTCTCCAGGTCAGTTGGTCATACACTTTTGCCGTTTCATGCTTAATGTAGAAACCATTCTGAGTAATCAACGTTGCGTGTGCATAAGCTTCTTCAGCAGCATTCAGTAAACTTTCAACGGTATCAAATACTACACCTGACACTATTCCAATATGGGTGATATCAGCACTATGTGTATAGCGCTCAAGTGTTTTAAGGCTTTCACTTAAATTTCTTGCCAGCAAGATAATTTCATCTTTCTTGTCATGCTGAATGACAACGGCAAATTCTCCGCCGTAAATTCTAAACCCGCTGGCTTTATAACTGGCATATCGTTCACAGAATTGCTTAAGCAAACCCGCAAAAACCACAATACAGTGCTCAAGTTGGTAACGTTCCAAAGATTTCACCAGTTGATCCAGGCAATCCATTTTTATTTTGAACAAATAAAAAGAGTTGTTTGCATTCATCAATTCGATCAGATGTTGCTCAAATACAGCTTTATTAGCCAGCCCCGTCAGTTCATCCTGCAATAGTTCCTGACCTAAGGTATCAATCCGTGCATGCAATTGATTGGTCATCACTTCAAGGCTGGATGACATGGCATTCATTGTCGATGCAAGCTGTCTGATTTCACGTGTGGACGGTAAAGGCTGGACGGTGACAAATTCGCCTTCTGCAATCGTCTCTGCCTGCTTCTCCAGTTTGAACAAAGAAGTTAACAAAAACCTGATTAATATGTACAAGATAATCAAGGCCACAAAAAACAGAGTGAAAGATGACAGTAATGAGTCTTTGGCTTGTTGATATAAGTTGCGGTAAGCATAATCCGGACTGACTACCACATTTATATCCCCTTTTGTCTCCCACTTGGATGTAACCTCAGCATTTGCGGTTGCTAAAATCATTGGAAACCAGTCTCTGAACCAGCCAGGCACACCAGGATAAGCTGCTTTCTCTTCAAGCTTTACAATCGCTGTACCTGAGGGATCAAGAAATTCAATCTTCTGGTAATAACCGCGGTCAAAAGCCGCTTGCAATATGGATTCAATCACCGGCTCTTGTTGATCAGCAATAAACAGTCCGGCAGATAATGCGAGAGATGTTGCTGTATCCTGAGCATGGATGCGAGCCTCATCCTGTAGCCAATGGTGCGTACTGCGTACACTTACCATAAAATTTAACGCAAATATTGCGAAAAAAAGCCCTGCTATCAGGACTACCAATTGCCTTGAAAGTGACATACGTTTCTATTCTATGGTGGCAGTTTCTGTCTGATTAATCATGTGAGAGGCCAATTGTCCCAAGGCTTTGAGAATCTGTTGCCTTAACTCGTCTTCCATTTCAATTTCGTACAGTGCTTTGTTCATGCACATCATCCACTGGTCTCTTTCAATTTGACCGATTGTGAAAGGGAGATGACGCATCCGTAATCTTGGATGCCCAAACTCTTCAATAAACAAATCCGGCCCACCCAGCCACCCGGATAAATATTTAAACAATTTTTCTTTTGCGCTGGTCAAACTTGGGCCATGTGCCTGTCGAACCGCCTGTGCTCCTGGCAAAGTATCCATAAAAAAATAAAACCTGTCGACCAAACTCTGCAGTTTGGGCTCTCCGCCTATTAAATGGTAAGGTGTGATCTCTTCTTGATTCATGAAAAATTAGCTCGCCTGTCGTGTGTCCTTTTCAACTTTAAATTCACAAAATGAATAAAAAATATAAATACTGCGGTTGCTTTCTTACAAAAACATGGAAACTCTAGTACTATTTATTCGTCTTATCATAATCTTGAATCCGTTACTTCACTACGGCACAGGATAATATTAACATTAACTTGAAATAGTTTAGGAATTACTATGAGACTAACTACTGCCACATCACGCTCACAAGAGAGCATTATTTCTACAAACAAAGTGTTAAAAAACACTTATATGCTATTGTCGATGACTTTATTGTTCAGTGCGACTACAGCTGGCTTATCCATGTTGTTCAACCTCCCTCACCCGGGGATATGGATTACCATGATAGGCTATTTCGGCCTGTTATTTTTAACCCATAAATTTAGCAACAGTGCATTAGGTCTGGTTTTCGTATTTGCCCTGACAGGTTTTATGGGACTGACATTAGGCCCTATTATCAGCGCATATTTAACCATGTTCAGCAACGGCCATGAATTAGTCATGACCGCTTTAGGCGGTACTGGCGTTATTTTTCTAGGGCTCTCTGGCTATGCATTAACGACACGTAAAGACTTCAGCTTCATGGGGAGTTTTTTAATGATAGGGGTTTTAGTCGCATTTTTGGCCGGTCTGGCAGCTTTCTTCCTGCAGATGCCAGCACTTTCATTAGCTGTATCAGCCATGTTTGTTTTGTTGATGTCTGGTCTGATTTTATATGAAACAAGTGCCATTATTCATGGCGGTGAGACGAATTACATTCTGGCCACTGTGTCTTTATATGTCACTATTTACAATTTGTTCACCAGCCTGCTGCATCTTCTGGGCGCATTATCAGGCGAAGAGTAGTTTTACGTTGATTTGCCTCATAAAAAAGCCCGGTAAAACCGGGCTTTTTTATTTATGTAAACGCGTCAGCAAATTAGCTTCTTCTACACTTAAACCATAATTGTTGACCAGTTCCTGCGCATCTGCTCCATCTCGAATCTTCTCTATCGCCTCCTGATAGCCTGTTGAATCATCAGTCCCCCCCTCCTGTACTGATGGGGCAATATTTATTTTGCCATCCATTTCCTGCAGTTTTATATCATTACTATTAACCTTGTTATCTATGACGACAGCTGCTGAACATAATCCGGTAAGGTCTTTTTCATGGCTGGCAAGAATGTCCTGCAGCTCCACCAAGTGCGAATCAAGCCGACTCATTTTGCGCCACAAATAAATCATTGCAACAACCAGCAGGCCACAAAAAGCACTCAGAATATAAACGATTTGATCAGCCATCAAACTCTTTCATCAACATGTTGGGGAGTTTGTTCTAATTCCTTTTCGGCATGTTTTTCTGGCGATTGATGAGAGTGTTGCTCTTGGTCAGTCTTCTCATCCCGCTGAATTTTCTTTATCTTTAGTACTGCATTTGGAGGGGATACCGGGTTAATTTCCATCAGTCAACGCCTACAGATGATCATCATTTACAATCAGAATAATTCCAGTTCTGCCTTTTCATCGTCGCTCAAGAATTTATTCAAATCGACCAGAATCAATAATTCATTATTTCTGCTGGTAACCCCTTGAATATATTTCGAACTTTCTTCATTACCGACATTAGGTGCCGTTTCAATTTCGGACGCCCTCATTTCTACCACTTCTGCAACGCTATCCACCAGAATTCCAATAATATGATCTTCGGTTTCAATGATCACCACCCGAGAAGCGTCATCGGTTTCTTTAGACATTAATCCGAAACGACTTCTGGTATCAATGACGGTAACAACGTTACCTCTTAAATTTATTATCCCCAACACATAGGAGGGTGCACCCGGAACAGGTGCGATTTCAGCAATTCGAAGCACTTCCTGAACCTGCATTACATTAATGCCGTACTTTTCATTACCAAGACAAAAAGTGACCCATTGCATGATAGGATCATCTTGATTGTTAATCTCACTCATTGATTTATTTCCTGGGAATTACAGAGAAGTTATTTAACCTAACAATATAAAATGTAATTTTAGTAGAAAATAAAAATTGTGAGCGTTAAATCACTTATCAAACAATGCTCTTCAAGACATTCAATTTAGCGAAAAAGCCACGAAAAAATCTACTACCCTGATCAATTTCAGTTTGGGCTGCTACAACTACACTTCATGCAAAAATACTTAACACACCTTGTTTGGCTATCGCGCGTCCGGCTTCAATTTCGTCCAGCACTGACATTTCCTGCTCTGCCTGAGCACGTTGCTGTTGCGGTTCATCCTGTTGCTCACGCTGTTGCCCATCACTGCTCATCATAAAAGGCGAGGATGATTTTTGTTCTGATTGCTGCTGGGAAACATTGACATCGACCAGGTTCAACTGCTGACCACCCAGCATTTCCTTAAGCTTGGGCAGGGCGGCCTCGATGGCGTCCTTCACCATGCCATGTTGAACGGAAAAGGCAATAGATGTCTTGTCATTATCGACATCGACCCGAATAGATACCGGCCCAAGATGTTTTGGGTTCAGATTCAACTGTGCCGTCGGTATCGACTGTTTATGCATGAAAACCAACCGTTGTGCCAGCTCATTTCCCCAGTCTGGATCGGCCATTCGGCTGTTCATCGGCGCAAGTTCTGCACTGTTTGCTCGTGTCGGCATTCTTTCATTGAGTGCAACATCGGCAACAGAACGGAAAATCTGTTTACCCGTATCATCTACACTCTGTTCAACTATCTGATCAGCTGATTGCTGATGTGCCCAAAAATCTGCACTGTGCTCATCACTTTCAGTATGCTCAGAAAACGAAACATCAGTTTCCAACGTATCCTGGATGTGCCCCACCTTTTCTTCCTGCTCAACAGCTTGCAATGTTTCAGTTTTAGTTGAGGACGACAACACCGACGCCAAAGATGCTTTTTTTTCCTGCTCTGCGCCATCCATACTGGACAACGCTACCGACTGTTTACTCAGCTCGCCTTGTTCAGTTAACAACGCGGCCATTCCTTGAGCCTGTTGCTGAACCTGGGGATCAATAAATTCAGCGACGGATTCAGTATGCACAGAAATTTCCGGCGCTAATTGCCGATCAAGTTCATCAACCGTGGAGACCGAGGCTGAGTCGATAGTTGACAAAATATCAGCCAGCACCTGAAAAGTCTCCTGCAAATCAATATCTTCTATTTCACCCTCAAGCCGGGAGTCCAGCACCGGCAAGGTGACGCCGTTCTGCAGGGCAAAATTTTGCAGGTCGGCAAGAACCGTCCCCTGTAATGCCTCGGGTAAAGGCATTCCCTGCACCTGCTGTTGCTGCAAGATGGCCAGTTGTTCACCCAACGCCGTGTTCAATAACCCGGCAAACAGGCCTTGCGGCGCAGAATCCGCTGCCAGACCATCGCTATTTTGCGCAGAGCCATTCAACATTGGTTGAATGGAAGCAATATCAAAATTCATACAACCACTCCTGAACGCTTTATTTCTTAATGATAAAGCACTTTACATACCACTTTCCCGGGTTGGCCGTCCTGCCCGTTCATCCAGCTCGGCCTGCTCTGCTTTTTGCTGACGGTGATTTTCCTGGTTCACCGCGTGTTCACATATTTTTTGTAAGCCACTTACTTTGTGGTGTCTGTTTTCCCAAGCCTGCTGAGCTTTATCCAGCTCCTGCTGATGAGTATCCATCGCCTGCACCTGCCCTTCAATCGCCTGATCCAGCTTGGCAATAAATGCTCTGAATTCCATCAATGTTCCAATCGACATACTGGCTTCATTAGCATGTTTTTGCAGATAACCCTGTTTATAGGCTTTCAAGTTCTCCAGCTGACTTTCCATGTCTTGTGCTTTTGCCCGCAACTGAACCAACACCTGCAATACAGCCTGTTCCTGTCGGCTTTCGATATCAATAATTGATTTCAATCTGTCTGATTTTTTCATTTACACCTCAGCATCCGTTGAGTTGACGGGTACTACCCAGACTGTCAAGTATCATTTTTTCCGTCCAAAACGGTTTGATCCAGAATGGGATTATGACCACTGCATCCGAATGACTTACAAACATTAATTACGCATTTTCAGATATACAAAGTATAGTCAGTTAACTTTCTACTGACGTGTTCAACGTACTTTCTAGCTGCGCAATACTGTTTTCAAGGTCCAGCGCTTCATCCATATCCTGCTGCAAAAAATGCATAATGAAAGGCTGCATGGCAATGGCTTTGTCCAGACGGGGCTCACTCCCGGCCTGATAGGCACCCACGCTGATCAGGTCTCTATTTTGTTGATAGTGGGAATACAGGCTTTTCAATTCGCGTGCCTGTTTCAAATGTTCACTTGCTACGATGTCCGGCATCACCCGGCTAATGGAAGATTCAATATCAATGGCCGGATAATGGCCGGATTCAGCCAGTTGACGTGATAACACTACATGCCCATCCAATACACCACGGGCAGCATCGGCAATAGGATCATTCACATCATCGCCTTCGGTCAATACCGTATAAAAGGCTGTAATGGAGCCACTATCCACATCACCATTCCCTGCTCTTTCCACCAGTGCCGGTAATTTGGCAAACACTGAGGGCGGATAGCCTTTTGTCGCCGGAGGCTCGTTGATTGCCAGGGCTATTTCTCTATAGGCCTGCGCATAACGGGTCAGTGAATCCATTAACAACAACACATCTTTGCCCTGATCTCTGAAATATTCAGCAATACTGGTGGCCAATAAGGCACCATGTACTCGCATCAACGGCGAGTCATCCGCTGGAGAAGCCACAACCACGGCACGCTTCAGACCTTCTTCACCCAGTATTTTATGGACAAATTCATTGACCTCGCGGCCACGTTCACCAATCAGGCCAACCACTACAATATCGGCCTTGGTAAACCGGGTCATCATTCCCAACAGCACACTTTTGCCTACACCAGTACCGGCAAACAGCCCCATACGCTGCCCTCTGCCTACACTCAGCATGGCGTTGATCGCTCTGACCCCTACATCCAGCGGTTCTCGAATCGGTCGACGTGATAAGGGGTTAATGGCGGTACCGGACAATGGCACTTTACTGTCAGTATCCAACATGCCTTTGCCATCCAGCGCTTCTCCGGAACCATTGATAACCCGCCCAAGCAAGCCAAACCCCACTTTAGCCAGACTATTCTGGCCCATGGGAATAACTCTGCAACCGGGTTCCAGTCCGTGTGTGTCTCCCACCGGCATTAAATAGATTTTACTACCTGCAAACCCGACCACTTCTGACATGATCTGCTCCGCACCGGGTGTTTCAACTGCACACAGGGAACCAATAGCCGCTCGGCAGCCTTCAGCTTCCAGTGTGAGACCGACCATGCGGGACAAGCGTCCTTCGACAATCAGTTCAGGTGTTTCCTGCAATCGTTGAGTATATTTTTGCAGACCCTGCAGCCATAGATGATGACGTTCCGCCTTGGGAATCATGAATCTGCCTGACGCGATGAATTGTGCGGACGGTCACCTTTGCGTTCCCCCCCCATGATAGATGCAACAATAGCGGCCAAACGTTTTTCAACACTGGCATCGACATGGGAGGCGCCACTTTCAACAATGCATCCCCCGCGGGTCATGATGGGATCTTCGCGTATGCCCCACGGTGGGGACATTTCATCCAGAACCAGTGCTGCACGTACCAGTTCAGCATCTTCCGGATGCAACGTCAGGCTGATTTTCTGGCTGGCCAGCGGCAATATCTTGACCGCTTCTTTCACCACAGCGACCACCTGCCCGGGGTCAATCTTGATTTCGCGCCGCAGCAATTGCCGGGCAATGCCGACAGCCAAAGTGACCAGTTCCTGCTCCATCTGTTCATCCAGCTGCCTGAATGGATTTTCAAGAGCTTCCATCAGGGCATTAAACTGTTGACACTTGTCCTGCAGTATATGAAGATTTTCCTGATAGCCTTGTTCTGCGCCTTGTTTTTTGCCGGCCTCCAATCCTTCTTTTTGCCCAACTTCGAAGCCTTCTTTTTTGCCGCTTGCAAAGCCGTCCTGTCGGCCTTGGGCAAAAGCTTCATCATAGGCCTGTTGCTGGACTGCTTCAATTTCCTCGACCGTCAGAATTTTAGGTTTGTCATTCTCCTGCACGGGTTGGCCAAAGCTTTGCAGATCATTCCATACATTTAAACCGGCCAATTCGTCATCGGAAAACCGGCTCTCATCAGACAAGTTCTTCACCGCCGCCACCGCCTAAGGAAATTTCACCGGCATCGGAGAGTTTTTTGGCAATGGCCAGAATATCTTTTTGCGCAGCTTCCACTTCACTGAGTTTGGTTGGGGGCGCAGCCTCTAGGTCGTCACGTAACATTTCTGCTGCACGTTTAGACATGTTATTGAAAACTTTTTCTTTCAGGGTTTCACTCACGCCGCGTAACGCAAGCAGTAACTGATCGGTGGACACTTCACGCAGCAACGTTTGAATACCACGATCATCGACCGCATCAAGGTCAGCAAAGACAAACATTTTGTCCTGAATCTGCTGCCCCAGATCAGGATTATTTTCATTGATTTGTTCCATCATAACTTCACTGATGGAGCCCTCGATAAAGTTGAGAATGTTAGCCGCAGAATCAACACCACCGACTGACGAGGATTTGACGCTGTCACTTCCTGTCAATTGTTTCTCCATAATGTCATCCAGCTCACGCAGAGCCGCAGGCTGTACCCCATCCATCGTAGCAATACGCATCATAATATCCGATCGCATATTCTCGGGTAATAATCCCAATACTTCTGCGGATTGATCGGCATCCAACAATGACAAAATAATGGCAATGATCTGTGGATGTTCCAGTCGAATCAAATCAGCAATGGAACGCGTATCCATCCATTTGAGTTGTTCAATCCCCTTGCTGTTTGCCCCCATCAGGATACGGTCAATAATACTGCCCGCTTTATCTTCACCCAATGCATCGGTCAGCATATTGCGGATATACTCGTCCGAATTAAGCCCCAGACCGGTTTCACTCTTGACCTCTGTAATAAATCCTTCCAGTACCTGATCAACCATTTCAGACGTAATTGTGCCTAACCCTGCCATGGTGGCTCCCACCAATTGCACTTCTTTCGGCCCCATGTTTTTCAACACCTGGGAAGCCCTCTCCTGGCCTACTGCCAACAACAGCAATGAGGCCTGTTCACAGCGCGAGAGTGCGTCTTCCGCCTCAGCCATTTTCTGTTACCCATTTGATCAGCATTTGCGACACTAGATTCGGATCTTCATCGATCAGTTTCTGTACATATTCCAGGCGTTTTTCATAACTTTGCGGTGCATCCAACAATAACAGGTCTTCCGCGCCTGCCGCTATACCGATGGCATCATCTTCATTCCCTTTTTCGCCGCCTACTGGCACAGCAATGGGACGTCCGTTCTCATCGAATGACACGACACCACCCATCGCTTCCGCTTCTGCTTTAACACGTGCCAGTTCTTCAGCCAGGGCTTCATCTTCATGGCGTGCCACCAGGCCATTCATCACCGGTCGCAGAACACCAAAAACCAGGAACAGTACCACCAGCACGGCAGCCAGATGTTTCAAAGCATCCATAAACCAGGCTTGTTCCCAGATAGGCAGGGCGGGCAGTGGCTCTAGGCCTTTAACTTCCATAAACGCCACATTGGTCACGGTCACCCGATCGCCACGTGCACTGTCAAAGCCAACCGCCTGCTTAACCAGATCAGTCAGATTATTCAGTTCTTCCTGCGAATACGCTTGTGAAATCACATCACCATTGGCCTGCGGAATCTGTTTGTTATCAACCACTACAGCCACCGATAAGCGTTTCAGCTCACCAGAGGCCAGACGTGTATGGGTGATGGTTTTATCCAGCTCATAATTACGTGTAGCACTTTTACTGGCCGAGCCCATTCCAGAGGCATCATTATTTGCTTCTGCGCCTGCAGCCACTTCCGGGGCTACACCTGTTGGCGGCGGCTGATTAGTTAATGCACCGGGCACCCCCTGCACGGCAGACATGTTGCTTTGCTGTTCCAGTGTTTGTTCACTGCGTATTGCCGGCAGATCAGGGTTGAACATTTCCTGAGTTCGTTCTGTAACGGTGAAATCCACATCCGCTGAAATCTGTGAACGCAAGCCTTCTCCACCGACCAGCGGTGCCAGAATATTCTGAATCCTGTCCATCAGGTGTTCTTCAATATTCTTTTTATATTCAAATTGTTTGGAGCTCATCAGCATATCTGCAGACGCGCCTTTGCTGTTGAGTAATCGCCCTTTTTGATCAACGACCGTCACTTGGCTGGCTTCCAGCATCGGCACGCTCGACGCCACCAGATGCACGATAGCTTCAACCTGTTCTTTTTCCAGACTACGCCCCTGGTATAAATTAATAGTGACCGAAGCACTGGGTTTTTTCTGTTTGCGTACAAAGACCGACTGTTTGGGAAGTGCAAGCAACACACGTGCTGCCTTGATATTCTGGATGGTCATGATCGTGCGTGCAATCTCACCTTCCAGCGCGCGCTGGAAGCGCATCATTTCGATATTTTTACTGGTCCCGAATGACATTTTTTCATCCAGCAATTCATAGCCTGTCCCAGTACTACGGGGCAAGCCTTGTGCTGCAAGTTTTAATTTAAGTTCTCGGGCTTTTCCTGACGGCACCATGATGGCCCCTGAACCGGTATCAATCTGATATTCAATCCCCAGCTGGTTTAATGAATCAATGATTTCAGCAGAATCCTGTTCTGCAATGTTACTGAACAACAGGTCATAGGTCGGGCTTTGAGACCACAAGACCACCGCCACTCCTGTCGCCACACTGAGCGCCAGTCCCAGCATGAGACCAATCTGCCGGGTCAATGACAACTCCATCAACCCCTTCAAGAACGGCGGGGTACGGTCATCGTCTTGCTCACTGGCTATTAACTGATTGGGAGTTTCCATCTCCACGACGGCTTCTTGTTCGCTCATAAATCAGAATTACATTGGCATATTCATAACATCTTTATACGCATCAACCAACTTGTTGCGTACCTGTACCATAGCCTGAAACGAGACATTTGCTTTTTGCGAGGCAATCATAACTTCAGCCAGGCTGACATTGCTGTCACCGGTTTCAAACGCTTTGGCTTTGCTCGCTGAAGCATGTTGTGCGGTATTCACCGCATCGATGGATTGTTTCAACACGTTGGAAAATTCCCCTTTATCAGAGACTTCCTGAGGTTTTTTGCCTGCCTCGATCGACATGGCACGCATTTGCGCCAAGACCTGATCTATATTCATATCGCTCATAACTACACCACGCTTTGTGTTTGCAGCAGGTTAACAGGGTACAACAATGCCGGACTCTTTCATTCTGGCCAGTTTGTACCTTAACGTGCGCGGACTGATACCCAGTGTTTCCGCGGTTAATTTCCTGCTGCCATTTAATTCATTTAACGTCTGCAAAATAATCTTTTCTTCTGCAGACCTGACACCTTCGCCCAGACTATTCACGTCGTCATTTGCTTCAACTGCCTTGATTCTGACAGAAGCAACATCAGTGCCATGGTTTTCTTGACGCCTATCAAATGACAGGTTAGGCATCGCCTGCTGATCATCAAAAACCAGATGATCCGTAGTGATATAGCCATTTTGCTGCAAAATCAACGCACGCTGGATAACATTCTCCAGTTCACGCACATTTCCTGGCCACTCATAATTGTGTATTTTTGCTATGGCTTCATCGCTGAACACAGGTAAAACCTTGCCGCTTTCCGCATGTTTTAGCAGCAAATCTTTGGCCAGCGAAGTAATATCCTGTAAACGTTCACGCAAGGGCGGAATTTTCAGCGGGAACACACTTAACCGATAATAAAGATCTTCCCTGAATTCACCTTGTTCTACATATTGTTTTAGCTTTCGGTTAGTGGTCGCCAAAAACCTGACATCTAATAAAATCTTCTTTTGGCTGCCTAATCGCTCGACTTCTTTTTCCTGTAAAACGCGTAACAATTTAGCTTGCAAAGACAAATCCATTTCTGAAATTTCATCCAGCAACAAGGTCCCTCCCTGTGCCTGCTCAAACTTGCCGGCTGACGCTTGCACCGCACCGGTAAATGCCCCTTTTTCATAACCAAACAATATGGCCTCCAGCATATTCTCCGGAATAGCCGCGCAATTGATAGCGACAAACGGCCCTTGTGCACATCGCGAATGTTGATGGATATACCGTGCCAGCACTTCTTTACCCGAACCACTTTCTCCCTGCAACAGCACAGTGACATTTGTTTGAGCCACGCGCTCGGCGATGGTATACACCTGCTGCATAGTGCTGCCTGTCGTCGAAATGGGTTGAGCAACAGGCCTGTGTTCTTGCAAAAACAGTCTGACTTTTTCCACCAGAACATCTGCTTCAAACGGTTTAATCAAATAATCTGCCGCACCGCTTTGCATAGCAGCCACAGCTCTAGGAACCGTGCCGTAAGCCGTCATCAGCAGCACGGGTATCTCTGGAAACTGCATCTGCATATTGCGCAGAAGCCCTACCCCATCCATCTGCGGCATTTGTACATCGCTGACAACCAGCCTGAAATTATGACTGGCCAGTTTGCTCAAGGCATCTTTACCATTGTCCGCTGTTTCTGCCTGGTAACCTTCAATAGTCAACGTTTCAAGCAACGCCTCACGCAGTGATTTATCATCTTCAACAATTAATACATCATACGATTTCATAGTCGCTTACCTCTCGCAAAATATTGTTATTCGATGGTGACACTCCAATTGTGTGTTGCTTAATACACGGCAAAATCAAAGTGAATCGAGTGCCCTCCTTGACGACTGAATGACAAGTCACCTGTCCATGATGGGCTACAACAACACTCTCAACGACGGCCAAACCCAAGCCGGTTCCATTTCCCTTCGTCGTAAAAAATGGTTCAAACAACCTTTTTTGTTGGTCTAAACTAATTCCACACCCATTATCAATAATTTCTATTTTCAGTTGCCCTGGCTGGTGTTGTGTAATCTGCATGGTAATGGTTGCCTGCTCATCACAAGCCTGCACCGCATTATCCAAAATATTCATTAATGCGCCCAACAACGCATCCATATTTCCATGCAGAGAATCTTCTGTCACTCCGTTGATGATTGAAAAGTTTACGGACTGATTTTGCATATTTTCCTGAATATGCTGCAGTAATAAAGCCAAAGAAAATTCAGACATCAGTAATTTGCCCTGTTTGGCAAATATCAGCATGTCATTGACCTGCCGTTCCAAATGATGAAGTCGTTCCAGAATTTTTTTCGAAAATTGTTGACGTTTGCCTTCATCAACACTGCACTTGTCCATTTGAGATGCATATAAAAGTGCTGTAGATAAAGGTGTACGCACCTGATGGGCCATACCGGCGACCATTTCTCCCATTGCAGACAAATGCTTTTGTTGCGCCAACAAATCCTGTAGATGCCGTAATTCACTGACATCAGACAACAAAACAATTTGCCCGCCGTCTTCAGACAAGACATTTCGCTTCATATTGATACGTCTGCCATCTTTTAATTGCCTCTCATCGACACAATTAATTACAGGAAACAAACTGCGTTGCATAATTTCATGCCATTGCTGATGCAGCAGAGGTTCGCCCAGATAATCAATCGCTAATTGGTTACAATCGATAATTGATTCCTGCTCATCCAACACAATGACACCTGCCGGTAATGCCACTAGAAGCTGCTGTAATCGAGAAGCGATCCTTTCTTTCTCAATTAAGGTCTGCATCCTTTCACTTCTTACGGCAGCCAATTCCTGATTAAGCAAGGACACCTGTGTTTCCAGACTTTGATAGGAATTACTCAGGTTTTTGGATAATTGATTAAATAATTCAAAAGCATCAGTTAACCTGGCGGCATCATTCTGTTTTTGGTGTAATGCGGTATTCATATGTTGTTCCCTATGCGTCAGACATACCCAAACAAAAAACAGACCAGCTCTGTTTTTTACTTAAAATTCATTAACTTATATTCACAAGTCAAATATACGACACCACACAAAATCATCTTTTTTATTTGCCATGCCATTTTATTCGATTATTGTATTTGTAAAATACGTGCATCATTTTTACTGGAAAATAAGTTAAAAACGATGAAAAACTCAGTCTTTACTGGATTTTTCCACTGATAATTTGCTTTAATGCAAGCATTGACAATGATTACGAATTATTAATTTCACATTTTTCACTTTAAAAATATAACAATACGAGGTAACCCTATGGCCAAGAGCTTTCTAGATAAATTTCTGGATTTCGCTGGATTCTCCTCTCCAAGCAATGAAGGACATTATCACCCTTCGATGTATAGAGATGAATCCCAGAAAACGCCCACGCCCAAAAATAAACAAACTGCCTCCAAAAACAGTGGCGTCAGTGGTGTGGAAAAATACCTGCAAAAAAAAGAAAAAGTCAGCGCCAAAAAAAAGACACCTGCAAAACCAGCATTAACTGGCGTGGAAAAATATCTGGCAAAAAAAGAACAGGTCGTCCAACAGCAAAAAAAAGAACATGCGGAGCGCCTTGTCAATATGACCGGGGTGGAACGTTATCTGGCGAAACTTGAAAAATCCAAACCTGTAGCTAAAGCTAAAACAGTTAAAAAAATTGAAACGTTCAAGAAAAGTGCTGAAGTCACTGGTGTAAGCAAATATCTGGAAAAACAGACCCACAAAAAACCTGCTGCAGCGCCTGTTAAAAAAGAAGGTAACGCAAAACCTGCCCCATCCGCCAAAGCAGCAAAGCCGGGGAAAGTGGAAGAACGTAAAAAATCAGCTGAAACAAATAAAGCGACGACAAAGAAAGCCAAAGTTGCTAAACCAGTTACTGCTGAAAAGCCTGCAACTACGGCTAAAAAGGTAGAACCAACAACACCTGAAAAAGCCAAAGATGAAAGCGCATCAACGTTGATTAATTATGCCCAAACATCGGATCAATGCCTGGCCATGACACAAAAAGGGACTCGCTGCCGCCGCAAATCCAATCTTGAAATACTGGACAAAACCATTAATAAACAAAAATACAAATTTGCTGTGTGTTCACAACATAATAATGCCAGCTTTAAGCCGATAGAGGGATTAGTGAAAAGCTGAATACAAAGATACCGGGAAGGCTGAAGGTTTCGTTCTAAAAAACAGAGCTTAAGTTATACATCTCATCTATTAGCCCCCGAACCGAGAGCTAATAGATGAGTATAGTGGCAATTAATCTGCCGCTAATGCCTTAGCCAATCGTTTAGCTGGTAAGTAACCTGGAAAAACAGTTCCTTTTGAAGTGATAATCATTGGCGTACCACGCGCTTCAAAGTCATTTCCTAATTTCATATGATTATCTACCGGGTTATCACACGTCTTTTGTTCAGGTGTTTTACCCTGCTTTGCCTCGGTTAACGCCTGATTTTTATCCTCTGCACACCACACTGAAACCGCTTTGTTGTATGATTCAGAACCTTTACCGGCTCTTGGGTAAAACAGGTATTTTATTGAAATGCCTGCTGCCAGATATTGGTCCATTTCGGCATGCAGTTTTCTGCAATAGCCGCAGTCAATATCGGTAAAAATTGCGACTTCATGCTTTTCATTTTCAGCCTTGAAATTAATTGTAGAATCATTATTCAGCTTTGCTAAAACTTGACTGCGCCCATCGGCCAATTTTTGTTCGGTCAGGTTTTTCCGACCCAATACATCAATCAGATTACCTTGAATCAGGTGTTTCCCATCCTCTGACATATATATCAGTTTGTTGCCGTAGCTGACCTCATATAATCCTGGAATTTCTTTCAGGGGAGTCACACTATCCACTTTGGCTGAGGGCATTAATAAAGCCAAAGCTGCTTTGATTTCTGCTTCGCCTGCATGCGTAAGAGGAGAAAATAATATTAAGAAACTAAAAATTTTCGTAAGCTTGTTCATTTTGATATCTGTTAAATTTGCAGAGAGAATACCTAAAGACCTTTATCTTATAGTGAAGTTCTTTGATCGACATTTTTTATTGAAATACACGCTCTATATCGAGTATCACAACAAAAAACATTAAAGCCATTAATAAAAACATGCCTATTTGTTGAAAAAACAATTGAATTTTTTCGGGAATAGGTCCGCCCTTAATCCCTTCAATGGCAAAAAACAGTAAATGCCCGCCATCTAAAACCGGCACAGGTAAAAGATTGAGTACACCTAGACTTACACTGATCAGACCCAGGTATTTTAAAAAATACACAAACCCGAGCTCAGCAGACTGTCCTGCATATTGAGCAATGCTAATCGGGCCACTCAAATTATCAACCGAGGCCTTGCCGACGAGCATTTTGCCCATCATCTTTAATGACGCTACCGCGATAAAAGCCGTTTTTTGAAATGCCACCGGTATTGCTTCCAATGGGGCTATAGAATAGCTTACTTGTAAATCATCCAGGACACCTTCAGGAATTTCAACCCCGGCACCGATTTTGCCAATTTGTTTTCCATCCTGGTCAATGGCTTCAGGAATGAGCTGGATAACCACGTGTACTGAATCGCGTTCAAGAGTGACATCTATGGGTTGACCTGGTCGAGACTGAATGTATCTTACCCATGAAGACCAGTCATTGACCGCAACTGAATCTGCGTTAATGATTAAATCACCGGCTTGCAAACCAGCTTTATCTGCCGCACCATCAGGAATAATTTTCCCGATAACAGGTCGTAAAGAAGGAGACCAGGGCTTAAGGCCTAACCTGTCAAAAAAAACTTCCGGACTTTCCCGGTCTTCAGGTGAAGTGAAAATTGTTTTTATTTGCTCGGACTCATCTGTTGTTTTAATGAGCAGTGCAATCTCATCCTCACCTTCCATCGCAACAGAAAATAAGTGAGACAAGGCTTCAGACCATGAAGGGATGTCCTTGTCATTAATCTTGAGAATTTCTTCCCCATTCTGCAACCCCGCCTGTGCAGACAAACTTCCTTCTTCAACCTCTCCAATGACAGGCCGCATTCCTGTTTCTCCCAGTACAGCAACACACCAGAACAAAAAAACTGCCAGAATGAGATTGAATATTGGACCTGCTGCAACAATTGCAGAACGTACTTTCAATGATTGCCGATTAAAGGAGAAAGGCAAATCTTCTTCTGCAACGATTCCTTCCCGCTCATCAACCATTTTGACGTAACCACCTAAGGGAATGGCGGAGACGACATATTGCGTTGAAGACGGGTCTTTTTGATATGACCACAGAATTTTGCCAAACCCAATGGAAAACCGTAATACCTTAACTCCAGATTTTCTCGCTACCCAGAAATGGCCATATTCATGGAATGCAACCAATATTCCAACAGCGACAACAAAAAAGAATATGTTGTTGAGTAATTCCATCAGTTGCAATTCGCCTCAACCAATGCTGAAGATACTTGTCGAGCATCTGCATCAGCCTGCAAAATTATGTCGAGAGAATCGGCAATGTCAGGTGAAAATTCTGCCATCGTTTTTTCAATGATCTTGGGGATGTCTGTGAATCGTATCATTTCGTTTAAAAAAGCATCTACAGCGATTTCATTCGCAGCATTTAAAATCGTTGGCATTATGCCCCCCGCTTTAACTGCTTCACATGCAAGGCGTAAACAGGGGAAGCGCTGAAGATCAGGTTGTTCAAAGTCCATTTGCTTGACTTCAAAAATATTTAAAGGTTCCACGCCAGAATCAAATCGTTCTGGCCAGGCCATCGCATGCGCAATGGGTGTACGCATATCAGGGTTACCCATTTGAGCAAGCACTGATCCATCGACATAATCGACCATCGAATGGATAATACTCTGTTTATGAATAACCACCTGGATATCTTCAGGGGACATATTGAACAACAAACAGGCTTCAATCAATTCCAGACCTTTATTCATCATCGTGGCTGAATCCACCGAGATTTTCCGACCCATGTCCCATTTAGGATGGGCTACCGCCTGTTCTGGAGTCACATGCTCCAAATCCGCTATCGGTGTAGCTCGGAAAGGCCCTCCAGATGCTGTTAACAAAATGCGTCTCGCCTGTTTTGCACGTGTTCCGGTTTCGTATCCTCCCGGCATACACTGAAAGATTGCATTATGTTCACTGTCTATGGGTAACAAATGTGCGCCAGATTCTGCAACAGCCTGCATAAAAATGTCGCCAGACATAACCAACGCTTCTTTATTAGCCAATAGCACTGTTTTTCCAGCTTTAGCCGCAGCTAAGGTGGGTAACAGTCCGGCCGCGCCAACAATGGCCGCCATCACTGATTCAACCTGGTCCAAAGAGGCAACTTGCTGCAAAGCCTGAGCCCCGACAAGAACAGTTATGTCGTTTAGTCCGGATTCATCCAGTTTTTGTTTAAAAGACACCGCTTTTTCTTCATTCACTACCACGGCATATTGCGGTCGATATTGTTGGCACTGTTTGAATAACGCATCAATGTTGGTATTCGCCGTTAACGCAACGACCTTATATTTGTCTGGATGACGGGAAATGACATCAAGTGTGCTGACACCAATCGACCCGGTGGCACCAAGAATACAAAGCCCTTTCACGAAAACACACTCCGGCCAATCAGCAAAATTCCTGCGTAAAAGAAAGGAGACGCGGCGATAACACTATCAATTCTGTCCAACACACCACCGTGCCCCGGCAGAATAGACCCACAGTCTTTCACCCCTTTTTGCCTTTTAAATAAACTGATAAATAAATCTCCATAGATGGATATCAGAATAGTTAATACTGACAATAATATGAAGTCAGTCGTAATCATTAACGGAAAACCATAGTACAAGCCAAGTACGGCTCCACAAACCAGCCCCATGAACAATGCGGCATACATGCCTTCCACTGTTTTGCCCGGGCTTATTTGTTCGGCAAGTTTCACTTTGCCATACTTTTTGCCTGCAAAATAAGCGGCAATATCTGCCGACCAAATTAAAAATAGAAAATAGAGCACCATTTCAGTGCCATACAATGTTCTTAACCGGGTAATAAACATCCATGCAAAAAACAGAATGAATAGACCAAACATAGCCTTATAACGTTTTCTTATTGACATCTCCAATAATTGATCAGGTACTTTTCTAATCAAAGACATGGATATTATCCAGAATAGCGTGGGTAAAACCACCAACCATTCCAGAACACCCGAATATTGTCTTATTTCCTGCCATTTAAATAGAAAAGAGACTAATTCCAAAAACTGTGGCCAAAATTGAACAAATAACATTAATCCAAATAATGCCAGCAAGAACAATATTTTCGAAACCACTGTGTCAATATCTACTAACGCCGCCCATTCCCAGGCAGCAATTAAAACGATCAGCGCGATTAGTGCTGAAAAAAGGTAGGGGGGTAACATAAAGATTGCCGTCAACATGACAGCAAACAATAAAATTCCAGTAAATGTTCGTTTAATTAACATAATAATTCTTATATCTTTACAACTGCAAACAGTACTATTGGCCCTAGTGGTGTCAGGTTCTTTTTATGACCTGTTCACTCGTATGTCCAAATCGTCTTTGTCTGCCTTTAAAACTATCGATTGCATCAGCCAAAACAGCTTGATCAAAATCAGGCCATAATATGGATGAAAAATAAAATTCAGTATATGCAAGTTGCCACAGCAAAAAATTACTGACTCTTTGCTCTCCACCCGTACGAATAAAAAGATCAGGTTCAGGTAATTCAAAGGTGGATAAATGCTGATTGATCAAATCTTCAGATATATCAGATTCAGTAATCTCTCCTTGCTGTAACATCACCGATATTTTTTTGCATGCTTGAGTGATATCCCAGCGTCCACCATAGTTTGCTGCAATATTCAACGTCAGCCCAGTATTTTTTTTGGTTTGCTCTTCAGCTTGAACAATTTTATCTTGTAATTTCTGCGAAAACCGGGATCTATCACCTATCACGCGCAACCGGATATTATTTTTATCCAGTTTATCGACCTCATTCTTCAGAGTAAGCATGAATAAATCCATCAACATGTTGACTTCTGTTTGCGGTCGCCGCCAGTTTTCACTACTGAACGCAAACAATGACAAGACCTCAATCTTTTGTTCTCCACAGAACTCAACAATCTTGCGCACCGTTTTCACGCCTTCCCTATGCCCTATGACTCGGGGCATCAGCCGTTTTTGTGCCCAACGTCCGTTACCATCCATAATGATAGCAATATGACGTGGATTGCCATTATCTATATTTGACAAATGATTGCTGTCTTCACTCATTATTATTTACATAGAAAGTAAATCGGCTTCTTTTGTTTCAAGATGCTTTTCTACTTCCTTAATGAATTGATCCGTAATCTTTTGGATTTTTTCCTCTGCGCCGCGTGCTTCATCTTCAGAAATCATTTTTTCTTTAAGCGCTTCTTTAACTTCTGAGTTAGCATCCCTACGAATATTTCGTATAGAGATGCGCCCGTTTTCCGCTTCCTGTTTAACGATTTTTACTAAATCACGTCGACGCTCTTCGGTTAACGGAGGCAAAGGGATACGAATGACCATTCCCTGAGTTGCCGGGTTTAAGCCAAGATCTGAAGCCAAAATTGCTTTTTCAATTGCTTGCACCATCGCTTTTTCCCATGGGGTTACTTTTAGCGTACGCGCATCTTCGACAGAAACATTAGCAACTTGTGATAATGGCGAATCAGAACCGTAATAAGACACCATAATCTGATCTAGCAAACTAGGATGCGCACGCCCTGTTCTTATTTTTGAAAACGCTTTCTGTAAGGCTTCTATACTCTTTTCCATCCGTGCCGTTGCATCCAGCTCTATGTCATCAATCATTCGACCCCCTTTTTTTCTAATAGGGAGCCAATATCCTCACCTTGCATCAATCGCATAATAGCTCCCGGTTCAAATATATTCATTACTCGCATGGGCAAATTATTATCTCGACATAAGACTAAAGCTGTTGTATCCATCACATTCAGTCGCTGATCTAAAGCCTCATCATAAGTTAATCTGGGATAGAACTCTGCATCTGAATGTTTCATAGGGTCAGCTGAATAAACGCCTTTTACCTTGGTCGCCTTAATCATTAACTCGGCATTGATTTCAATTGCTCTTAAGCTAGCGGCCGAATCAGTTGTAAAGAATGGATTACCCGTACCCGCTGCGAAAATAACGACGCGGCCTTTCTCTAAATGACGCACAGCTCTGCGTCGAATGTAATCTTCACACACCTGATTAATTTTCAGTGCCGTCATCACCCGTACAGGTTGCCCCATATATTCAAGGGCATCCTGCATTGCCAATGCATTAATCACTGTTGCCAGCATTCCCATCTGATCACCGGTAACGCGATTCAGTCCTGCGGAAGCCTTTTCGGCACCGCGCAGAATATTGCCCCCACCAATGACGAGAGCAACTTCTAGACCTGCATTACACAGCTCCAGTATTTCCTGGGCAAGGCGTTTTACAATGTCCGGATCTATACTTCCCCCCGTTTCACTCATTAAGGCTTCACCACTTAATTTGAGTAAAATCCTTTTGCAAATCAATTGACTCATAACTTTTTTATCCGTGATACAAACTCAATAAAACCTTCAAAACGACCACTCTCATCAGAACATAACCATCAACAAAACATTCTGATTCAAAAAAAACCCGGTCAAACCGGGCTTTTTATTTATTCGCCTCTGACTTGCGCCATGACTTCTTCAGCGAAATTTTCTTCCTTTTTCTCTATCCCTTCACCCACTTCAAATCGGGTAAAGCGAATAACATCGTTGCCTTTGGATTTTAATAACTGTCCAACAGACATTTTGTCATCCTTAATGAACGGTTGTCCTACCAATGTAATCTCGCCCAAAAACTTTTTGATGCGTCCAGTGATCATTTTTTCAACAATCTCTGCTGGCTTTCCGCTTTCCAACGCCTGAGCAGAAAAGATTTCTTTTTCTTTTTCAACCGCTTCGCCTGGAACAGCTTCTTCATTCAAATACTCTGGGTTACTTGCTGCAATATGCATTGCAACGTCTTTACCCAGCTCACCATCTTCCTTGGCTAAATCAACGATTACACCAATTTTACTCCCGTGCAGATAAAATGCTTTTCCACCATCAGAAACGAATTTGGTAAAACGTCTTACAGTAATGTTTTCACCCAGTTTTGCGATCAAAGCTCGGCGCTTTTCATCAACCGTTTCGCCACTGGACAAGGTCATTGCCTGTAGCTGATCATTGTTTTCAACTTCGCTGCTTAACAAGGTTGTCGCTATATCATTGATGAATCCGACAAAGTCTTCGCCTTTTGCAACAAAGTCAGTTTCACAGTTTACATCAACCATGACAGCAGTTTTTCCGTCATCAGATACTTTGGCACCAATTGAGCCCTCGGCTGCAGTACGACCTGATTTTTTATCCGCCTTAGCCAAGCCTGACTTACGCATATTCTCAATTGCGGTTTCCATATCACCATTGGTTTCTACCAATGCCTTTTTGCATTCCATCATTCCGGAACCCGTTCTTTCACGCAATTCCTTCACCATTGCAGCAGTAATACTCATTATTAATTTCCTCTAGTTCACTAAACTAAAAAAACGCCTCACTAAGGAGGCGTCTAAAAATTTTTTAATCTGCTTCTCAGCAGAACAATGTTCAAGTACCTGGTGGTACTTATGAGACTCTATTCTGCAGAACTTTCTTCTACGACTTCTTCCACAAAATCATCTGCTTTTGCGGACATATCTAATGCTGCTGCTTTTGCTTCTAAAATTGCAGCTGAAGCTGCCTGACAGTATAATTTCACTGCTCTAATAGAATCGTCGTTACCTGGAATAATATAATCAATATTGTTGGGAGAATTATTGGAATCCACTACTGCTACAACTGGAATACCCAGTTTTTTGGCTTCCATGATAGCATTCTTTTCATAGCCTACATCTAAAACGAACAATGCGTCGGGCGTTCCTTTCATATCTTTAATGCCGCCCAGACTACGCTCTAATTTTTCTAATTCACGCTCCATTCCCAGCGCTTCTTTTTTATTAAAACGTTGATACAAAGTCCCGTCAGCTTTCATTGCTTCCAGCTCTTTTAAACGGTTGATTGATTTTTTGATGGTTTTGAAATTGGTTAACATGCCTCCTAGCCACCTATGATCCACATAAGGCATGCCGCAGCGCTTGGCTTCTTCAGAAACAACTTTTCGTGCTGCTTTTTTAGTGCCCACAAACAAAACATTTCCTTTGTTTGCAGACATTTGACCTAGATAATTCATAGCATCATTAAACAGAGGAAGTGTTTGTTCCAAATCGATGATATGAATTTTATTTCGTGCTCCAAATAAAAATGGAGCCATTTTTGGGTTCCAGTAGCGGGTTTGATGTCCAAAATGAACCCCTGCTTCTAGCATTTGACGCATTGATACTGCCGCCATGTTTTTCTCCTGATTGTTTGTCGATTAATCGACATTGGGTTACGCCTCCACCTGCCCCAACTGGAAACCAAAATGCTAATGCATTTAAGCACCCTACCAGTTGTGCCGACAAATGTGAGTATTAAAATTGATCGCGTATAATACTATGGTTTGTGTCAAACAACAACTTTCATCATTAACTTTATATCGTTCCTTATTTGTAGCAATGCTTACTATTTCTATTGTCCGTTCCTGCCTTCTTAGTCAAGAAGACATTCAAAGCAAATTTTCTTTCTTTACCTTCTGTATTAACATGTATTAAATCAATAAAATAATATAACTCTGTGAACACCAAGCCTCTTACCTTGCATATTTTATGGCTAAACCTTTTTCCTGTGATTTTGCTTGCTCTATTATTTTGCGGTTCTTTATTTCTCTTTCAGCATATTTTAGTAAAACAAAAATCACAAGATTTACTGACCTTACTTGACGGTGACGTGGCGAAATTTTCATCGTCACAACAAAATCAAGTGCTCGAGTCCTTTTTACATGACTTCACCCGACGTAATCGACTTCAATCATTAAGCATTTATTCTGAAAACGGTCGCTTGGTTTTTTCCAGTCAAGGTATAAAACACCGTGATTCATACACACTTTCAACCGACTACCAAACAAATCATCCCGCATTATTTCAACAATCGATGGCAAAAAACGGCAACGATCAACGGCCCCAATCACCTCATCAATTTAAAGTATATTTTGCTATTTCAGCCTCCCAACTCCCCTTTTCAAATCTAACCTTGTTAATTTTCTGTTTGTGTATAACTGTTATTTCCCTGATTGTTGCATCTTTTTTTGCACTAAACATCAATAAGAACCTCATTAACCCAATTCTAGCGCTAAGCAACTCATTACACGATTTTGATCAGGGAAAATTCACACCTTGCGAAATCTCATCAAACATCAATGAATTAAGGCACCTGTTAAATAATTTCAATCATTCAATTGAATCAATTCATCATTCACAAAAACATTTTTTAGACTATGTCAATAAAGCTGTGAATGAGCTTTCTTCAGCAGCGCGTTCAGTAGAAGATAAAAACCGAGAAATGGAGAAAACCACGCTTAATGCGGTAACTACAAACACGCAAAAATCTGAGTTTTTAGCTCATATTAGCCATGAGATCCGTACCCCCATGAATGGAATCATCGGATTCACCGATTTATTGATCAACAGTGATCTCCCTGTACGGCAACGTGAACAAATCTTTTTGATTAAAGCTTCAGCAGTTAATTTGATTTCAATCGTCAATAATATCCTTGATTTTTACAGCCTGGAACATGGCAATTTATCAACCAAATATACTAAATTCAATCTCCGTGATTGTATTGAAGAGGCGGCCTGTTCTATCATCCCTACTTCTGAGAATACTCATATCATTCTGGACATCTCTTCTGATGTTCCGGACATTATTGAGTCAGACCCAGTCAGAATCCGGCAAATTCTCCTGAACCTGTTATCCAATGCCAGTAAATTTACTACGGACGGAATTATAATGATCCGCTGCACCTTAACCCGTGCGGGTGATTTATTTATATCTATACGAGATGAAGGTACCGGTATGCCTGACTCTACGGTCAAAACCTTATTTCAACCATTCAAACAGCATGTCATACATAAGCAACATGCACAACCCAGCAGTGGGTTAGGACTGTCAATTACACATACGATTATTAACCAGTTAGAAGGTGAAATTGGTGTAAAAAGTATTGAAAACAGAGGTTCTGTTTTCTGGCTGAAACTTCCAATAACAAAACCGGAATATACCCCGGTAACCGCAGGTCTTACAAAACTAGCCATAATCGATTCGAACCAGAAATGGGGAAAAAGCCTGGCAAAACAACTCATCCATTTGGGTTATAGATGTAATATTTTCACCACTATCAAGCAATTCCAGCTGCAACAAACGGGGGAACAGGTATTATTTTTTGCAGAGCTAACGGACAAGGCTGGTCGACAAACCATATTAGAAAAGATCAAGCAGGCAACGAGAATTCATCGAATCATTTTTGTCAAACCATTCAAACAATCTGATTCTGAGACAGAAGCCTTATCTCTACCCTGCCGATCCCAGCAATTAGTAGACATTATAGATAAACAATCCACGCCTAGGCATCAAGCAGACAAACTACCCGAAAAAACCTACCCTGTACATGTACTTATTGCCGAAGACAATAAAATTAATCAGGAACTCATTTGCAAACAATTAAAACCCATCACTAAAAAAATCACCATAGCTTCTGACGGCAAACAGGCTCTTAACCAACTCAATCAAACGAAATTTGACTTGATTTTAATGGATCAGCAAATGCCATTTTTGAATGGCGATGACTTAATCAAAATTATCAAACAACCAGGACATATAAATTTTGACACCCCTGTCATTGCGACAACCGCGAACGCCTTTCCTTCTAAACAAAAAGAGCTCATTTCATACGGGTTTGATGAATGCTTGATCAAACCCATATTGCAATCTCAATTGACTGAAATCCTCGAGCTTTGGTGTAACCAAGATTTTTCTGACGAGACTGTGCAAGATTTTGTGACCTCTATGTTGAAAAGAACATCACAAGATAAATCTCTTGCATTTACTTTGTTTAGCAAGCTGTTTATCGAACTTCCGCAACAACTCACTCAAATTTCAACCTTGTTGAAAAAGGAAGAGTACCCTCAGGCGGCTGAAATTACACACCGTTTACACGGTTCTGCCCGCTTTTGCTCTTTACAACAAATAAGCCTCGCTGCTGAGTTATTAGAGCACCATCTCATCACTCAATCCACTTCAGAATTAACAAAAGACTTTTATTTATTAAAAACCAAGATAGAGCACTTCATAGCTCTAAAAGAAGAAATCCTGGAGAGCATTAATCCGCCTGTAGTGAATCAATAATGCTCTCTGGATTATAAACGTAACCGCCTTAGTGCAGTTCCTCAAGTAAGGTCTTTGCAGTTTCTTGTTGTTGTTCGTTACCATTTTCGAGTACCTCTTCAACAATCAATTTTGCTGCACCTTCATCCCCCATATCTATATAGGCTTTTGCCAAATCCAATTTGGTTTCAAATTCATCCATATCTGTCAGATCGGCAACGCCATCTTTCGATAGACTGTTCTGCTCTTCGGATGATCCAGCCCCTTCTAACAAAGACTCATCAAAACTAAAATCAAATGAATCCTCTTCTTGAATATTAGACGCCAACTCATCAAGGGTTGCTTCAGTTTCTTCCTGAACATCATCTTCTTCACCGGCAACAATATCCTTAATCTCATCACCTGTTTCTGAATTTAAATCAAGGTCAAAATCGTCCGCTTCATTACTTTCTTCTGTATTAAAATCAAAATCCAACGCCTCAATTTCTTCACTTTCTATAGAAGATTCAGCAAGCAATTCTTCAGTTTTCTCTTCTTTATCTTCAGAAAAATTAAATTCTAATCCCTCATCCTGTTTTGACTCTTCCAACGAGATCGCTTTTTCGACTGTTGATTGCTCTTCATTATCGCTTAACTTAAACGTGTCCAAATCAAAATCAAGCTCATCTTCTAATTCTGTCGCGAAACCATTTGTGCTCACAACAGAGTCTTGCTGTTGATTAATGTCGATAGTCGCTTGTTCAGCTTGATCAACAGGCGCCGTTAATGTGCCAGCTTGTTCAGAAGGCAATATTTCCTTGCCCATTTCTTCAACTTTTACCCAGAAATTTGCGTCCTGCTCTTTACCCTCAGATTTTAGCTGGTTAACAAAACTGATAAATTGCTCTGTATTTTCACTCGCATAATAAATCTCCAGCAATTTCAATTTACTATCATCACGCTCAGGATGATCTGCTATGGCCTGTTTAATCAACTCTTCAGCTTGTTGATACCGTCCATAGGCCAGATACACATCTGCTTCCTGAATGGGATCCACTTCATTCTGTTCAGTTTCAAATGCATCGAAATCACTTGGCGTGAATTCACTGAGAAACGAACTCTCACCCACCGTGCCTACATCATATGCTTCTGATTGCTCCATTGAGGTTTCTGCAACTTCAGAATCTGGCATGGTAATTTCACTGGATGCTGCAAACATGCTTTCCGTATCAGTCAGCTCATCTTTCTGGTTTCTTCTCCACCAAACCAAACCAATGACAGACGCCAATAGAAAGATTGAGCCCCCTAGGATGCCATACAAATTTTCTGCAAAAAAACTTGGTTCCGACTCAGGCTGGGGCACTGGTCGTAATTTTTTGGACAGCGGCGAAGCTTCGGGCTTTTCCACTGGTTTTGCAGACTGCTGCTTAATGGCTGGTTCAATTTGCTCAGACGCTGAAACATCTTCTTTGGCCAGCTGTTGTTGACTCGCGGGTGTATTTTCAGTGGCAGATTCTGTTTCAGCAAGGTCAGGCTGTGTTGCTTGCACAGAGGGTTGATTTTGTAATGCCGCCAGTTGCTCGTCTTTCAATACGAGCAATTTCTGCATCATTGCAATCTGTTGTTCTAATTTTTGTAACCGATCATTTAAAGCCTGGTTTTGGACAGGGGCATTGGTGTCAAGTGCAACCGTACTGTCATTAACTGTTTTCTCAATTGTTTTAGCGAGTTCCGGCCCTTTAATATCGATTTTTTCCTGGCCAGGTTTAACCACTTCATTTTCACCGACAGACGTTTCTACCGGTGCTACCAAATCAAGTTTATGCTTTGGTTTTTCAATTTTTTCAGCCGTTTTTTTGGCGACTGTCATTTGACGCCATTTTTCATTGTGCTCTGCAAACAAGCTAGCCGCCTGTCTTCTGGACAACTTGAGCACACTTTCTTTATCTGGAATTTGTAATTCAACTCCAGATTTCAGGAAATTCACATTCCTTTTATGAAAAGCATGAGGATTGGCTTCCAGAATGGCCATCATCATTTGTTCATTTGTGATCTCTGATGATGGTTTCACCTTATCCGCTATCTTCCATAAAGTATCAGTTTTTGACACGGGTCCATAAACAGATGCTGATGAAGATGAGGTCGTAGCCGACTCAACAGAGGGGGTACTGTTAACAGATTTTTTTGTTTCAGAAGCAGCAACGACAACAGGAACAATGCTTTCTTCGTATGCCGCAGGCGGGTCAACCAGAACCGTAAATTCCCGGTATAAATTTCCGTTTTCCCAACTGACTTCCAGCAAAAAATCAAGGAAAGGTTCGCTAAACACTTCATGAGTGCTCAGCTTGACTGTCACTGAACCATTCGGGTTAACCACTTTGTCCATTTTGATTTTGGACAAGTAATAGCTCCACGGAATACCAGCTTCATCGAATTTAGTGGGCGGAGCCATCTGAACCCTGATATTTGCGGGGTTTTCACCCGGCGACAGCATCAGTTTGATTTCTGCATTCAGCTTTTGATTTAACGCTGAATGCAGTTTGATTTCTCCAATCCCCAAAGGCTGCGCAGTAGCCGGTGTCAATAGCGATACAATCGCTAGCGTTTTAGTTAGATTGCGCACTCTTTTCTCCTACAAATATATCCATCACAGGTTTTACCGTGACCAGTTAATATACCTGTAAGCTTAGACTAGATGTATTTTTTTACCAGCTCTTCAGCTATCTGCACACTGTTTAACGCAGCGCCTTTGCGAACATTGTCTCCTACTACCCACATATTTATGCCTTGGGGATGCGAAATATCTTCCCTGATTCTGCCGACAAATACTGCATCCTTGCCCGAAGATTCAGTCACTGCAGTAGGATAACCGCCATCCTCACGTTTATCTAACACTTCCAACCCGGGTGCTTTTTCAAGCAATTCATGAACTTCTTCAACTGTGATCTTTTTCTCGGTTTCAATATGCACTGCTTCCGAATGACCGTAGAATATGGGCACGCGCACTGCGGTTGGATTGACCTGAATTGACTCATCACCAAAAATCTTGCGCGTCTCCCACACCATTTTCATTTCTTCTTTGGTGTAACCATTCTCCAAAAACACATCAATCTGCGGCAACGCATTGAAGGCAATTTGTTTAGGATAGACTTCAGAGGTAATCGGTTTACCATTTAATAAAGCCGCCGTCTGCTTTACGACTTCCTCGATTGCCGGTTTACCGGTACCTGATACCGCCTGGTAAGTACATACATTGATTCGCTCAATACCTACAGCATCATAAATAGGCTTCAATGCCACCAACATTTGAATGGTGGAACAATTAGGGTTGGCGATAATGCCGCGATGAGTGTATTCGGCAATTTTTTCCGGGTTGACTTCCGGTACCACCAGCGGGATATCATCGTCATAGCGAAAATGAGAGGTGTTATCAATAACAATACAACCTGCTTCAGCCGCTTTCGGTGCATATTCGGCTGAAATACTGCCACCAGCTGAAAACAAACCGATCTGCACTTGTGAAAAATCAAAGGTGGCCAGGTCTTCAACCACTACAGCCCCACCTTTAAAAGGGATTCGTTTTCCCACAGACCTTTCGCTGGCCAGCGCATAGACATTGTTGACCGGAAAATCACGTTCTTCCAGTATCGACACCATGGTTTCACCTACGGCACCTGTCGCTCCGACCACTGCCACATCATACGTTTTTGACATTTTTTAACCTTTTAATGCATTAATCACAGCATCACCCATTTGTGCTGTGCTGACTTTTTGCATCCCTTCTGAATGAATATCGCTGGTACGTACTCCGGTATCCAGCGCTGTATCAACTGCTTTTTCAATTCTGTCAGCAGCGATCGCTTCACCAAAGGTGTACCGCAACATCATTGCTACAGACAAAATGGTTGCCAACGGATTAGCGAGATTCTTACCCGCAATATCGGGTGCCGAACCATGAATTGGCTCATACATGCCTTTACCCTGTTCATCAAGAGAAGCTGATGGCAACATACCAATTGACCCCGTCAACATCGCTGCGGTATCAGAAAGAATATCGCCGAACATATTGGTCGTGACCATGACATCAAACTGCTTGGGCGCCCTGACCAGTTGCATGGCTGCATTATCCACATACATATGTGAAAGCATCACATCAGGATACCCCTTGGCGACTTCGTCCATCACTTCCCGCCATAACTCGGTACATTCCAGCACATTGGCCTTATCAACCGAACACACCTTTTTATTACGTTTTTGTGCAGTTAAGAAAGCCGAATGGGCAATGCGGCGAATTTCAGATTCGCTGTAAACCAGTGTATTGAAGCCTTGCTTTTCACCGTTTTTCAGAGCTCTTACGCCACGCGGTTGACCAAAGTAGATACCACCGGTCAATTCACGCACAATCATCAGGTCCAGACCAGATACAACATCAGGTTTTAGTGTCGAGGCATCTGCCAGTTGCGGATATAAAATGGCCGGACGCAAATTTGAAAACAATTGTAATTCTGAACGGATGCCTAACAACCCGCGTTCGGGTCTGACTGCATGCTCCAGCGGCTCCCATTTTGGCCCGCCAACGGCACCTAATAGCACGGCATCAGCCTGTTTACACAAGCTCAGTGTTTGTTCCGGTAACGGTGTGCTGTGGGCATCATAACCCGCTCCGCCAATCAGACCATTTTCAAAACTTAAATCCAGCCCCATATCAGCGTTTAAAAACTCTAAAACCCGAATGGCTTCAGCCACAATTTCAGGCCCAATACCATCGCCAGGTAATACGGCAATTTTTTTTGTCATTATTTTGTTTCCTTAAATTTCCTGCCTGATTGGCAGGAGATTGCATTTGGTTTTGTCGGGCTACGCTTGCTAACCCAATCTACACCTTATTATTCAGCAAATAACCATGGTGCGCGCTTTGCGCGTTCTGATTCATAAGCCTTGATGTTGTCAGCGCGTTGTAGGGTTAGCGCGATATCATCCAGGCCGTTCATCAAGCGAAACTTGCGGGTTTCATCCACAGCAAAATGAATGCTTTTTCCTGAGGGTGTCTTTACTGTTTGTGAATCCAGATCAATGGACAATTGATATCCGTTTTCAACCTCGCTGAATAAACCATCAACTACATCTGCATCCAGCACGATGGGCAAAATGCCATTTTTAAAACAGTTATTGAAGAAAATATCGGCAAAGCTCGGTGCGATAATCGCCCTGAAACCGTGATCTTCAAGCGCCCAGGGTGCATGTTCCCGCGAAGAGCCACAACCAAAATTTTCACGGGTCAACAGAATTTCAGCGCCCTGATACTGCGGTTGGTTAAGTACAAATTCCATATTTAATGGACGTCCGCTACAGTCCATTTCAGGCTCACCGCGATCCAGATAACGCCATTCATCAAATAGATAAGGGCCAAACCCGGCACGGCGAATGGATTTTAAAAACTGTTTGGGGATAATCGCATCGGTATCGACATTGGCTCTGTCCAATGGCATCACCAAAGACTGCAACTGGGTAAATGCTTTCATCAAATTGTCCCTCTCTCAGCAATATCCACAAAATGTCCGGCTATAGCCGCTCCTGCTGCCATGGCAGGGCTCACCAAATGCGTTCGCCCACCGTATCCCTGACGACCTTCAAAATTACGATTGGACGTTGATGCACAACGCTCGCCTTCTTCCAGACGGTCAGCGTTCATCGCCAGACACATGGAGCAGCCCGGCTCACGCCATTCAAAACCCGCCTTGATAAACACCTGATCCAGCCCTTCCTGCTCGGCCTGTTCTTTCACCAAACCGGACCCCGGCACCACCAATGCCTGTTTGACATTGCCCGCCACCTGCTTGCCTTTGGCCACTACTGCCGCCTGGCGCAGGTCTTCGATACGTGAATTGGTACATGAGCCGATAAACACCTTATCCACTTTGATATCGGTTATTTTCTCGCCAGCCTGTAAATCCATATATTCCAGTGCTCGCTGCATGCTTTGCTGCTTGACCGCATCAGCTTCATCTGCCGGATTTGGTACTGTCTGATCTACCGCAACGACCATTTCGGGCGAAGTTCCCCAGGTTACTTGTGGTTTGATATCCGCAGCTTCAAGCTCAACCACCTTGTCAAACGAGGCATCAGCATCCGAATGCAGGGTTTGCCAATAATCTACCGCTAATAACCAATGTTCTCCTCTAGGCGAGAATGGACGGTCACGGTAATAGTCAATCGTCTTGTCATCGACTGCAATCAGGCCGGTTCGAGCGCCAGCTTCAATCGCCATGTTACACACGGTCATGCGGCCTTCCATACTGAGATCACTAATCGCTTCTCCGGCAAATTCGATGGCATAACCGGTACCACCTGCCGTACCTATTTCACCAATAATGGCCAGTACAATATCCTTAGCCGTTACTCCGTCTTTTACTGCCCCGTTGACTTTAATCAGCAGGTTTTTTGATTTTTTTTGCGTCAGGCACTGTGTGGCTAAGGCATGTTCCACTTCCGAGGTACCGATGCCAAACGCCAAGGCCGCCGAGGCACCATGCGTTGAGGTATGTGAATCACCACACACAACCGTCATACCTGGCAACGTTGCTCCCTGTTCCGGCCCGACCACATGCACAATACCCTGACGAACATCGGCCATATCAAACTCGGTAATACCGAATTCCTCACAGTTGCTGTCCAGTGTTTCCACCTGTAAACGCGAAACCGGATCGGCAATTCCCTGATCCCTATCCGTCGTCGGCACATTATGATCTGCAACAGCAAGATTGCGCGCGGTACGCCATAGTTGGCGACCGGCCAAACGCAAGCCTTCAAACGCCTGCGGTGAAGTGACTTCATGTACCAGTTGACGATCAATATAAATCAGTGAAGACCCATCATCTTCGCTGAAAACCACATGGTCATCCCACAATTTATCGTATAAAGTTTTACCTGCCATTATCCAGTTAACTCAGTGCTGCAAAAACTTTGTCGGTAATATCACTCACCGAGCCCACCCCGGCGATAGACGCAAATTTTGAGGGTTGCTGAGGATTGGAATAAAAACCAACCAGCGGTTTGGTTTGCTCGTGATAAACCGTAAGACGTTTACGCACCGTCTCTTCCTTGTCATCATCACGCTGAATCAACGCCTGACCCGTCTCATCATCTACCCCGTCCTGTTTTGGCGGGTTGTATGCAACATGGTAAGTACGGCCAGATGCTGGATGTACACGGCGTCCAGCCATACGCTTGATAATTTCCTCATCATCCACCGCAATTTCCAGCACGTTATCAATCTCTACCCCCATGGTCTGCAAACCTTCTGCCTGTGGTATTGTGCGTGGAAAACCGTCCAGCAGAAATCCATGGGTACAATCCTGCTGCGCAATGCGTTCCTTGATCAGGCCGAGAATAATTTCATCCGACACCAGGCCGCCGGCATCCATGACTTTCTTGGCTTCCAGCCCCAAAGGTGTGCCTTCCCGAACAGCGGCACGCAACATATCACCCGTGGAAATTTGAGGAATTCCATATTTTTCGGTGATAAACTGTGCCTGAGTGCCTTTTCCTGACCCCGGACTGCCCAACAGGATAATACGCATAGTTAAACTCCAATCATTATTACTTGCAGAGTTCTCAGAACGCTGTGTGCAAAACGCCCTGCATGAACCCGAAAAAATTGACTATTATATCGCATAACCGGCTCCTGCTTAAAGCTCTGCACATTTCACCCCTGTTATGACAGTATCTGAAGCTATCACGGCGACCCAACACTGGCTGGAAAATTTTATAATCCGCTACAACATCTGCCCATTTGCCAAAAAAGTATTTGATGAGCAGACCATTCGTTATCAATTGGTTGATGCAAGCACATGGGAAGCGGCTTTAGTAACGTTAAATGACGAATGGCGATACCTGAACGCGCACCCTGAATGCGCAACCACCTTGATCATTTTCTATAATGGCTTGACGGATTTTAACGACTATCTGGATGTTGTCGATATCGCCGACGGACTGTTGGCAGAACAAGGCTATGAAGGTCTTTACCAACTGGCAAGTTTTCACCCTGACTATGTGTTTGCAGACAGCACAAAAGACGATCCGGCCAATTACAGCAACCGTTCACCCTATCCCATGCTGCACATCATCCGTGAAAGCAGCATCACAGATGCTCTGGAAAGTTTTGCCCATCCAGAGCATATCCCGCAACGCAATATCAGGTTGCTGCGGGAAATGGGTGGTTCCAAAATACGCGCGATGCTTACCGGAAAAAATTAGTTGTTATCTTTAGCGTAATAGTCAAACGTATCCCCCCGATGACGTCTGTGCATCCGTGCTTCCTCAGCTTCACGTTTTTCGCGGTCTTTAGTTCCTGTCAGGTTTTCCAGTTCGGCTTTGACCATTTGATCAAAATGTCTTTTCAAGGTTGAATCCGTGGGGCGAGGCGGCAGCCCCTCCAGCTTGATTTCTTCAACACCTTCCCTCAACCCCCTGCGGGTACGGCGCTCATTTTCCGCCAGTTCCATTTTAGCTACTTCAACACTGCCCAAAAATTCCTGAAACCAGGTGGCATCTCTAAATGCCGCCATATCTGGATCAGCCATCACTTCCTGTTCATCGGGCAAACTGCCATATTCTCTTGACTGCTCTAGTGCCATCAGACACTGATCCTTGCTTTCACGCAACGCGTAAATGCAGGCCAGATTATAAGACGCACTTCCTTTTTGAATATTTTCGGCCTTGTTGAAAAACTCCAGCGCCAGATCATAACGTTGATCATTGGCAGGCACCTTGGCAATTCTGGCAAGCTCCATATAAGCCACCCCTCCATCAATCGCCCCGCCCAGATGAGTTGGAATCATCAGCAGACAAAAACGGAATTTGTCGATGGCGTCAATATATATTTTTTTTGCCTGCTCACCCTCAAGCGAACGGGCTTCATGTAACAATCCAAAGCCCCAATGATGTAAAGCATCTGCGGTCGTCGTATCTCCCTGAACGACTTTGGCCAAGGCCTCATAAGCACTTTTATATAACTGACCCGATTTACCGCCGGACGTCTGACGGGCTTCTTCAATACGCTTTTTAGCAGCTTTCAGGCGTGAACCCCGGGAGATGGATGCAAATACAGACATGGGTTTCCTCGTAAATTGTAGGCAGGTGTTAAAATGGCAGAGATAGTACAACAGCTATGCCACGTTATAAAGAAAAATGACTCAATCTGATACTGATCTGGAACAAGCCAAAGTCAATCTGGAAACCTCTTTGATCGCCTGGAGCGAACTGCAACGCTTTTTTGCACAGGGCCTCACCCTATTTATCTCTGCTGAACTCGATCTGGTTGAAATGGCCAGCCATTTTTCAGCCGATAATAAAGCGCTTATTGAGCCGCTGATCAATGCAAACCAGATTCATACGGTCTCAGATCAGCAGGCATTGCAATGGATCGAGTCAGATGCCGAAGTGTGGGCAGTGGTTGTTAAACCCTGGATTCTGGTACAAGACAAAAGCTGATATTTTTATATTATTGATCAGCCAAATTTTGCAAATGCTCATTTTTCAGCACCACATAATGTTCGGCTGAATAATGCAGAAACTGTTTTTCCTTATCGGTGAGCGGGCGTACCTGACGGGCAGGTGAGCCGACGTAAAGATAACCGCTTTCCAGTTTTTTTCCGGGGGCTACCAAGGCACCCGCACCCAGCATGACATAATCTTCAATTACAGCGCCATCCATGACAATGGCACCGATGCCGATCAGACAATAATCACCTACGGTACATGCGTGAACCACGGCTTTATGTCCAATCGTTACGTATTTGCCAATGGATAAAGGGTAACCTTTATCGGTGTATTCTCCGGCATGAGTAACATGCAGCACCGACCCATCCTGCACATTGGTACCTTCGCCGATGCTGATATGCTCCACATCGCCACGTAACACTGTCATTGGCCAGATCGAGACATCATCCGCCAAATGAACATTGCCGATGACAACCGCACTGTCATCAATTAATACATTGTCGCCCGTCTTGGGCGTGTGATTGTTAAACGACCTGATAGTCACACTTACTCCATATCTTTTCTATACTGAAACTATTCACGCAAAGAAACGCTGAATAGCCAGTTATGCTAATGGATAAGCCTCATCAATGCATCTTTAATTTTGATGCCGTTCACGGACATGGCTTCAGCACGTTATCGTCCACAACCAAAAAAGGTAGTTTAACCATGATTCAGGGTTTAAAAAGACAGCTGCGTTCCGTTATCGAATGGAAAAACCCTCCCACCGATGCACTGATGATGCAATGGACCGAAAACGGTGACGAAATTAAAAATGCATCCAAATTAATCGTGGGTCCCGGCCAAGGCTGTATCTTCGTGTATGAAGGCAAGGTGCAATCCGTCATCGATGAAGAATGCATGATCGAACTGGACACCGCCAATATTCCGTTCTGGACCACGATCAAGAAATTCATGCAATTGTTTGAAAGCGAGCACAAAGTCGGCATTTACTTTTATCGCAAAAGCAAAGTGCTGGATCAAAAATGGGGCACGCCGTCGCCAATCAAGTACGATGACCCAAAATATCAATTCCCTGTCGGCTTGAAAGCCTTTGGCAACTACAGTTATTGCATTTATGACCCGAAAGCTTTTTTCGTCAGCGTGGTTGGCAGCCATCAGGCATTTAATGCCCATGATTTCAGGGCGGTGATGTCGGCACGGATTATTCACCCCATTGCCGATTATCTTGCCGAAAACCAATACAGCTATGCTGAAATTGACAGCAAACGCGAGGAAATTGCCCGTGGCATCTCCATCAAACTGTCTATTGCATTTCGCAAACTGGGGTTTGATATTACCGATTTCCGTATTGAAGGCACAGACTTTGATGAAGACACCCAGCAACGCATCAATCGCATTGCCGATTTAACCACAGAAGCTCATGCTGCCAAAGCCGTCGGCATGAATTACGCCGACATGCAAAAACTGGAAGCCATGCGAGATGCTGCCCAAAACGAAGGTGGCGGTGCCGGCATGGGTATGGGACTGGGGGCAGGAATTGGCCTGGGACAAGCGATGTCGCAGTCTCTGACAGAAGTGCCCTCAGCGGACGGAACAGCAGGCAACGACCCCATGGCCAAACTGACCCAATTGAAAAAAATGTTTGAAGCCGAACTGATCACCGAACAGGAATACGCCGACAAAAAACAGCACATTCTTGAAACGCTATAATCAGAAATTTTATGGCCCGCTGCACATCCTGCTCTGCCCCGCTGCTTGCCAATAGCAATATCTGCCGGTACTGCGGTATCCGCAACGATATTGACCTGCATGCGCAAAATTACACATCCCTGAATCAGTCTGAACGCATCTGCCCTGAATGTGACACCGCCATGCACACTATCGAGCTGGCCATGCCAACACCCTTGCATGTGGAACGCTGTGAAAGATGCTTTGGCATTTTTTTTGATCCGGGCGAAATTCAAATTCTGCTGGAAAATTCAGTCTCCGGTGTATTTGATATCAATAAATCACTGATGCGCACCATCAACAAGGAGCGCTTTCAGAATAAATCCGTGAAATATGTCAAATGCCCGGATTGCCGGGTGTTAATGAATAGGGTAAATTTCGGGCATCGCAGCGGTGTTGTGATAGACCAATGCAAAAAACACGGCATCTGGCTGGAAAGTGGTGAAATCATTCACCTGCTGGAATGGAAAAAAGCGGGCGGACAGATGCTGCATAAACAGCACTCTGCCTCCAAACAGGAACCGCCGCTACGCAATTACCGGCAATCTACAGCGCAATCGCAGGACCCAGTGGTTTTCACAAATGCCTCAGATGACCTGTTCGATTCTCTGACGTCCGTTGTGATGTCGTTGTTCAAATAGCCAGATTACGTTGTCATAACAATGGCGCAATCACCAACGACACAATCGCCATCAGTTTAACCACAATATTCAGCGCCGGGCCAGATGTATCCTTGAACGGGTCGCCCACCGTATCGCCACACACGGCAGCTTTGTGTTCATCACTGCCCTTACCCCCATAAGCACCGCCTTCGATCAGCTTTTTTGCATTGTCCCAGGCACCGCCCGCGTTGGCCATAAACAGAGCAAGCAACACCCCGCTTAACAATGATCCTGCCAACACTCCGCCCAATGCCTGCTTATCCAGAATAAACCCGACCAGCACTGGCGTCATCACTGTGATCACACCGGGCAAAATCATTTCCCGTAACGATGCTTTAGTGGAAATTTCAATACAGCTGGAAGAATCCGGCTCAGTCTCACCTTCCATCAATCCTGGAATTTCACGAAACTGACGGCGAACTTCTTCGACCATATCCTGCGCCGCTTTACCCACTGAGTCCATCGTCATTGCGCCCACCAGAAACGGTATCGCGCCACCAATAAATAATCCGATCACCACCAGCGGATTCAATAAATCAATCGAGGATAACTGCGCAGCGCTGGCAAATGCGGAAAACAAGGCCAAAGCTGTCAACGCAGCCGAACCGATGGCAAAGCCCTTGCCTACCGCCGCCGTAGTATTGCCAATGGCATCCAGCGCATCAGTAATTGCCCTCGTTTCACTGCCAAGTTCTGCCATTTCGCTGATGCCACCCGCGTTATCGGCGATCGGCCCATAGGCATCAACCGACATGGTCACCCCGGTCGTCGCCAGCATACCTACCGCAGCAATGCCTATACCGTACAAGCCTGCCGCATAATAGGCGAGAAAAATAGCAAGACAAATCCCCAACACCGGAAAAATGGTTGACCGCATACCGATACCCAAACCAGCAATAATATTCGTCGCCGGGCCAAACCTGGATGCTTCCGCAATGCTTTCAATGGGCGAGCGCGCAGTGAAATAATCGGTCACCCGTCCAATAAAAATGCCCACCGCCGTTCCAGCGAGCACAGCATAAAACGGCCCATCAATGTCAGTCACCCGCCCTGGCATCTTAAACTGCAACCCCAAGCCATGAATGAAGATAAAGGCCATAATCAAAAACAATACTGCCGCTAACCAGGTGACTGCCTCAAGTGCATGCGCCGGATTTATTTTTTTGAAGACATTCATACTCAGCACGCCCACCATGGAAGCCAGCAAGCCCATGACGATAAGTGCAATTGGCAGCATCAAAGCTTTCGGCTGCATCGCGGCAACATCTATATAGTTAGTGGCTGATGCAGCAATGGCAATCGTGGCAATCACCGAGCCGACATAGGACTCGAAAATATCCGCGCCCATCCCGGCGGTATCCCCCACATTGTCGCCTACATTATCTGCAATCGTCGCCGGATTACGGGGATCATCCTCCGGAATTCCTGCCTCCACCTTGCCAACCAGGTCAGCACCGACATCGGCTGCCTTGGTGTAAATGCCACCTCCGATTCTGGCAAACAGGGCAATGGAAGAAGCTCCCATGGCAAAACCACTGAGTATTTTGTAATCTGAGACCTGCGCTGGATCAATCAGAATAAACACGGTGGACACGCCAACCAGCCCCAGTGATGCGACAGACAACCCCATAACCGAGCCACCACCGAACGCGACCAGCAATGCTGAACCCATGCCCTGCTGATTTGCCGCAGCCGAGGTGCGTACATTAGCCCGGGTCGCCGCCTTCATGCCGAAAAAACCGGCAAACATGGAACAGCCCGCTCCGCCCAGAAAGGCTAGCGCAGTACCTTGCCCAATGAATATGAAAATCAATACCGCCACAACCAGCACGAAAATCGACAGAATCTGATATTCAGACTTCAGGAAGACCATTGCACCATCATGGATTAATACCGCGATGGCACGCATTTTTTCCGAGCCTTCATCCAGCCTCAGAATCAGCTGATAAATCACAAAGGCAAAAATAATCCCCGCCATTCCGACAAATGGAGCGATAAATTTTACTGTCTCCAGGTTCATTGAGTCTCCCGTGTAGTAAGGTTAATAGTGGTTTAAATAAGCAAACATTAAGCGATTATATAATTAAAAAGCTTGTCTGCTTTCATGCTCCTCAGCTAGAGCAATCACCCTCTCCCGCAAGCTATGAAATTCTCCGGTTTGGAACTTTGCATAATTCAGGTTTTTATACAAACCGGTCAGGCGGGTGAAATAATCTCTGGCCTGTTTCTGGTCGTCAAAGTGATAGGATTTATTCACCAGTTGATGCAGCAAGGCAAAACTTTGCTGCTGGCGTTCGATCGGCACGGCAACATCGACATCATCAAACGCATCCTGTTGCAAATACACCATATCGACAAACAGTGCCGATTGATAGGTGACATAATCCTGCAAGGTTATTCCCTCTTCGCCCGCCACCTGAATCATTTGATAAATATCATCACCGCGTTGTAACAATGCCAGCATTTGCTGCACCTGCGTCGTCCAGGCATCCGTCAGGTTATCCGCATACCAGCCATTTAGCTGATCCAGATACCGTGACCAGGAAATCAGCGGGTCTACCGCCGGGTAAAAGCGTTTATATGCGCGATCCGCACTGAGTCCAAGAAAGGTTTTCACGGTGCTTAATGTGGATTGGGTGACCGGCTCCTCAAAATTGCCGCCGGCCGGGGATACGGTGCCTATCAGGGTCAGGCTACCTTGACTGTCATCCTGCGCAGCGATGACCCCGGCACGTTCATATACGGCCTTGATTGCCGAATCCAGATAGGCGGGAAAGGCTTCCTCACCCGGAATTTCTTCCAGCCGTGCGGATGTTTCACGCATTGCCTGCGCCCAGCGCGAGGTGGAATCGGCCAGCAGCAACACATTCAGCCCCATCTGGCGATAATATTCGCCCAGGGTGATGCCGGTATAAATAGAGGCTTCGCGCGCAGCCACCGGCATTGAAGAGGTGTTGCAAATGATAATAGTGCGATCCATCAGTGAACCACCGCCAAACGGATCGGAAAGCTGCGGAAATTCGGTGATGGTCTCGACAATCTCTCCGGCACGTTCACCGCAGGCCACCACAATCACAATATCGACATCAGAATTACGCGCCAACAGATGTTGCAATACGGTTTTTCCGGCACCAAACGGCCCCGGAATACACCCTGTACCGCCCTGGGCAATCGGAAAAAATGTATCGATCAGACGTAATTGGGTAATCAATGGTTTATCCGGATACAGCCGTTCGGCCTGATTGTTCAGCAACATGCGCGAGGCCAGCGGGATTCGCACCGGCCAGGATTGCTTTAAAAATATTTTTCGCTGCTGCCCGCCGCTCAGCCGAATCAGTGCCACCGCCTCGCTGACATTGACATGCCCGCTTTGAATCCAGCTGATTTCCGCCACGCCCTGTACATCGAACGGAATCATGATCTTGTGGGTAAAACGCCGCTCCACCACGGTACCGATCACCGACCCGGCCTGCACCTTATCCCCACTTTGCAGTTGCGCACTGAATGCCCAGACAGTATTTTCATCCAGCGCCGGCATGTCCACCCCGCGCGGCAGAAAATACCCATATTCACCGGCAAGTCCATCAAGCGGATTCTGCAGGCCGTCATACACCTGTCCAAGCAGCCCCGGCCCCAGTTCAACCGACAACATGTGTCCGGATTGTTCAACGCGGTCGCCAACACCGACACCCGAGGTACTCTCATACACCTGAACATCGGCCTTATCACCGCGGATACGCAAAATTTCGGCTTTTAGCCGTACCGGATGCTCTTCGCGACTGCGTCCAGGCAGAATATACACCACTTCATTCTTGGTCAGCGCCTGCTCACTGTCCGGCAAAGCCTGTATCGACACAATATCATCCTGCACGGCAATAACGCGCGCACTGTGGGTGGTTTGTTCAGTCATGCTCAACCTGTAACATACATTGATCGACGATACGGTTAAAGCGCTCCAGCGCCGCTTGCGCCTCGCACTGCCGCCAGCGGTTAATCACGTCCCAGCGCAGCACATAAATCACCACCGCTTCAAAGTCGAAATAATGGCCAAAACCCTGCCGTTCATATTGCTGCCAGACCAGATTCAATAACAATTTTTCCAGCGCCAGCGCCTGTTCTTCATCGATCAGACGGGCAGCTTCTTCCAGCCACGGAAAATGTCTGCCCAGCCCGAAATCCGCCTGCTGCCAGTTACGTGTAATCATCAGCGGCCAGCGACCAAAGCCTTTGACTTCATCTTCGCCTGTCGGAACCACCCCTTGCTGTCGATGACGCAGTGCGGCAATCAGAGTACGCATTTCCAGCCGCCACATAATCATGCGTCGGAAGAATTCATTGCTGACCTGTGGTAAATAGCGGCTGGCATGCTGAACGAAATCATCATCACTGGATTGCGCCATGGTTGACCAGTACAACACTTCATTGATCAACGCCAAATCCCGCGCGTCTTCCTCATCCAGCCATTGCAGACGTTTGTTCAGCTGAATCTCGCTGACGGGCGTATGCTCGCTGTCAAATAAATCCCGTTTATGCTGCGGCAGGCTGCTCACCAACAGCGTATATTGATTTTTTTTGTGCATTATTTAACCATTCCCTGCAGGATTGAGCGAAACCGCGGCTGGATATGTTCCAGCAGCAGGGCGGCCACCGTTTCATCGCTGAAATCAATCTCCATGCCGTCTTCCTGCAACTTGATAAACAGCCCGCCGCTCAGGTCGTCGGCGACCTCAAACCTCACGCCTTTACGCAGCATTTGTCCGGCCACTTCCGCGGTAAATAACGATAACGCCCCCTGCTTTAAATCTTCCGGATGTTTTTTCAACTCGTCGGTACCGATCACAGTCTCCGGCAACAGCAGGGTCATTTCTGCGCTTTGATCCATGTCGGCACTCTCGCGAACCTGGGCAGCCAGGGCCAGAATCAATTGCTCCAGAAACTGGCGATCCTGCATTTTTTGTCCGACCACGCGCGCGACTTCTTCGCTGAAACTGTTGAGTAATTTATCGCGCAAATTGATGAAGGCATCACGCGCCGCCAATTGCAATGCATCCTGCGCCGAGGCCAGCATATCATCAGCCTGCTGACGCGCTTCGCTTATCAGATGATCCGCCTCCTGCTCGGCTTCCTGTACAATCCATTCTGCCCGTTTCTGGGCATTCAGCACAATATCTTCCGCGCGCGTCTGACCGGCGTTGACGCCTTCATTTTTTAGGCGCTCAATCAGTGCCTCAACCCCAGATGCAGTTTGCCGGGATTGCTGTTGTTTTTCGCTCATGACGCCAACCCGGGAATGCCGGCACTGATCACCAGGGCAAAGATGAAGGCAAAGACGGCAAAACCTTCAACTATCGCCGCCGGAGCAATCGACAGGCCGAAAATCTCTGGCTTGGCCTTGCTCGCATGAATGGCCGAAGCACAGCATTGCCCCTGATACCAGGCGCTGAATAACAAGGCGCAACCGGCCAGCACGCCTATGGCAAACAAGCCGGGCGCATTATCCACCGTCACCGGGCGGTTTAGGGTGAACATGATCACGATGCCGTAGATCACCTGGGATGACGGCATGGCCGACACCCCGACATAACGGCCGTAACCGCTTTCCGTATCCAGCATAGCGCCGATTGCCGCCTGTCCGGCAATGGCGCAGCCCATAATACTGCCGATCGCACCCAGCGCCATTGGCGCATAGAGTCCCAGCCAACCAAGAATTATTTGAAAATCAGCCATCAGCCTGCTCCTTTTTTTGCAAACTCTTTAAACGGGTAGCCTTCATCAGAGACACTCCAGTTGTAAAATTCAATAAAATTAAGTCGTAAACCATGCACCACCCCGCTCATCAGACACAGCATCAAATTCAGACTGTGGCCGAATAACAGAATCAACAGGCTTAACAACAAACCGGCACCGGGCACCGTCTGCCCGACCTGGACGGCGAGCTGGTTAAAGGTCATTGCCAATGATGCACTGGCCAGACCCAATGCAAACAGGCGCATGTAGCTGAGCACATCACCAAACAAGCGGGTGGCGGTGGTCAATTGCTGGATACCGTCCCACAGTCTTGCCACAACATCGGCAGGTTTGTGCACTGCCTGACGGCTGCTGAACAACACCACCGCGCTAGCGGCAACAATCAACATCGCGAGGGCCGTATCTTTTATGACAGCATTTTGCTCGCCTTCGCCCCACCACATCAGATAGCCTCCAGCGACTGCCAAACACCAGCCCAGGCAGGCCAACGCCGTCCACTGCCGTCGCCATTGCCAGGCCTTGATCAGGTTCGCTACACTTAAATGTACCGCTCCGACGCTGATGGACAGCTGCATCATGCTGTCAAAATCGTTGAGATCAACTATTTTCAAGCTCGCAGGCCAGCTGTCTACGGATGGAGAGGCGCCGAAATAACTGCCGCACAATACGCCCCACAGTATCGAGGAAAACAAGGTCATGCTGAGCAGACTGCGCAAGCGACGCCTTTTCAGTGATGTGCTCAGTGAGCGCCACTTGATCAACAGCAACAGTGCAAACACCGCAGCGTAACCGGCATCGGACAGAATCATGGCAAAAAACAATGCGAAGGAAAAAAACACCATCGGCGTTGGATCCCAGTCCTGATAGGCCGGGGTCTGATAAAAGCTGATCAATTGTTCACCGCCGGCAATGTTGTCATTGTTTTCCAGTAATGTCGGCGGCCTGTCGGCGACCTGTGTATCACTGACCAGCATGGCTAAATGATGCGTGTCGGCAAACTGGTGGTAATCTGTGATCAAGCGTTCCGGTACCCATGCCTGGATAACGAACACCTCATCGATATCCAGTGCCATCTGGCGCGCAAATTTGAGTGCATCATGTTCTGCCACATTGACCAGACTCAGGCTCAGCAAGCTGGTCCAGCGCGTTAAAGATTCACGTTCAGCCTGCAAATCATCCAGTTTGAGTTCCAGCATCTGCAGTTCTTTTTGCAACTGCGCCAGCGGCACACTACCGGTATGCGTGCGCGGAACCGGCATCAACGAGGTTTCGGGTTCCTGTTCGGCCAATACCACGACATAGCAATGGATGTTGTCACTGGCCACTACTTGCCAGGTTAATGCGTCATCCACTTTTTTCATCAGTCGTTTGGGGACGATATAAAACCACAGCATCAATGGACCAAGGTCGGCAAATTCAAAACTGCCCCACGGCATCATGTTGTCAATCCGCTGCTGCAGAAATTCGCGCTGTTCGGAAAGGCTGATCACATCCGCCTGCACCTGCAATACCTGCTGCACGATGTCACGCGCATTGAATGAATCATCCTCCTGCACCTGATGGCGTTTATTGGCGCACTGGGTCAGATATTTAAGTGCCTGATGCGCCTTTTCCGTCTGTTGTTGACTCATCCCCGGCTTCAGATTTTCCTCTGCCGTCAGCGGAATCAAATGTGCCCCGCCGGTCAATTGCATCTGCTGCAACACCTGTTTTTTTTCCTTCAGCACGCCGCACAAGGTGATTTTTTTTAACGGGACGATAGACATATCAGACCGTCACCCGTTTGTTTTTGGTCATCTTGGCTCTGACCACCGCCGCAGTTTCGCTGTCCGACAAATAAATGCGGATTTTACGAATATTATCGCGGGTCTTCGGAATCAGCACTTTATCAAACAGATTAACCCGCTGGGTGACTTTTTTAACCGCGTCATCCAGTCGCTGCAAGCGTTGTTGCTCAACCTGTTGCTGCACCCTGAGATGTAGCATCTGCTTGATCTTTTTCACATAATGATCAACCCAGTGCGGCTTGCAAAAATACGAATAGGGTTGTTCAGTAAAACTTAGGTGTTTAACTTTCGGTAAACTCACACCGACATGATTTTCCTGATCAATCTCAAGCCGTTCGATGCTGACCAGCATTTCAAGGTCTATACTGCTAACCGACAACATCGGCAATTGCGCCACAATCTCATCCTGCAAGGCTTTAATCTTGTCCTCGGTACCCCGCATTTGTTTTTGCACTTTTATTTTTTCCGCCATTAACTGCTGACGCTTTAAATCCAGCGACGGCAAATACTGACGATACCGCTTCAGCAGCGTGCTTTGTTTATGCAAGGAGGCCTTGCTATACGCCAGCCTGCTCATGTGCCGGAAAGTATTTATCGATTAAGGCCTGTTTCATTAACAACTCTTCCTTGTCGAAACATTCAGCCAGGGTTTGCCAGCTTAAATCCAGGGCGTCTTCCAGATCCAGCGCGACATTGATGTCCATAAACCGCGCACGGAATAACTCACCGAACTTCAGCAATTTGTTGTCAAAATCGGATAATTCAAACGCCATCGCCTGTTTCTGCTCTGCTTCGTTGGCGCCGGCGTAGAAGCGAATCATGGTATTCATAATCTGTGCATGATCTTCGCGCGTCACCTTGCCGATGACATGCTGCTTCAAGCGCGACAACGAGCCGAACGGATCGAGCATTTTGTTGTGCAGGTAAAACTGGCCTTCGGTGATGTAACCTGTATTGTCCGGCACAGGATGCGTCACATCATTACCCGGCATGGTCGTCACCGACAGAATGGTGACCGAACCCGCACCGCGGTAATCGCAGGCTTTTTCATATCGGCGCGCCAGTTGCGAATACAAATCCCCCATATAGCCGCGATTGGACGGCACATGTTCCATGGCGATGCCCACCTCTTTCATGGCATCGGCATAAGCCGTCATATCCGTCATCAACACCAGTACTTTTTTACCCTGCTCGACAGCAAAGCGTTCTGCGACTGTCAGCGCCAGATCGGGCACCAGCAGGCGTTCGACAATGGGATCAGAAGCCTGATTGACAAACATCACCGTTCGCGCGAACACCCCGGCCTGCTCAAAGCGCGAGCGGAAGAAATGAAAGTCATCAAAGATCAGCCCGAGTCCGGCAAAAACGACGATGTCAGCATCGGCCTGAATGCCGATACGGGCAAGAAATGCGTTATAGGGTTCGCCAGAAATGGAAAAAATTGGAATTTTCTGGCTTTCCACCAGACTGTTGAACAGGTCAATCATCGGCACGCGCGTGCGAATGATTTTTGAGGCCAACACCCGCTTCATCGGATTAACCGAGGTGCTTTCAATAGGGACTTTGGGATCAGGCTGGAGATCGGAGCCACCATCTATCGGTCGGCCCGTACCATTAAATATACGCCCCAGAATATTCGCAGAATAAGTGACCTGCATGGATTTCCCAAGAAAACGCACGGCCGCTTGCGTCGAAATGCCCTGGGTACCGGAAAAAACCTGCAGCGCTACATCGCCGTCCTGAATTTTGATCACCTGCGCCAGCGAGGCATGCTGCGCACCCTCTTCCACCACCGCCAGATCACCGAATCGTGGCGTAATAGCCTGCAATGTCTCTTTTCCGGCAACATTTACAGTCACAATATTGCCGATGATTGACTTGATGCGGACATGTCTGACCAGATGAGCGATCACGATCTACTCCCTAAGAGATCTGTTTCCAAAAAACGGCTATTTCCTTACAGACTATAAGATATTTGCGAGACTTTTTACAACCTGTTTTCACTATCGTAATGAAAATTACCGGCTCCTTTGGCTTGATAAATGCTCCTGCTCGTACTGTGTGTCCATCTGTAGATGAGGTTAGCCTTGGAGTAATCCGGCATTTCCAACACCGAAATTTCAAATTGCTGTCATGGTGGAATGCGTTTCACTTTTCCACCCTTGTATATTAAAGGTGTCTTCAATCACAAGACTAATTAACCCCCAAAAGTTTATAATGATTGTCGATTTGGGGAAGCCGTTATGCCCTGAAGCCATGAGCTTATCGGTAGAATTGATGGTCTTACCTCAAGACATGAGCGTGAAACAGTAAGTCACCTATGCCGGCGTGGTTCTTAGGAGACTGGCGGATTATGGGATTCGTCGCGAAAAAAATTTGTTTAAACTCAACCCCGAAACTTTAGTATATAATTTTTTAAATTTCTGAAGGAACCTCTGATTAAGTTGGTTAGAATTTAGCGCAGAAAAAACTGTCGCTATTTTTCGCGAAGAGAGCAGTAATAGTCATTCTATTGCGCCGATCTTCGTGGAAAATAGCGACAGTTTTAGCAAGCTAAAAATAATTGGACTTGATCAGAGGTTCCTGAAGTACTTCAGATTAATACATAAATTAAAATAGTGATCTTATGAACTTAACTGATAAAGTCCGCATCAATGCAACGTTAGTATATTTTAAATTGTTGGAAAAACTATTCATTATATTAAAGAACGAAACCGCTAAGCAGGAAGCTTCTTGTAATTATTGGGCATTAATAAATTTAATTCGAAAAAAAGATGGTCATCTTGAGTCAGCATCTGGTCCAGGAAGTACCTTAGAAACAACAATGGATACTCGTGCCTTCATTGAAGAAAGTATCCAGCAATTTAAGATAACATCTATTGTTGATATTGGTTGCGGCGATTGGAATTGGATGTCCCAGTTGCATTTACATGGAGCGAGTTATCTTGGTTTAGATGTTGTGAGCCATACAGTATTAAATAATCAGGCCGCTTATGGTGACCGCAAGGGAGTAACATTTAAAGAATTTAATGCGATAACGGAAATTCCTCCTCAAGTTGACCTTGTCATTATAAGAGATGTACTTTTCCATTTATCTAATGATCATGCAGCTCAGGTCTTGAATAATATCAGAGATAGTGGGAGCAAATATTTATTAACGACTACTTTTCCTGATGAATCTGAAAATAGGCCATTGGAAAACTATGGAGAAAATTTAAGTGGCTGGGGGTTTCATAAACTGAATATTGAACTGCCGCCATTTAATTTGTCAAATCCAGTTGCTTCAGTTTTTGAGAAAAATGAAAACCGTGAAATGAGAGTGTATAAAATCAACTAAAATTAAATCGTGAATTAACTTTATTTCGCTGCAAAGCTTATATGGGTACTGTTACTACAAAGGCTTTTTTCATGCCTTGCAGGCTATCTAGGGCAAACATGCCAATCGACTCTTTTTTTAGCCACACTCTGAGTGATAGGGTGTAAATCACTTCGCACATGGGGAAACTTGAGCGTTTATTAAATCCCGCCCGGCCGTGGCCTTTGAAGAGTTTTCATGCTCACCTGCAGCCAGAGATTGGCAAACACATTGTCAATCATGATACGGCTCTTGCAAAAGATCTACTGTTAAAGCGGGTAATGCAGGCATTTTTGGGGCATGATTCATGTGCGTCCTAGTTGAGTTTTATATGATGTAAAGTCAACCTGCATTATCCTCTTTTAAGACGCTCTTATCTTTTTTAATCAATGGCTTATTGGTTTATTTGGCCTTTTTTCGCCGCAACATTAGTCCAATAAAAGCCCCGTCTCTGCCTTGTAAATAGTCAAGCTTATGCGTTGTCTTCCTCTACTGCATCTCGTAATCTTTCAAATACATCGGGAATGGCACTGACCACTCTGTTCCAGCTGGGAATAAACGGGGTATCACTAGGTTTATCCAGGAAGGCTTCACCTGCCAGGATGATGTGCTGGGCGAATAATTCTACGGTTTGCTCTTCCAGGTGACGATCCAGTTTTAAGCCGTTGATGCAAGCATCACTGTAATACGACTCAACTGCATCCAAAGCTTCCCGGTAATAGGTGGCTTTCAACGTTCTGAACGTTTCCTTGCTCAGTACGACACCTTGCGTCGCCAGTTTGCGGAAAATGGCTTTTGCTATGTCGATCACCATTTTAGACAGGCCTGAATCCACGTCATTGGGTGAAAGCTGCTGGTGCTTGTGGTCATACGCATCGGCAATTTCTACCTGGCAAATATGCTTGCTGGATTGGTTGCGGTATAACTCGGACAGGACGCCAATTTCCAGCCCCCAGTCACTGGGGATGCGGATTTCCTTGATAGTATCTATGCGCGTGGCAAATTCGCCGGACAGTGAATATCTGAAGCTGTCCAAATAATCCAGGTAATCCATCGGCCCCAGCACTTTTTTCAAGGCACGCAGCAAGGGCGTGACCAGAAGACGGCAGACGCGGCCATTGATTTTGTTGTCTGCAACGCGGTAATAATAACCTTTACAAAATTCATAATAAAACGCAGGATTGGCCACCGGATAAAAAAGTCTGGCCAGCAACTCGCGATTATAGGTCAAAATATCGCAATCATGCAGCGCCACCGCTTCTGCCCGGCCGGATGCAATGGCATAACCATAACAAAACCAGACATTACGTCCTTTACCTTGCTCTTTTGGCGCCACGCCTTTATCAATCAGCATGACATTCAGTTTTCTCAAGCGTGGACCGTCATTCCACAAGATACGGTGATGTTGGGGCAGTACGGAAAAAAACTCACGGGCATGTTCATATTCAGCCTGACTGGCGTTATCCAGCCCAATGATAATTTCGTTGAGATAGTTTACTTTGCTGATTTCATCGACAATAGGTTTTAGCGCAGGCCCTTGCAATTCGGAATACAGCGACGGCAATACCAGTCCCATGGGTCTGTGTTCTGCAAACCCGGCCAGTTCCTGTTCCATTTCTTCCACACGATTCGGCGCCAATCTATGTAACGTTGTAATTGACCCGTTCTGAAAAAAATCACCCATTTATCACACCTCGTTTATTTGAATAAGTAGTGCATCAATCGCTTCACGCCATCCTGCCGGCGCCACTTGTTGCGATTGATACAATGCTGAGCCTGATCGCTCAACTTGTAAATAACTGCCATCCGCCTTTTTTATGACCGCTGCATAATCCGCCTGCTCCAGCATGATTTTGTCATTTTTACTATCGCCCAATGCAATGCTTACGCGTTGGGAAGAGCAGGTTTTTTCATAGTGTTCTTTCAACCATATCATAGCCTGCGCTTTATCGTGCTGGCCCATGATGTGCAAAAAACGCCCTCCTTTGACTACAAGCAACTTGTGTTCCATGAGTAGTTGAGTGAATTTTTGCAGGTTTTCGTCACTGTCATTCCATAGCACGGGTTCGGTTGCCAAACGCTGTTTTGCCAGGCTTGCATCTTCTTCACTCAGACCAGTATGGGTGATGACATCTTGCACAGAAAAATCACTAAACCCCTGAAAATTAAACCTGTATTTTGTGCGGTAATTATGAATAACTGGAAGAATTTCAGTTAACGGGCGTCCCAACATAACTTGATTAATACCTTCTTCATAGCCAGGAAACAAGCCAGCAGGAAAAAAAATGACAGCACCATTTTCGACCACAAAAGGCGCAACATTGTGCAAGGCCTGCCGAATAGCTTTGATTTCAGCAAAGGTTTTGCTTGAATTCAGGATAACAGGGATGGAAAGCGATTCGAGTCGCTCTATGGCAGGGAGCGCAGCAGTATAGTTGTAATCATGATGGTCAAGCAGAGTTCCATCCAGATCAGTAAAAACGAGGTATTTACTGGAGACTTTATTATTATGTTGATCAGTCATGCGTGTTTCAAAAAGATAATATGCGTCTCTCTAAAAAAAGTAATTTTTCGCTAGAACAAGGCGACAGCGCACCGAAAATCGCAGTGTATAAGGCACACATGAGAATTTAAGTACACTGCTAACACCTCTATTGCGGAAAAGTACATTTAGAGAAGTACCCTTATAATGTTTCATTATTAATCAATGGTAACATCAACCATTAATATTCTTTCCTCATCCAGTTGCAGCGTCAGTGTTTTACACACCTGGCCAGTATCAAAGTCTTTATACTGATCAGATGTGACGACAAGATTACCATCCTGGTGATTTTTTTGCGCCTGCAACTGATAAAAATAAGGCCGCCACGACCAGTTAAAGCCAATCTTTCTCGGGTCATTAAACCACTTTCCCTGACTGAAATTAAAGTCAGGAGACACTTGATCACCCGATGAGTTACAAAGATAAAACCGTAAAATACCATAGTGTTCAAACTGCCAGTCTAACAAATGATTTATATTGAAATCATTTTGTAACACTTCTTTCAGCCGATACAGAATGTCATTAATCGCCTGATATCGTTCGGCTTTTGCTTTTTCTTCTGCCAGTTTGCGAGATAAAAATTTCTTGCGCAACCCTGCCACATGCTGCACAAATTGCTCAGGTTGCAGAAAGTTATCCGATGCGCCGGCAAACAGGAACCCTTGAAAAAACTGGGCACCACAGTTTAATCCAAACAAAAACTCTTCTTCCGACTCGACCCCTTCACAAATCACCTGGCTGCCAAGGCGTTTGCCGAATCTCGTCAGCAAATGCACCACATCACTGGAAATCCCGCCTTTAACCGCCCTTTTAAACAAACGCATGTTGATCTTTAAGATATCGGGATTGATCGCTATGACGCGCTCTAATTGAAACAAGCCGGAACCAAAATTGTTAATCGCCACCCGCAATCCGTCGCGGCGATATACCTGAACCACCTGTTTCATACGATTAAGGTCCGCTTCTACTTCAGAAATTTCTACAATAATTCGGCTACGATCTATATCCAGCTTTTCCAGCATTTTCAACGTCGGCACATCCCGCATGCTGGACAATGAGTCTATCCAGGCTGATGAGATATTGAGTGAAAAATAACATTGCTCTTCCAGCTCAACATAACGTTTTAAAGCCTGCCAGCGCACATGGCGGTCAATATCACGCAATCTTGATTCATTGATATCTTTGCGCAAAAAGTAGTCGCCTGCCGATACCACGCTTTCTTCTGGCAATCGTGTTCTGGCTAACACTTCGTAACCGACAATACGCCCACTGGCGACGCTGATAATAGGTTGAAAATAGGGAAAAAAAGAATCGTCAAAATCCATTAAATTGACACTGGCATTCAAAAACTTTATTCAATCATAGAACGATTGTCATATTTGCACTATATTTATTTTTAATTGAGAAACAATCCATTCCAGAATGTTTTTCCAGAAAAATGTTAAGGTTTATTTTATTTAGGACATCAAAATGCCACGTGAATTTTCATCTTTAAGACTGCTTGATATTCCGGTCAAAGTTTTGTTTACCGGCTATTTGGCAACTGTAGCTGTGGGTTACTTCATGGCTCTTATTCAAATATTGTTTACTCACGGTATGGCGGATGGAGAATTTGGATTATCCATTGATGACATCGTCTATAGCTATTATGGAAATCGTTCCGGCACTGTGTTGGAAACCAAATTAAACGGATCGATGAAAGATATGGCTTCCGATCATGAACGCTTTGTCATAATTCAGTGGATCAGAGATGGTGCTAAAAAAACCGAATACAAAACTTCGGGTGTAGATGAAATTGTAAAATCCCGTTGTCTGGCTTGTCATAACGAAAATGCTTCGGGCATTCCTAGTTATGAAAAATTCGAAGGGATTGCGTCAGTCACAGAACAGGACGATGGTGCAACCTTTAGTTCATTAACCCGAGTTTCACATATCCACCTGTTTGGTATCAGTTTTATCTTCATGTTTGTCGGCATCATTTTCAGTTTTTCTGAAACAAGCCGTGTCGGTTATAAATGTATTGCCATCGGGATGCCCTACTTGTTCCTTATTGTTGACATTTTATCCTGGTGGTTGACCAAACTACATCCTTCATTTGCCGTCCTGGTCATTCTGGCAGGCGGCGGTATGGCACTCTCGTTTGGCTTTATGTTATTTATTTCTCTTCTTGAAATGTGGGCGTTCAAATTTGCATTCATAGATTCACAAGGAAACAGACGCCCTCAGTGGAGCTTCTATATTGAACACTGGTTCATCAATATGGGATTTCAGAGTCCGGAAGCCACGCTGAAGATAATATGGAAAATGATTAAAACTTTTGCGTTATTTTCTAAGAAAAAGTGGCTACAACTTGCCTGGCCTGTTGTTAAAAAGCTTGTTATTCAGGCTTGGGGAAGCATACAGAAATCAAAGCATTAACTCAGTACCAGCCCCCATTGCGGGGGCTGAACAAGCTCGCTTTATGTCCTTATCAAGCGCCCTCTTTTTTCTCCAGCTGATCCATCGCATAGTAAACCGGACAAAACCCGGTAAACGCGCTTTGTATCAACGCGACACCTATCAAACCTGATAGTAAAAACCATGCCGATGAAAAAACATAACCCAGTAATACACCCAGGGTTATCGCGCCACCGACAATTAAATCGTGTTTAGCTGTTCTGCTCATTTTTCACCTCTTATTTATAATTATCAATTCAAAAATAGTGCACGATGTCCAAAAGATTAATCCCTTGACCGAAATGGACGTATGCGAGACAAACAATAAATTGATCAAACAAAAAAATCAATAAATTGCTAGAAGGCTGTCGAGTTTATGGGGGGCGTCGCGAGGCGAGAGGGACATCGAGCGGATGGATTTTTTTGATCTTTTGAGGCGCATAGTTGCGCTACGTAACGAATAAGACCGGAAAAATCAGCCGATGCCTCATTGCCGCAGTAGAATTATCCATAATCTGACAGTCTCCTAGAACAGGAGAAAAAAGAAATGGCGTCCCCAGGGGGTTTCGAACCCCCGTTACCGCCGTGAAAGGGCGGTGTCCTGGGCCTCTAGACGATGGGGACATAAAGGGAAAAATTCCAAAAGCATAAACTCTGAGATCAAAATGGCGTCCCCAGGGGGTTTCGAACCCCCGTTACCGCCGTGAAAGGGCGGTGTCCTGGGCCTCTAGACGATGGGGACAATTTTGAAACTGATGAGCCGTTTGGTGGAGCCAGGCGGGATCGAACCGCCGACCTCAACACTGCCAGTGTTGCGCTCTCCCAATTGAGCTATGGCCCCTCAGTTGAGTCCATCGATTATACCGGTATATTTTTGATTGTCTAGCCGTTATTTTTATTTCTTATGTAAATAATGGCTTTTTCAATTCTTGCCAGTGTTGATTCACGCCCTATCAGACTTAAAGTGACATCTATGCCCGGTGATACGCCTGCACCACAAACAGCAACTCTTAATGGCTGGGCGACTTTGCCCAATTTTAATTCCATATCTTCAGCCGTCTGCATTACGATTTGGTGCAGTTGCTCACCATCCCATTGTTCAACTGCTGCAAATTTATCCAGTAAGACTTGTAATACCTCATCACTGCCCTGCTTGAAGTTTTTCTTTGCCGCTTTTTCATCATAACTTTCAAACTCCTGATAATAATAGCGACTCGCCTCGGCCATCTCTACGAGATTTTTGCACCGCTCGCGTTGTGCTTTTACCATCTCAGCAAGTTCAGGACCGTTTGAAGTATCAATGTCCAGTTTCTGCATATGCCATGCAAGATGTTCAGCCACCTGCTCCGGGGAACTGTTCATCAAATACTGGTGATTAATCCATTGCAGTTTTTCAGTATTAAACGTTGATGCTGAAACATTTACATCGTGTACATCGAACAGTTCAACCATTTCTTCGATTGAAAAAATTTCCTGATCACCATGCGACCAACCAAGACGCACCAGATAATTCAGTAATGCTTCAGGCATGTAGCCTTCTTCCCGGTATTGCAAAACACTCACAGCACCATGTCTTTTCGATAACCGACTGCCATCAGACCCAAGAATCATAGGCACATGCGCATATTGCGGTAGTTCCGCGCCCAAAGCCTGCAAAATATTAATTTGTCGCGGCGTGTTGTTAATATGGTCATCTCCCCTGATGACGTAATTGACGCCCATATCCCAGTCATCCACCACAACTGTCAGGTTATAAGTAGGCGAACCATCGGCGCGGGCAATGATCAGATCATCCAGTTCTTGATTGGCAATCCTGATTTCGCCTTTCACCAGATCATTAAAAACGACTTCACCTTCAACCGGATTACGAAAGCGGATGACGGCCTGTTCTTCACCACTATGTGCTGCCTCTCTGCATTTGCCGTTATAGCGTGGCTTCTCCTTATTTGCCATTTGCTGTTCGCGCAGCTCTTCCAGCTCTTCCTTGCTGCAAACACAATAGTAGGCATCTCCCTGATCCAGCAATTGCTGGATGATTTCTTTATAACGATCAAAACGTTGCGTCTGATAAAACGGCCCTTCATCATAATCAAGCCCTAACCATTGCATCCCTTGCAGAATGGCATCGACCGACGCTTGCGTTGAGCGCTCCAGATCCGTATCTTCAATACGCAGTACAAAACTGCCTTTATTTTTTTTGGCATACAACCAGGAAAACAAGGCGGTTCTTGCGCCACCACCATGTAAATAGCCTGTTGGACTGGGTGCGAAGCGTGTTTTTGTACTCATTAACTGATTATTTCCCCATTAAAAAACGTTTCGCATATTCACGCGGAATGGAACGGGCCGCGCGTAAGCGCATATTTTGATAACTGAATTTGACACTGCCTTTGGCTGCTTCATTACGGCCAAGAATTGCCAGAGCGGTACCATGCCCCTGTTTTGCAGCTTTCTCATACCATTGGGTAGCTTTATCTTTATCACCCAGCACGCCGATGCCTCGATCATAAAATGCGCCCATCATGACCTGAGCATCTTTTTTGCCTTGCTTGGCTGATTTTTCAAGCCACTGCGCAGCTTTATCTTCGTTTTGTTCAAACCCCTGCCAGCCCAGCAAGTACATAGAAGCCAGTTTAGCCTGAGCAGATGCATCACCGCTTTTTGCTGCCTCAATGACTTCATCTTGATCAAGTGCCGCCGCAGTTATAGAAAATGCTAATAAAACCGGCAGCAGAAAGAGTTTTTTCATTATGTTCATCATTCCTCCTTAATATTCTGTTCATAAACTTCGGGGTATTATTCCATGCTAGGCCAGCAAAGGCTAAATAAGTATAAAAAAATTATCCCATGAGCTAGAATCACATAGGGTTTACAAATCATGGTATTTCATAATTTAAAGGAGAATAAAATGACAAAATTCCCAATCCTTGCTATTTTGCTATTCAGTGCCGCACTCACCGGGTGTGGTTCCAAAGTAATTCACGAATCTCAACCCTTTCAGGCCATCAACCTGAACCCAAAAGTAAAATCTGGTGAACTGGAACAAAAAGTTAATACTTTTTTCATCATTAATGACGCTTCGTCTTCCATGAGTAAGCTTTATCAAGGATCGGCATTTTCCGGCATGACAGGGGCCACTAAATTCTCAGTATCCAAATCGCTATTAAGTGGTTTAAACCATACAATCCCTGACGTTCCTCTTTCTTCAGGCATGCGCAGCTTTGGTTTTGGACAATGCCTAGACTGGGGTTACACAGAACTCAATGCGCCAGTACAAGCCTATTCACAATCTTCATTTACTGATGCGCTGAACACGATAAACTGCTCCAGTGGTGGCACTCCGGTTTCACATGCCTTCACTTCACTCAGTGGAGACCTGGAAAATGCCTCGGGTAATATTGCTGTCATTTTGTTAAGTGACGGATTTAACTACGACGCCTCGCCTTTACCTGCCATCATGGAACTGAAAGAAAAGTATGGCGATCGTTTATGCTTGTCAACGGTTTGGGTAGGTAACGAAGAAGAGGCTCCAGGTAAAGCAGTCTTATCAGAACTGGCCAACGCAACCGATTGTGGCGTATCTGCTTCGGCTGAAAGCCTGGCAAGTGGCGCAGGCATGGCTAATTTTGTTGAAAATGTATTTTTTAACGCTGGCACACCTGTAACTACTGACCCAGACAGTGATGGCGATGGTGTACCTGATAGCCGCGATAAATGCCCGGACACACCTAAAGGCGCAAAAGTAACTAAACTGGGTTGTTGGGTATTCCACGATGTACTGTTTGATATTGACAGCACTGTTGTGAAATCCATGTATTCACCGTTAATTACCAATGCGGTTGAAGTATTGAAGCTGAACCCTGGTTTAACTGTAGAAATTCAGGGGCACACTGACGACACAGGAACTGATGCATATAACCAGGGACTGTCTGAGCGTAGAGCGATGGCTGTGAAAGATGCTATCACCCAGCATGGAATTGATGGCTCTCGTTTAACTACCGTTGGTTTCGGTGAATCTCAACCTATCGCAACCAATGAAACGGAAAGCGGCAAAGCATTGAACCGTCGCGTCGTTTACAAACGTACTGACAAGTAACGTCGTACACGACTCAAAAAAGGGAGCGTAAGCTCCCTTTTTTTTACCTGATCCCCGCAGTGAAATCCCTGATTCCAGTTTTATAACACCCGTAAATTTCCCGGATGTCTCACTTGTAGTGAGTACACCTGCCGGTTTCTTTTTATCCAGCCTCTCGCTTCCACATGTTGCCCTTGATAACGCTCCAGCGCGGGAAACTCTCCAAGATATTTCTTGTCAATTTTAATGACAAAATTATCGGCAAAGCTCAGATAGACCTTCTTACGTTTCACCTCAATTTTACGAATTTCTCCGCTTATACGCTGCCAGCCACGGCGGTCATTATCAACTTCGAAGTAATTCTTACTGGCATAGGCGTGGTCCCCCCACAAACCTGTCTGCTGACGTTCAGCCAGATTTTGTGCTGCTAGTAAATCCTTGGCATATTTTACATTCGGTGGATAAATATTCACTGTTGCCAACCCCAGGCTGACCAGTTTAAGATTTATATGCTGACCATCAACATCAAATAGATGAGCTAACGTACGTCCATATTTATCATTTTTTTGAAGATCAGATTCCAGCCTGATTTTTTTGCCCAGCAGCTTTTCTTCTAACCACAACCTGGCTTCTTTACCGCCGGGTTCAGCGGGCTTATCTCGTTTGGCAACTTCAGGTGTATTAATTGCCGATAGTCGAATTTTGCTACCATTTTCCAGCACGACCGTATCACCATCAAACACTTTCACGACTTGATGGAACGTATACCCGGCATTGAGTTCCAGTCTATGCGCATGAGGTAATGGACGATCGGTATAGTGCTTGCCGCCATATTTATCCAGCCACACATACACCTCTGCATTTACGGACGACATGGCACAATTCAATACAATTCCACCCAATAAAAGGCTTTGGCTAATCAATTTCAATCTATTCAAACGCATAAATCTATTGTCTGTACGGGTTTACCAGGAGGCTGTCGGATGCTGGATAATTCAACTTCGGCGATGTTCCGCTCGCCTCGCTACGAACCGATAACCCCCCTGCCTCCTAGATAGTAGAATAGTCTCAATTCATCTAACAAAATTTGACCTCTTACCGTTTTCAATAAAATTTCACATGATCAGCATAATCCAACGCGTTTCCCAAGCAAAAGTGACCGTAGCCGGCCAAGATATTGGCGTCATAGATCAAGGCATTATGGCCCTACTGGCCGTAGAGAAAGAAGATACGGAAAAAGATGCCAATTATCTGATTGAAAAAATTATTAAATACCGCATATTTTCCGATGACGAAGATAAAATGAATTTAAGCCTGAGGGATATTCAGGGTGGATTATTACTGGTGCCGCAATTTACCCTGGCCGCAGATACACGCAAAAGCAATCGCCCCAGCTTTGCTTGTGCCGCACCACCGGCTTACGGAAAAGAAATGTTTGAATATGTAAAATCTTATGCGAGCTCAAGCTACCCGAATTGCCAGTTTGGGCAATTCGGTGCAGACATGAAAGTGTCCCTGATCAATGACGGGCCGGTAACCTTTACCCTGCGTTCGATTTAACCGCGCCCCTTGCGTACCATCATTCCTTTCGACGGGTTGTAACCGATAATGGCGAAGAGCATAAACAGCATGAATGCCACACTGGTATAGATCAGACTGTATTCATTCAATTGGCCATACAAGGCAAAGCGGATTAATTCCACTGCTTGCGAAAAGGGATTGTATTGCGCCAGGGCATGTAGCAGTTCGCTGGATTCCTGAATTTTCCACAATGGATACAATGCTGTGGACATGAAAAACATCGGGAAAATAACGAAATTCATTACCCCGGCAAAGTTTTCCAGCTGTTTGATAAACGACGACAACAATAACCCCAGCGCGCCCAGCATCAAGCCGGACAGAATCAATGCCGGCAACACATACAAATAGCCTTCCAACGGCGCCTGAATTTCGTACAACCAAGCAATTCCAAGAAATACGTAAGCTTGCAGAATAGATACCGAGGTTCCGGCGATCAACTTACTCAATAATAAAAACCAGCGTGGTAGCGGGCAGACCATCAAAATGCGCATACTGCCCATTTCACGGTCATACACCATTGATAACGAACTCTGCATGCCATTGAATAACTGGATCATGCCGATCAGCCCCGGCGTGATATACACCTCATACAAAATATAGGTTTCGTACGGCGGCGAAATTGCAATGCCCAAGGCCGCACGGAAACCGGCAGCAAAGACGAACAACCACACCAGCGGCCGCACCAGTGCGGAAATAAAGCGTTCGCGTTGATGAACAAAGCGCAGCAGCTCGCGCCCGATCACGCCCCATAATGCTCGCCAATAATGTAGAACCATCATCCCCGCACCTCCTTTGTTAACGTGTCGTAGGCCACCTGAACGGACTCGGCTGCCGTCGTCTGCAGCACCTATGTTACACTCCCGGCCGCCCTCACCTGTCCTCGATGAATCACCACCAAATGGTCATTGTCATACACTTCATCAATCAAATGCGTCGCCCACAACACCGCCAGCTGTTTTTCTTCCGTCATTGCGTGCACATGCTCGACAATCGCTTTACGACTGGGCATATCAAGACCAACGGTAGGCTCATCCAGTAGCAGCAAGCGCGGCTCATGCAGCAATGCACGGGCAATTTCCACTCGCCGTTTGTGGCCACCGTTCAACTTTCTGACCTGTTCTTTACGCCGCTCGTACATGTCAAGCCTTTCCAGCTCTTCCTGAATACGCTGGCTGGCCTGCATGCGCCCTATACCGTGCAAAGCCGCGTGATAACGCAGGTTTTGCATCACAGTTAAATCCATATCCAGCGTCGGCTGTTGAAACACTACGCCCAACTGACTCAACGCCTGCAAATGATTGCGCTTTACATCGTAGCCACACAATTTAATTGCCCCTTCCCGGGTATCGTACAAGCGGGTAATTAAAGCAAACAACGTGCTTTTCCCCGCCCCGTTAGGGCCAAGTAACATGCAACATGTGCCAGTCGGGACGTCAACGTTGACCATTTTCAGCGCCTGCTTTTTACCATAAGCAAAGCTAAGCTGTTCAACCTGTAATGCAATCTCGTTATTCATCAGATATATTTCTCGATCACCTTGCCCAGGGCGGGCACACTTTCCGCGACATTCTTCACCGCTTTCGGGCGCAGCTTGTCGTAGGTTTTGATAAACATTTCATGACTGCTGGACTCACGACGTTTATCGGTAACCTTCAGTAATGCATTGGCCACGCCTTCTGTATCTTGTGCGAGATAATCGGAAAACGAAGCATGATCCGCCGATTTGAAACTCTGGAAATAACTGTCCAGCGACAACAAAAAATCATCCATCAATTTATCGATAAAATTGTAAACGACCTTACCACTTTGCAGGTTTTTTACCAGCTTGAACGCGCCTTTTATCAACAATCCGGAAGCGCCCCCTTTGCGGTTCACCTCGTTGTTCAACATGTCAACACACTCACCCACCAGTTGCGGACGCAAATCAGGCTGAGTACTCAAGATTTTCGGTAACGCAGTCACCGCTGAATTGCCCATGGTATTTCCTCGATTGAATTAGTTTATGGGTACCTCTATAAATTTTTTACAGCCAGATTCCTGCCGATCATACCCCAAGGTATCCAGGTCAGTTATCGGATGCAGAAAGCCTTCCAGCGGAGCGGCTGCCACCAGTGATCGCGGAGCAGCCAACAATACCGGCTGCCGCAGTTGACCATTCCATGCTCGAAATGACAAAGGACGACCTTTGTAACCCTGCAAATCAAACTCATCACTTAACAAATAGCGTTTGATCTTGGCCACATCAGCTGATTTTGTGCGCACTGTCGCCTCACCTATCGAACGTACCGCCAAAAATGCGGCATAATCCTGTTCTTCTTTCCAGCGTCCAGCTTCTTCCTTAAAGCGGTTTTGCATCTGCACCGCCCCCCACTGTTCATGGGTTCTGTGCCAGGAGGTCGCCTGCAAACCCTGGGTGCCAATGACTGGCCTGGGAATCCAGGTGCGATAATCCAGATATTCACCAAACAGGCCTTTTTCATCAGCCACTACCAGGACATCGTATTTCAATCCCTGGGTAAACACCGGCACATCGGATTGTGCGGTACGCCGCGCATCATAAGTATGCGCCCAATCTTTTTCAGCGACGATCTTCATCCCAAAGCGCTTGGCTGAACGCTTGATGGCTGCGGCATACAATTCATCCGCATCTGACGGCCCCACCACCAGAAACCATTTGCGCCAGCGTTTTTTCATCATATATTGCGCCAATGCATCTGCACGCATGGCTCTGCTCGGCAGGACATGCAACACGTTGGAACGACATTGCTCATTGCGTAACACATCATCCAGCGTGCCCGCATCAAACATCAGTTTATCCTTGCTTTCAGGTAAGTCTGCCAGTTTTAACAGCTCATTTTTTGGCAGGTTAACGATAACGAAGCTGATTTCCGGTTTTAGTTGTTGCTTATAAAATTCAGCAAGATCTACATTTTCGGGGGCCAATGCTGTTGTCAGGTGATATTGCTGGCCGGTAAAGCGCCCGGTATTGTTGTTATCAACTTCACCCAGCTCGGCGCCATGAATGCCTTTACCCTGCACAAACGGATCAAGATTCGACAACGCCGCAGGGACCGGTTGTTCCTGAGTTATAAAAAGCATGTGAATGTTTTGCTTTTGCATCTCTGCCAAAGACGTAACGGCATACAGCAATCCAAAAACGGTAAGCAATAGTCTGAACATAACCAAATGAATCAATAAAATCCGCATCATTCTAACCAATTCTCAATCAAATTAAAGCCAGCTATTGATTTATATTACAGGAACCGCAATACTTCCTAGAACAATCCAGCTTCAAAAGAAATGAACAACGAACCTGATAAATTTGAAGATGTTGACGGGATTTTTGGAATTTCAGAGACTTCATCTGAAAAAAGTAACCGCCGCATTGCAGTCCGCTATATTCGCAATGATCTCAATGCAACGCTCTTTGTTAAAAGATTTTTTTCCACCAAGAAATTTTCTGCTCAGGTTTATGACATCAGTAGCAAGGGAATCAACCTGGCTACTTCAGCCAAACTTTCAAAAGAAAAAAAAATCCAGGTTCTGATTGTTTTTCCCGACGATAAATCCTTTAATCTGGATGCCATTATTGTTCATCGGAGCAAAAAAAAGTCCATCTATAACTATGGCATTAAATTCCAAAGTCTCTCTAATGAACTGGGTGAGCACCTGCTTAATACCCAAACCGATCTGACATTCAAATTGTGACCTCTCCATTACTCAGTGACATTTATATTTACCCGGTTAAATCCCTGACCGGATTCCGCGCTGACCAATGGCCGGTAGACCGCAATGGCTTGCAGCATGACCGTCAATGGATGTTGATTGATGAGAACAACAACTTTCTCAGCCAACGCAAACTGCCACGCATGGCTTTAATTAACACCGCTATTCGCAATCAACAATTGATTTTATCAACTGATCATTCTGACATCAGCCTGCCGCTGGTAAGTTCTGGTGAATCCGTCCATGTCACAGTGTGGCATGATCAATGCCGGGCGGAAACCATTGGCAAGGACGTTGATGAGTGGTTAAGTGACTTTCTCCACAGGCCCTGCCGACTGGTCGTGATGCCGAATGACAGTATCCGCCAGGTAGACCAGAAATACGCTCACCCTCAAGACCAAACCGCGTTTTCCGATGGCTTCCCGTTTTTGATTACTTCAGATGCTTCACTGCAGGCACTCAACCAACACATGCCGGAACCTGTAGACATACAACGCTTTCGCCCCAATCTTGTTATCTCCGATTGCGAAGCCTACGCAGAAGATCACTGGCGACAAATTGCTATCAACACCATCCACTTCCGTCTGCCTAAGCCCTGTTCCCGTTGTGCTGTACCTGGCGTCAATCCACACACTGCAGAACGGGAAAAAGCGCCTCTGACTGCCCTTAATAACACCCGAAAATGGGAAAAGCAGGTCTATTTTGGACAAAATGCCCTGCATGACCGTAGCGGCAGCCTGAGATGCGGCAACCCGGTCAGCATAATTGAAACGGGTTCGGCACAGCCGCCGCTGTAGCTTTTCCTTCATCGGTATAAACGCTAAAATAGCATCACCTCTGCTCGAAACGGGCAGCTCCCCTTAATTTTTTGCTTCAAGGATTCAATGTCAACAGCTGAAAAAACGGTCGCCGCCAACTTTATCCGCCACATCGTCGCCGCCGATCTGGAACAACACAAAAATGATAACAAGGTTGCCACCCGCTTCCCACCGGAACCCAATGGTTATCTGCATATTGGCCATGCAAAATCCATCTGCCTGAACTTTACCATTGCCAGCGAAAACAACGGCACCTGCAACCTACGCTTTGACGATACTAATCCCGAAAAGGAAAGCATCGAATACATGGAAGCCATTGAACGTGATGTGCAATGGCTAGGCTTTCAATGGGCGGCAAAATTTCATGCTTCGGATTACTTTGAGCAACTCTACCAATATGCTGTACAGCTGATTCAATCCGGCCATGCCTATGTTGATGACCTGTCTCCCGAACAAATCCGTGAATACCGCGGCACCCTGACTGAACCCGGCAAGGAAAGCCCCAACCGCAACCGGCCTGTTGCGGAAAACCTGGATTTATTCCAGCGTATGCGGGAGGGCGAGTTTGCCGACGGCGAACTGGTATTGCGTGCAAAAATAGATATGGCCTCGTCCAATATTAACCTGCGCGACCCCACCATTTACCGCATCCGCCGCGTGCATCACCAACGTACCGGCGATGACTGGTGCATCTACCCGATGTACGATTACACCCATTGTATTTCCGATGCTATCGAAAACATCACCCACTCGCTGTGCACGCTGGAGTTTGAAGACCACCGGCCACTCTACGACTGGGTGCTGGAGACCCTGCAAACGCCCAGCCACCCGCAACAGATTGAATTTGCCCGGCTGCAACTGGAATACGCTGTAATGAGCAAGCGCAAGCTGAATCAACTGGTCACTGAAGGCCATGTCAATGGCTGGGATGACCCGCGCATGCCAACCATCGCCGGTATGCGCCGCGCCGGATACACGCCCGAAGCGATTCGTGATTTCTGTGAACGCATCGGCATCACCAAAAAAGATGCCTGGATAGAAATGGGCGTACTGGAAAACTGCATCCGCGAAGACCTTAACGAACATGCTCCACGCCGCATGGCTGTGTTAAATCCATTACGCGTGGTGATTGAAAATTACCCGGAAAATGAAGAAGAACACTACGCTATCGCCAACCACCCACAACAGCCGGAGATGGGCACGCGCCCGGTGCCTTTCAGCCAAGTGATTTACATCGAACAGAATGATTTTGCGGAAATCCCGCCGAAAAAATTTAAACGCCTGGTGGAAGGTGGTGAAGTGCGTTTGCGTGGCTCGTATGTCATCAAATGTGAACACATGATCAAGGACGATACTGGCAACATCACCGAGCTACGCTGCACTTACGACCCGGACACGCTTGGCAAAAACCCGGAAGGCCGCAAAGTCAAAGGTGTGATTCACTGGGTATCGGCAAAGCACTCTTTACCGGCAGAAATCCGGTTGTATGATCGCCTGTTCAAAGTAGCGAATCCGGATGCGGAAAGTCATTTTCTGGATGCACTGAATCCGGATTCACTGGACATCCTTGAAAACTGCCGCGTGGAAGCCAGCCTGCAACAGGCCGAGTCCGGCAGCCGCTTCCAGTTTGAGCGTACCGGCTATTTCTGTGTGGACAGCAAAGACAGCAGTGCAGACAAACTGGTATTCAACCGCACGGTCACCCTGCGTGATACCTGGGCCAGTTAATGTCCATCCAGAGCCTCCTGCCGACACTTGAACAACTCAGTGGACAAACACTGGGCGACTGCAACGTTTCCTCACTGGGCGGCGGCGATATCAATGCCGCCTACCGGCTGACCTCATCTAATATCGACTGGTTTATCAAGGTCAACCGCCCTTCCCTGGCCTTCATGTTTGCAGCCGAGGCGGATGGTCTGGCAGAACTGGCTGCCAGCAACACATTACGCATTCCTCAAGTGATCGCCACTGGCAATAGTGATCAATACAGCTTTCTGGCACTGGAATATATCCCTTTGGGGCGACTGAGCGGGCAATCCTCACGCGACTTTGGCCACCAACTGGCCACACTGCACCAACAACAACAAAAATTTTTCGGTTGGCATCGGGACAACACCATCGGCAGTACCGATCAAATCAATGATCAACACGATGACTGGGTCAGCTTCTGGCGTGATATGCGTCTGTTAAAACAACTGGAAATCGCGGCTGGCAACGGCTACGCAGGCAATCTGCAACGCCAGGGCGAACACCTGGCAGACCGGCTGGCACATTTCTTTACCGACTACCAGCCACACCCCAGCCTGCTGCATGGTGATTTATGGGGCGGCAATGCGGCCGCGGATGACAATAGCAATCCGGTCATTTACGACCCGGCCTGTTATTACGGTGACCGCGAGGCCGATATCGCGATGACCGAATTATTCGGCGGTTTCAGCGCCGATTTTTACGCCGCCTACAACGACACCTGGCCACTGGATTCGGGCTACAGCATCCGCAAAACCTTCTACAATCTCTACCACATTCTCAACCACCTGAACCTGTTTGGCAGTTCATACTTGCATCAAGCGCAAGGAATGATTGAACGATTGCTGGCTGAAGTGCATTAAACATCAGCGCGTCACACCCAAAATATCCAGAATTTCCTTTGTGTCACGCTTGATACGCAGGATTTTGTGACCCACCCGCAAAATTTCATTGCCCGCGCCCGCTGTATAATCGCCATAGCGATGACCATAGATATGGGCAGATTCATACATTTCCCGATCCAGATATTCACCTTCTCTCAACTTCTTTTGCCAGCCTGGAGGAATTTCGCCCGTGCGTTGATATTTTTTTTGTAGTCCAGGGGGGAGCTGCTTGTGTTTATTCTCTTTACCGTATTTTTTTGCCAGACAAGGCGTTGTCAAAGACAAGCCAATCAGCAGCAAAACTAACTTTTTCATAACCGACCTCTAGTTAAGTCATTTCGTGTATATCCTACTTTAGCCTAATTAACAAAATCTGAACCTAAACACCCACCAAGTAATAACAATTTTCTCAGGAACCTCTGATTAAGTTGGTTAGAATTTAGCGACAGTTTTAGCACGCTAAAAATAATTGGACTTGATCAGAGGTTCCCTAAGATTTAATTCATTAATAACCCAGTAATAAATAGTCGCTATAACGATAACTTTTATCGCAAACGAATATTTATTATGCGTTCAATCTTATTTAAATTGCTTGTTCCCGTTGCTTTTTTAAGTGTGAATTCTTCGTTAACCTACGCTGACCTGTTCACTGCTTCAACCGGCTTAACGGCTGGCAACACTCAGCTTGATATGCAAGTGAACACCCTCACAGGCAAGGTGAGCCTGACGATGTCTGGCGATGCACATAAATGGTTTGGCTTTGGGTTTGATGCAAGTACGATGGATGTTGGCCCTTATGCAATCGTTGCGCAGGGTGATGGAAACGTGTTTGAGCAGGATCTTGCTGACCGGTCGCCCGGCAGTCGCGTCACCAGTGATACTGCTGGATTTAAAGTGCTATCCAACACAGTAGAAAACAATCTCAGGACTGTAGTGGTTGAACGCAATATCCAACAGGATCCGGCCACGTATTCGATTGCTTCTGAAGTTCTCAATACGCTGAATCCATTCTCTTTTCCTCAATCAGGAGGAGGCCTTGAGATGATATGGGCCAAAGGCTTTGCTGCCCATTTTGCGTTTCATGATGTGGCGGGAGAATTACAGGTTAATTTTGAATTACAGCCTGAGTCTGAAGCTGTATCTGTTCCGTTAATGCCTGGCTTGTTCACCCTTATTTTCTTGCTTGCTGGATCCGTATTCGGATACTTGTCTTTGAACAAACGATAATCATTCATTTGGCCATCCTGGTTTTCGAACTGGCTTTAGTCTTTGATCACTAAATATTTCGAGCTGACAAATACCAGTGCAACCACGGCATACGCCATCCCCCATTCCCAGGCCGGGGTCAATGATAATGCTGTATCTGCCGGTGTCCATTGGTAGGAATGAATCAAACCTGCCAATGATAGAACAGATGCCGCCGTGCTCCAGCAGGCGGCCTGAACAAAGCGACGTTCGATAACGCAAACGGTTAATGCAGACAAGATCATGGCGGTTAAGATAAAGCCTTGCTCCAGAGCGAATGCACCATGCATCCACAGATCTGCCTGCTTGAAATTATCCAGTAACGATGCCGAAAATGCCGTCATCTCTTGTGTTCCATAGTCTGCGGCACGCAGCCCACTTTTGGCCATAAACGCACCCCAGGCTGCGATGCCGGGTAATAAGCCCATCACTACGGCAGGTGCATGATGTTGCGGAGTAGTTTGAAATGCTTGGGCAGCAATCACAATACCGATCCACAACACGATGGCCATGCCTGCATCAATCGGCACAGCCCATACGATAAATGCCAGTGTGCCGGTGACGCAAATCAGCGTGATGAAAATGGCATTGAGTATGGAATAGCCGACGCGTGCGCCCATTGCCTTCCAACCGGGGTGACCGATATAGATTGTGGTGGGAAAACAGGATCCAAACAAGCTGGCGGCGACTGTGCCCAAGCCATTTACCATAAGGGACGATTGCACCGGATAGTGATCACCTGCTGCTTCTGCAGACTCGATATTCTGCAGTGAGCCAATCACATTAAATACTCCCATCGGAATGATGACCGATAAATATGTCAGACTGAATGGCGACAACACTGCTGCCCATAAATCCGCCAGAACCGGTTGCGGCATGAATAGCCCCAGTTCATTGTTCGGCAAATCCCCCACGGGCGCCAACCCAGTCATCCAGGAAAGCAATATACCCAATACAACAGCAACGAGTCCTCCCGGAATGCCTCCTTTAAATTTCACCCGTCCAAAATACACCAGTAAAATGACCGCCAGCGTTACCAGCCCTACCACCGGATTGGCATAGCTGCGAAACAGAAAGCCCAGTGAGATAAACGTCAGTGCAATACCTGCCAAAGTGGATAATAATGCGGCACGCGGAGTAATTGTGCGCAATTTATCGGCCACAAATGCGCCGCCAATTTCAATCAAACCGGATCCCAAACACGCCAGCAAACCGACCTGCCAGGCGACCAGTTCGGGGGTTTCCATGCCTTGCGACTGAGCCATTAATTTGGCTGGCAGCATCACCAGAAACACATAGGCAAATAACGAAACCGTGTTTATCCCGTAGGGTAAGGCACAATAATCATCACGTCCTTGCGCCATCGCCAGCTTGCGTGCCTGCCAAGCGTAATATATATTTCCGATTAACAGAGAAACCGCGGATCCGGGCAAAATTTTCTGGTAGACAAGTCCATCTGAAAAACCCAAAACATATTTGCACAGGCTGACAATCACCAGCAATTGGACCAGATTATCCAGCGCCAGACCAAAAAAACCGTCGATATCCTCAAGGACAAACCATTTCATAGCAAACGTCTCTAAATGTAACTTGCGCTAAACCATATCACAGCAGGAATGTGTATAGCCAAGTCAAACATATTGGCTTGATTTAACTCACTCCAATTCTGAACATCAGCCATAATCTTTAGTCTAATAAAAACGCGGGCATAGGAACTGGCAATGTATCTTCCAAATTCCATTCGAGGCATTTTGTTTGATCTGGACGGTGTGCTTTATGTAGGTAATCAGGTCATTGAAGGGGCCATTGACACAGTTTCAGACATTAAGAAAGCGGGTTATAGCTGCCGTTTTATCACCAACACCAGTACGTTGTCGTTATCCTCATTGCAGCAAAAAATGCATCGCTTGGGCTTTGCCATCAATGAGAATGAAATTATCAGTGCAACCCGTGCGACCTTGATTTACCTGCAGCAATTTACGAATCCTGTCTGTCAATTACTGTTAGCTGAAGATGTAAAAAAGGATTTTCATGCATTTAAGCAGTCCGCTGTTGAAGCTGACTTTGTCGTGATTGGCGACATAGGCGACCAGTGGTCGTACCCGTTATTAAACCAGACGTTTAATTTATTGGTGAATGGCGCCCGGCTTATTGCCATCCACAAAAACCGCTTTTGGCAAACTGAACACGGTCTGCAAATGGATATCGGTGGCTTTATAGAAGCCCTTGAATATGCCAGTCAGACACAGGCCATCATCATGGGTAAACCTTCGACTGACTTTTTTAATGCTGCCCTGATGGATATGCAATTATCAGCAGAACACGTCGCTATTATTGGTGATGATATTGATTCGGATATTGGCGGTGGTCAACAGGCCGGTCTGTTTGGCATTCAGGTTAAAACCGGAAAGTATCGTGAGCAATATGCAAAAAAAAGCGCGATCAAGCCAAACATGACGATTGATTCAATCGCAGAATTGAAGGAATTTATAATTTAAATGTTTCATGGATGGATTGAAATCCACACAACCCACCCATCAACATAGTAGAGAGAATGTTTTAAAACGCGTTATTTCAACGTGGCTTGTGAAACAGAAGATTGTGTTCCCATGCTTGCTGAATCAGAACCTGTACCGCATCCACTCATAGTGATAGCAATAACAGCTGCGATAACGAATGTATTCAAAATATTATTCATGTTGTACTCCTTAGTTATTATGAATCAACCGGGGGCTGATTTTCTTGCCTCGTGTTAACGAGCGGGTTCAGAATACATCACACAAAAAACCGGATATTGATATAGATCAATAAAAGCAGCTTAAATTATGAATTGTTTTATTAATACATTGAAAATCTGTCATTTTAGTCTTGGGGCACTCGAATAAATATGGCAAATTAAGGCATAATGTTGATTGTTCAGGCATTTTGCCTGCTGGAATTATTTTGTAAAGGTGACTTTTGGACAACATGAATAAGCATTTTCAAGTCAGTTGTAATAATTGCAACCTAGACGCAATTTGCCTGCCACGCGGACTAAGTGCTGATGAAATAGACAGTCTGAGCCTAGAAGTCAAAACCAACGGTATGCTGGATAAGGGAGAATATATCTACCGCCAGGGTGACCCTTTTACCCGCATCATTGCATTAAAATCGGGAGCAGCCAAACTGGTAAACATTGATGGCCACGGTAATGAACATATCCTCAGTGTTTCTCTTCCCGGTGAAATTCTCGGCTTTGACGGTCTTTATCAGGAGCACTATAACTGTTCGGCGATCGCACTGGACAAAATAAGTTTTTGCATATTACCTGCTGAAAACCTGGAACAGATCAGCCACAAGATTCCTTCGGTCAACCGGGAATTATTCAAGCATTGCAGCGATAATATTAACAAAGCACAACAACAGATCATCTCCAATAAATGTCCCGCTGATGAAAAACTGAGCCTATTTTTAACTGGACTGGCGGACAGACTGCATGCCAGGGGATTTGCATCCAATGAGTTTTACCTGCCTTTAACCCGCCAGGAAATAGGCGAACACCTGGGGCTCACGCTTGAAACTGTCAGTCGCATGCTTAAACAATTTCAAACTCAGGAGTTAATATCTGTGAACCGAAAACTCATTAAAATTCTTAATGCGGAAAAGTTACGCGCAATTTATCGAAATTAACGCATTGCGGATTGTCTGTGCCAATACTTTCCCTGAGTGACATTTAACAATTCAGGGTTTTGCCAGTCTGTTGAATCAAATGTCATCGCTCCTGTATCGGCCGTATTCCACCACTTTATACCCAACCGCTCATATCGATTGATCACGTGTTTATGCGGCATCCGATAGCGGTTTTTGTAGCCTGCTGAAATCAAGACAGCATGCGGTGCAACGTGCTGAAGAAAGTGTTGACTTGATGACGTCTGACTGCCGTGATGGGGCGCCACCAAAACATCACTGCGCAATGTTTCGGCATATTCATTGACCAGCCATTGTTCAGCCTCCTGTTCAATATCTCCCGTCAACAACAAGGTAAAATCAGGCGTGGACACCTGTAATACACAGGAATTATTATTCTTGCCATTAAAAAATCGCGTTGATGGCGGAGAAAGCAGATTAAACTGCACGCCATCCCATACCCAGTTCTGTTTGCTTTGGCATAATGAATACTGACGATCAACAATCCCAGCCGACGATACAATTACATCGTCTACCGGCAAATGGGCCAGGATGCTTTGGACACCGCCACTATGATCATTGTCCCCATGGCTGACCAGCAAGGTATCTAGATGAGTGGCATTTAACGATTTTAAGACAGGGATTACAACCTGTTGTCCCATATCAAATCGACTCGAATAGCGAGGCCCTGCATCATAGACCAAGATGTGATTCCTCGTCTGAATAACCCCAGCGAGGCCTTGCCCTACGTCAAGTAAACTAAACCTGAATTGTTGTTCTGAGAGTGGTTTATGCTGGTTGAATATCAATGGAAAGCATAAAACAATGCCTAAATATCGCGCCGGTATTCCTTTAGGTGAAAAACAAAGCAAAACCCCAACCAATGCCAATAAAACTGCAATTAACCCTGGTTGATGCGTTTCCATACTGGCGGCAGGCAGCCCTGCAAAGAATGCCAACATTTCCCAGAAAAAATTCAATATGTGTTCCAGCAGGGAAAACAATATTTCAGCTATCACCGGTGAAATCCATAAAAAAATCACAGCACAAAACAGTAATGGAACAACACATAGACTAAGTAACGGAACAGCCAGAATATTAGCTATGGGAGAAATTAATGATATTTGCTGAAAATTCAACATTAATATGGGCATCAAGCCCACCCCGATAAGTACATTAATTTTGCCCATGGCCATCCAGGCATTTCCTTGTTTCAGTCGTCCTGCCAATAAAAACAGTATCAATCCTACAGCGCCAAATGACAGCCATAAACTGGCAGACAGGATACTCATTGGATTCATTAACACCACTAAACAGAATGTATAGACAAACACGTGGCGCACATTGATGTGACGTTTCCACAGTACTGCAAGCATAATCAGACCGAGCATGACCAGGGATCGTTGTGTAGGTAACATGAATCCGGCGAGAAACGCATAAAATACAGCGGCCAGTAATGCGCAATAGATTCCTGCCTGTACTGATGAAAACCGTGCGATCCCGGTCAGTTGCCAGCCACGTCGGCCAATATAAAACGCCAAACTTGCAATCAACCCAATATGTAGCCCAGATATTGCAACAAGATGACTGGTGCCCGTCCTTCTCAACACCTCCCAGTGATGTTTGTCCAGTTTCCCTCTTTCCCCCAGACTTAGCGCCAACACCAGACCCAAATGCTGACTCTGTTGAAAATTTTGATACACCTGGTCAGCAATTTTTTGGCGTAAAACAGACAAGGAAAAAGGGCTGATATCGTCTAATAATTCAGGCTTCGGCTTGTTTCTAACATACCCGGTCGCTCCAATCCCTTTCTCAAAAAGCCATTTTTGATAATCAAACCCCGCTGTATTTAAATGACCATGCGGCTTTTTTAATCTGACGTTCATCTTCCAACGTTGACCTGCCTTGATTGACGTGTCTGGCCAATACCAGCTTATTCTGATCAAATCAGGTATTTCCGCATCCGCCTGAATCACCTTAATATCGAATCGCACACGATTTTCATCAACGGCGGGTAAACCATTGACGATTCCTTGAATGGTAATATCTCTTCCCTGTAACGATTCATCCAGCTGATCATTCAGTCTGAGTTGTGCAAACAAGATTGACCCACTCACGGCAAAACACAAAAAGAACAATGGCCAATGTTGACGTAAAAACAGAATGCCAGTCACCACCCAAAGCCCGACCATCATTTTTACATCAGGAAGTAGGGCTAATTGTTGCACCAGTAAAACGCCACACAACAAGAAAAATCCATTAACAATCATACATAAAACGACTCATTGTTTCCCGTCATTAACATAGAGAAAAGTGTCTGAAACTTTCCCCGCTTTGCTGCTTCAAAGATAAAAAAAAACTGTTAGAATCAGCAACCTGTTTAGAAACAAACACCACCATGCCTAAAAGAATAATTAAAAAATTCATGCCTTCAACTGAAGCTATCAAAAATCATAAGCATCTTCAGTTTCTTGGCAAGCGCCTGCACAACCCAAATCTTTGGCATCTCACCCGTCACTCAGTCGCAAATGCATTTGCAGTGGGGTTACTTGCAGCATGGATTCCCTTTCCTGGACAAATGGTCATGGCCGCTTTTGGTGCTCTGTATTTTCGTGCTAACCTGCCCATCTCTGTCGCTTTGGTTTGGATAACCAATCCCATCACGATCCCTCCATTTTTTTATGCCGCCTACATGTTTGGTTTATTTTTGATGGGCAGGGATTTACCAGAAGGAAATATGGAGTTTTCAGTGACTAAAATTCTGGAAGGGATTGGAGATATTGGTGGCCCACTCATACTGGGCAGCCTGGTAATAGGTGCCTTTTGTTCTGCGGGCGGCTATTTTGGAATTCAGGCCTTCTGGCGTTATATCGTTTTAAAACGCTGGAACAACCGAAAACAAAAATCCCAAACGACATAACAAGGCCCGGAACGTCCGGGCCTATTTTATTTATGCATGGCCGTGATGAATGACTTCATCCATTTCAGAATCAATCATATTGTCGAAATGTCTTTTTAAAGATGAGTCAGAGGGCCTTTGACCATGACACTGTTCAATTTCATCATGCAAACCGGCCAGAAAATGGCGCCGTAGCGTTGCATCTTCAGGGAGGTGAATATCATCCGATAAAAAATGCGCAATTCTGTTACCCGGCAACATGTAATCTCTTAAATCAAGAACTGAACTAAACAAAGTTTCTGCTGCTGGCTGACTTTCACTTACCTCATCCAGGGTAGCTGACAAGTAGTCATCAAGTTTAGCCTTCAAGGTCGCCACATAATGACGTTTTAACGTACAATCAGTAGGCATTAAGCCCATTTCAGCTTGAAGCTCCGCAATGAGATGACTGATAACATGTCTTTTTAACGTTGCATCCTGAGGTACGTGTCCACTTTTATCTGCAACCTCATAAAACTCTGTGATATTTAACTGTTCACTTACGACACCAGATTCCCGAGCAGTTGAGCGGGTAACTTGAGGCTTCTCAACCACTGGTTTTGCACCTTTTGTCTCTACGTGGGCTGGCGAATAATTGTTTTCATAGGCGGAGATGTCTCGACGCAAACGATCAACCTCCGTATTTCCTCGAATAATTTTATGTTCTCTTAAAATCAATGCGATCACACTGACAACGGCTATGGCAAAAGAAAGCGCAGCTACATTCATAAGTCCTTCTGCAGCCATGAAACCGGCCCAACCGACAAATAACAAACAGTAAAAAACACCAAGATAGAATATGGTTTTACACTCCTTCTGAATGACTTCAGGGGATTCAGTCTTAATATAAAAAGGTTTTAGGCCTAGCTTCGTCATATTTTTTTCTGACCGCGTATCGCAATTCAACTGTCTTGCCGTCTGCAAGGTATCAAAATCCTGCCGTACCCGATGTTTACGGGTACTGCTTTTTTGCAACATTACTAACGAAACAAAAAATGCAAGCAGCATGGCAGAAAGTGTTATTACGAGTTCTAACATGATCATAATGACCTCCTCATTTTCCGTGTATTTTCCTCAGTTAAAAAAGCTGTTCCATAACAGCAGAAAAAACCAGAATGAAAACTCAACAAATAATTATTCTTGTTTGTCAAGATTTCATTCTGATTTTTTCGGAGTATCCTCTCATTAGAGGAAATTTACAAGTTATTATTATTGAATAATGCAAAACGTTTATTGACGCTTATTCTTGATAATCATTTTTATTTAGATTTAAGCCTGATATATAATCAAAAACTGTAAATAACTTGTTATTCTCAAAACTTATTGGCCCGTTTGAATGACCTGAACAACAATAATAACAATGGATAAAACAATAGTTATCATCGGGATTGGAGAGCTAGGCGGTGAATTTGCCCGTGGTTTTTTACGCTGTGGTTATGCTGTTCATCCTGTCACACGCCACATGTCTATTGCAGATCAGGCAACCGTTATTCCAAACCCTGCCCTGGTACTGGTTGCGGTTCCCGAAGCGCAGCTCGATACCATTCTTGCCCAAATACCTCTCCCCTGGAAAAAGCGATTATGCCTCATTCAAAACGAACTGCTGCCTGAACACTGGCTAAGCCACCAGATTCAAAATCCGACTGTCGCCGTTGTCTGGTTCGAGAAAAAAATTGGCATGGCGTTAACCAACATTTTATATACCCCAGTATATGGCCCACATTCAGCACTGGTCTTGCAGGCTTTGGCTGAGATCAACATTCCGGGCAAGCTACTGACTGATGATAATGAATTACTGTATGAATTATTAAGAAAATCGCTATACATCTTTACCGTGAATATTTGCGGTCTGGTGGAAAATACGACAGTGAAGCAACTCTGGTACGACAATACTGGACTGGCACGGTCGGTCGCTGAAGAAATTATTCAAATCCTGCTGGCTGTCACGGGTTCAGCTATTTCTTCTGACAAATTGATCCACGGAATGGTGGAAGGCATTGATGATTGTCCTGGTCGATACTGCCAGGGCAGACGTGCCAAACCGCGGCTTGAACGGGCTTTGCAACTGGCAGACAGCTATCAAATAGCCTGTCCAGTACTTAAAAAAATAGCCGGATAGGCCTTAATGGTATTTATACTCGGCCAGCTGGGCCAGGCTTTTTAATTTGTACAACAGTTCGTCACTGGGTGAAACACGCCAGTCATCACCAAGTTGTATTCGAGCTTCTGCCGTAGGGCATTGATACTGCAACACCACAGGGCAGGTGCCCCCGCGATACGGTGCCAATACGTCCGCCAAACGAGCGAGAAAGCCGTCACTGAGCCCGTTTGTCAGCTTCGGCCAATGGATTTCGACATTACGGGAGAATATTTCTCTGGCTTGTTCCATGGTATATATTTTTTCCGCCGTCAAACGCAACATGCCGGAAAATCTATCAATATCGATACCACCTTCGGCAATCAACACCTCGTCTTTACGCAGTAAATCCCTGTATTCCTCATACACTTTACTGAACGCCGCCACCTCGATTCGGCCACTGCGATCATCCAGTACAGCAAAACTCATCATTTTTCCCTGCTTGCTCTGAAGTGTTCTGACATCAACCACCAGGCCGGCAATACGCCCTTCCATGCGGCTTTTTCGCCCCGTTCCTACTTGGATACTGGCTATTTTGCCATGTGTAATATGGCTTAATTCCGGTTCGTATTCCTTTATCGGATGGCCTGTCAGAAAATAGCCCAGCGTTTCTTTTTCTGCTTCCAAGCGTTGTTTTTCCATCCACGGCTCAGTCACCTGAGTGTAAGTTTCATCTTCACTATCATCATGATCCACCTGCACCATAAGCCCAAACATATCATTCTGCCCGGCTTCTCGCATTTTGCCGTGCTGTTCCGCAACCCGCAATGCGGTGTCCAGCTCTACATAATGCGCCGCCCGATCCGGGTTGATACGATCAAACGCGCCTGCTTTGATCAACGATTCAAGCACACGACGATTGACCTTGCGTAAATCGACACGTTTGCAAAAATCATACAACCCGCGATAATCGCCATGTTTTTTACGCTCCGCCAGAATATCTTCAATCGCGGATTCCCCCACCCCCTTGATCGCGCCCAAACCATAGATGATGTGCTGCTGGTCATTGACGGTAAAGTGGTAATCAGACAGGTTGATATCCGGCGGCGTGATGACAAGCGTCATGTTTTGGCATTCTGTAATCAGGATGACCACTTTGTCCGTATTATCCATATCGGAAGACAACACAGCTGCCATAAAGGCGGCAGGAAAATGTGCTTTCAGCCAGGCGGTCTGATAGGCGACCAGTGCATAGGCGGCCGAATGTGATTTGTTAAATCCATAGCCAGCGAATTTTTCCATCAAATCGAAGATATAGGTGGCAATGGACTCGTCAATCTCGTTTTTGATCGCCCCTTCGGTAAAAATTTTACGCTGCTTGGCCATTTCCTCCGGTTTTTTCTTACCCATGGCACGCCGCAGCATATCAGCACCGCCTAGCGTATATCCCGCCATATCCCGGGCAATCTGCATCACTTGCTCCTGATATAAAATCACGCCATTGGTCGGCTTCAATATCGGTTCCAGCAACGGGTGGGCATACTCTGCACTGGCCCCATGTTTTACCTTGATATAATCATCTACCATGCCTGATTCCAGCGGCCCCGGGCGGAACAAGGCCACCAGCGCGATAATGTCATCAAAACAATCCGGTTTCAGTTTTTTGATCAACTCTTTCATACCCCGTGATTCCAGCTGAAACACGGCGGTAGTCTGGGCATGTTTTAGCAATTCGTAGGCATCATCATCATCACGGGGAATTGTGCTGATATCTATTTCGGCGTCATGTGCCGCCTGCCGTTGACGGTTAATAGTCTGTAATGCCCAGTCAATAATCGTCAACGTACGCAATCCGAGGAAATCGAACTTGACCAGGCCGACCGCTTCCACATCATCCTTATCGTATTGTGTAACCAGGTTACTGCCGTCTTCTTCGCAATACAGCGGGGTAAAGTCGGTTAACTTGCTGGGCGAAATGACCACGCCCCCCGCGTGCTTACCGGCATTTCTGGAAATGCCTTCCAACGAACGGGCCATATCTATCAGGCTTTTAACATCTTCTTCCGTTTCATACAGTTCTCTTAATTCACTGCTTTCGGTGAGTGCCTTGTCCAGTGTCATGCCGATTTCAAACGGAATCAGTTTGGCCAGCCGGTCTACAAAGCCATAGGAAAACGACAGCACCCGCCCCACATCCCTGACCACCGCTTTAGCCGCCATGGATCCGTAGGTGATAATTTGTGACACATGGTCGCGCCCATAATACCGAGCCACATAATCAATCACTTCATCACGTCGCTCCATGCAAAAATCAATATCAAAATCCGGCATGGATACCCGCTCCGGGTTTAGAAAACGCTCAAACAGCAGATCAAACTCGATCGGATCAATATCCGTAATTTTCAACGCGTAAGCCACCAGTGAACCGGCACCGGATCCCCGCCCGGGTCCTACAGGTATCCGGTTGTTTTTGGCCCACTGGATAAAATCGGCCACGATCATGAAATAACCGGGAAAACCCATCTGGGTGATCACATTCAATTCGATATCAAGACGCTCATAATAAGCGTCTTCAGTTTCGCCCTTGGCCGGAGGATGTTGCTGTAAACGCTGCTGCAACCCCTCGCGCGAAACCTGTTTGAAATGCTCATCCAGCGTCATGCCTTCCGGTACCGGAAAATCCGGCAGAAAATTTTTCCCCAGGGTTAACTCGACATTACAGCGACGGGCTATTTCTACCGAGTTTTCCAAGGCTTCCGGAATATCTGCAAACAACGCTTTCATTTCTTCCACGCTGCGCAGATATTGCTGATGGGTATAATTTTTGGGCCGTCTGTTGTCTTCCAGCACATACCCCTGATGAATGCAGACTCTCACTTCATGTGAATCAAAATCATCCGGTTCAATAAAACGTACATCATTCGTCGCCACCACCGGCAAATCACATGCTGCGGCAAGATTGATAGCAGCATGAACATAGCGTTCTTCATTAGCTTTTCCGACGCGCTGTAATTCAAGGTAAAAACAATCCGGGAAAAGTCGTTGCCAGAATTCTGCACACTCCTTTGCCAGCACTGTATTTTCGGCAAGCAAGGCCTGGCCAACATCGCCCTGCATGGCGCCGGATAACGCAATCAGGCCCTGATGATTTTGTGCTATCCATTCTTTTTGTAAAAGAGGAATACCCAAGCGCTGACCTTCTTGATAGGCTCTTGAAATCAATTCTGTCAGGGTAATGTAGCCACGATGGTTTCGCGCCAGCAAGGTCATGCAGAATGGGGTATCGTCCTGTTCGGGATTAACGATATTGACATCGGCCCCGACTATCCCTTTGATGCCTGCTCCCTGACTGGCACGAAAATATTTCACCAACGAAAACAGATTGCTGTTTTCGGTCAATGCGGCGGCCGGCATATTAAATTCCACAAGTTTTTTGACCAACGGCTTAATCTTGACAATACCGTCGATTAACGAAAATTCGGAATGAATGCGTAAATGGATAAATTCAGGTTGCATGCCTTATTTATCTAATAACTTTTTGACCGGTGCAAAGGATTTTCTGTGAAATTCAGTGATTCCATATTGTTGAATGGCCTGGATATGTTGTCGCGTCGGGTAGCCTTTATGTTTATGCAAGGCATATTGTGGAAACAAATCATCAGCGAAAACCATTTCATCATCACGCGCCACTTTTGCCAGAATAGACGCGGCAGATATCTGTGGCACACTCAAATCACCCTGGATCACCGCCTTGCAGGGAAAAGGCAGTTCAGGACAGAATGTTCCATCGACCAGAGCCATTTCCGGTATTTCGGATAATTGCAGGCAGGCGCGTTGCATGGCCAACAATGATGCCCGCAAAATATTGATGTGGTCTATTTCACTTGGTTCTGCACGGCCAATTGCCCATTGCAAAGCATCGTTTTTAATTTGCTTTGCCAATATTTCTCTTGTTCTAGCCGTCAATTTTTTTGAATCGGTTAACCCGGGTAATGAATAGTCTTTTTCAAACATTACCACAGAAGCAATCACCGGTCCGAAAATACAGCCCCGCCCCACTTCATCGACACCTGCAATCATGGAATTATCGAAATAATCAGTGCAATAGTAGCCAACAATGGCTGGTTAACGCAAAATACCGCGGGTAACGTTTCTCAGGAAACTGACCATGTCTGACAGCTCTGTACTTTCACCGGCCAGTTCTTCAATTTCCTCAATTGCATCTTCCAGACGCTGATTGTTTTTATACAGAATTTTGTAGGCCTTACGAATCTGGCGTATCACTTCTGCAGAAATACCATTGCGTTCCATGCCGACAGAATTTATGCCATGAGGGCGGGTAGGACGCCCACCCACCATGACGAAGGGAGGAATATCCTGGGTTATTGCGCTACCCATAGCAGAAAAACTGTAGCCGCCGATCTGGGTAAATTGATGCACCAGAGTAAAGCCACCTAAAATAGCATGATCACCCAGACTGACATGGCCGGCGATAGAAGCACCATTGGCCATAATGACATGATCACCAATACTGCAGTCATGTGCGACATGGGTATAAGCCATAAACAGGTTATCACTGCCAATTAAAGTCAACCCCTGATCCTGCTGCGTTCCCCGGTGGATAGTACAGAATTCGCGAATGATGTTACGATCGCCCATTTCCAGACGCGTGACTTCATTGGCATACTTTTTATCCTGGGGATCTTCACCGATTGAAGCAAACTGATAGATGTGGTTTTCCCGGCCTATTGCTGTCGGCCCTTTGATGACTACATGAGGTCCAATCACTGTTCCGGAGTCAATTTTCACCTCCGGGCCAATGACAGAAAAGGGGCCTATCTCTACATCTTCAGCGACTTCTGCATTGACATCGACGACCGCTTTAGGATCAATCATGATTCCACCGCCGCCGCACACATAATTTGAGCACTGGCAGCCATTTCTTCATCTACTTCAGCACGGCAATCAAAGGTCCAGATATTGCGTTTGTTCTTGACATAGTCAATGTGAAGCATCAACTGATCTCCGGGGACGACGCGTCGTTTAAAACGCGCTTTATCAATTCCAGCAAGATAATACGTCATGCCTTTTCCCAGGCTATCATCTGATTGAGAGGCAAGCAAACCGGTTGCCTGAGCCAACGCCTCCATAATCAACACGCCGGGAAAAATAGGTTCGTGTGGAAAATGTCCTTGAAAAAATGGTTCATTATAAGTTACGTTTTTTACCGCAAGCAGGCTTTCCCGTGGCTTGCAATCTATCACTCTGTCTACCAATAGAAAAGGATAGCGGTGAGGCAAAAACTCTTGAATCTCTTGAATATTCAACATCTACAGCCTTGATATGATTCTTGAAAACAGTATTTTAGTCAGACAATTTTGCCAATTTTGACTGAACCTGCTCGGTCACATCAATCTTTTCACCTGCGTAAATCACCCCATCAGTTAGTAACAGATCGAAATTTTCTTCCTTAGCCAACGCCCTGATCGCTTCAACAATTCGACGCTGTAATTTACCTAATTCTTCATTTCTGCGCATATTGAAATCTTCCTGAAATTCCTGCTGCAAACGTTTAGCCTCACGCTTTTTGCCCAGAATATCTCTTTCCAGCTTGCGTCTTTCAGATTCACCCATAACAGAAGCATCACGAGCCAGTTTTTCTTCCAACGTTTTTATTTCCTTACCTTGTGCCACCAGGTGTTTATCTCTGGGTTTAAATTCTTTTTCCAGACGTTGCTTTGCTTTTGCCGCCTGAGGAGCCGCTTCAAGCACTTTTGCAACATTCACAAAACCGATTTTCAGTTCTGCCACAGCTACGTTTGCAGTCAGCATCATGGCTGCTAATAAAGAAAGTTGAATTTTCATATTTTAAAAAATCTCCGATTGGAATTATTATTGACCTTAATTTTTCGATTATAGGTTAAATGAAACTTAAACTAAAGAACCGTCATAACGTTCGGTTCCTATTTACAACTTGAGCCCTACAGTCAACTCAACCCAACGACCAAACCAGGAGGCTGAGGATTATGGATGATTCTACTGCAACGAACCGCATAACCCGACAGCCTCCTAGAATCCTGAACCGAAAGAAAACTGGAAGGATTGTTGTTCGTCGTCGTCATCTGAGTTAAGTGGAATCGCAAAACTGACGGCCAACGCGCCAAAAGGCGATAACCATTCGCCGGAAAGGCCGACAGAATAACGCAGATTATCAATTTCAAAACCGTCGCTGACTGTCCCGGCATCAAAAAATGCCCCCAGCCTCATCGAGCGGGAGTTTTCTACAAAAGGCACCGGAAAAAACAATTCTGCCTTGCCCACAATTTTGCTGTCCCCACCAAATGATCGTCCGCGGGAATCTCTGGGCCCCAGGGTATTATCATTAAACCCTCTGACCGATCGGACACCACCAGCGAAATAATGTTCAAAAAATGGGAGATCATCCGTGTCGCCATAGCCATCACCATAGGCAACTTCCCCTAACAGACGAAAAGTAAAATCTTTTGATAAGGGGAAATAATGCTGATGTTTATAGGCTATTTTAAAATATTCCAGGTCACTGCCCGGAACGGTGATCAATGCTGACAATCGCTGCTGGCCACCCTCTGAGGGAAACAGTGCACGGTTTAGCGTATCATGCGTCCAGCCCACCGATGCTGAAAAGGAAATAAACTTATTTCCCTGTTTGTCGATAAATTCTTGAATTTCATCCGATGAGTCTGCCACTGTATTCAATTTGGTATGTTTAAACTCAAGATTGAAGCGCAAACGGTCATACTCATTTAACGGAATGCCAAAATTAAATCCTGAATTGATAACATCAGTTGAATAATTGGATATATTCGCTTCTTCAGCATCACGCGCACGATAACCTACATCATAACCCAAGCTGATACCGTCCACAGTAAAGTAAGGATCAAAATAACCAAAGCTGTATTGGGTGGTGACATCACTGTTATTAAAGGCCAGATTGACTCGTTTACCGGTTCCGAACACATTATCCTGCGAAACATTTGCATTGAAGACGATACCCTGAGTCTGAGAGAACCCGATACCGGCCAACAAGTTCCCCGAGGCCTTTTCTACAACCGAATAATTAACATCAATCTGGTCAGCTGCCCCCACGACGGGAGGCGTTTCGACATTAACCTGTTCAAAATAACCAAGTCGCTCTAACCTGGTTTTTGAACGCTCAATTTTTGCGGTAGACGCTAATGCCGACTCCATTTGACGCATTTCACGACGAAGTACCTCATCCCGGGTTTTGGTATTGCCGCTCATATTGATTTGGCGCACATACACCCGTTTTCCGGGGTCGACAAAAAATGTCATGGCAACCGTTTTATTATCATTATCTATCTCTGGCACCATATTTACGTTGGCAAAGGCATAGCCTTCATCACCCAATCGGTCGGAAATTGCTTTTGAGGTTTCTGTTGCATTTTTTCTGGAAAAAATCTCACCTGGCCCTACTTGTACCAGCTTAATTAATTCCTCTGGATCAACGATTAAATTGCCGGTTAGCTTGACTTTTTCCAGGGTGAAAACCTCCCCTTCATTTACGTTGACAGTAATGTAAATCCCTTTTTTATCGGGTGTGATCGCCACCTGAGTCGATTCAATCGCAAAATTGATATAACCGCGATCCAGATAATAGGAACGCAGGCTTTCCAGGTCTGCTGATAGTTTCTGCTTGGAGTATTGATCATCTTTGGAATAGAACGACAACCAATTTGACGTACTTAACTGGAACTGATCGATCAAGGTTTCCTTATCAAACACCTGGTTTCCCACGACATTAATCTGCTTGATTTTGGCAACTTTTCCTTCAGAAATATTGATGTGAATCCCTACCCGGTTACGGGTTAGGCGCGACACTTCTGTATCGATCTTTAAACCATATTTACCCTGACTAAAATACTGACGACGTAACTCCTGCTCGACTTTGTCCAGAATCAATCGATTAAAAACCTTTCCTTCTGTCAGACCTATTGATTCAAGGGCCTTTTGCAAGTCTTCCGTACTGATGTCATTGTTACCCGCAAAAATAATCTTGGCTATGGATGGTCGTTCCTGAACAACAACAACCAACGTGGAGCCTTCACGCTCCATCCTGATATCCTGAAAAAACCCTGTTTTAAATAATGCCCGTATGGAAGGACCAACCTTGGTCATGGAAAAGTTTTCGCCGATGTTAACAGGCAGATAATTGAATACGGTACCCGCCGAAATTCGTTGTAACCCTTTAACCTGAATATCTTCCACAATGAAGCTTGCAGATGATTGAACTACGGATGAAAGAAAAAGAAGAGCACTGAATGAGAAGGATTTGATCAGTTTATTTATCACGAAATTAGCTGATGTTTGATAAAAATAAATCGATTATAACACGCAGCTGTTTGGGCCTAAGCCTGAAATGTACTGCCATTTTTGTCGTCACGCATGCCCGATTGGAAAGGCAATCACCTCCTCGAGGCTGTCTGAATTATTTAATATCATCAGCAAGCGGTCAATGCCTAAAGCCACCCCGCAACAATCAGGCAACCCCGATGCTAAAGCGGCCAAAAGAAGCTGATCTTTTGGACCCACCGGTTGCCCGTTGTGTTCTCTGATCGCTTGTTCTTTTTCAAAACGAGCATTTTGTTCAGCCTCATCCGCCAATTCATAATATCCATTTGCCAATTCCACACCTTGGACAAAAACTTCAAAGCGTTCTGTAACCAATGGGTTTTGTACCGAAATTCGGGCTAATGATGAATGGATAACAGGATAGTCATACACCAACGTTATACCATTGTCCCCCAACTGGGGCTGAACAATAAAACTGAAGACATAATCCAGCCACACAGAATGATCTTCGCCACACACCGTGACAGCATCTGGCAACCGGTTAGCAAGGGCAAATTGCTGATATTGATCCAGCTCCATGACAAGCGGATCCAGCCCGGTAAACCGTTGAAAGATCGCCTGATAACTGACACGTTCAATGTGCTGAAATGCTGTTTGCCCTCCCGCTAACGATTGCAACAGCTGGCAAACTTCAGTCATCAAATCTTGCAGAGTAAAGCCTGTCCGATACCATTCAAGAAGGGTGAACTCCGGATTGTGCAAGCGCCCGCTTTCGCCGTTTCTGAATGCTTTACACATTTGATAAACCGAACCACTCCCTGCCGCCAGCAGGCGTTTCATGGCGAACTCGGGTGACGTCTGTAAATACAGACTACGCGGGTGTTTGCCAAACAAATAATCTGTTTTAAAAAAAGCCAAAGAAGGATCTGTGCCAATGGCTTGACTCAGCAACGGCGTTTCAACTTCCATCACTCCGCGTTGAGCAAAAAACCTGCGAATTTCTGCAAGCAGCATGGCCCTGGCCTGTAGCTGCTCAATATCACAAACAGGACGCCAATCAGAGTCTGCTGCCACTACTCTTTTACGCGAGATACATATTCGCCGGAACGTGTATCCACTTTGATCATTTCATCTATTTGAATAAACAAGGGCACTCTGACCACAGCCCCCGTTTCCAGGGTAGCAGGTTTACCCCCTCCCCCCGAGGTATCCCCTTTTAAACCCGGGTCTGTTTCAGTCACTTTCAATTCAACAAAATTAGGTGGCATCACTGACAAGGGCGCACCATTCCATAACGTCATGGTGCACACATCCTGTTCTTTCAACCATTTTATACTGTCAGCCACAGCATTATTATCAGCTTGATATTGCTCAAAACTGTCCGGCTCCATAAAATGCCAAAACTCACCGTCGGTATACAAATATTGGGTTTCAATGTCCACCACATCGGCTGCTTCGACCGTTTCACCCGATTTAAAAGTACGTTCAATTACCCGGCCGGTTTTCAAGTTTCTGATTTTAACCCGGTTAAATGCCTGACCTTTTCCCGGCTTGACAAATTCATTTTCAATAATCGAACACGGATCAGTATCAAGCATAATTTTCATGCCCGCTTTAAATTCATTGGTGCTAAAAGTCGCCATTATTTCCTCAAGTATCGCAACAAAATGTCGTGCATTATAATAGTTGGCTCTGTTGCTGTCATGGTCTGAGCGACTTGACCAGTTCTCCTATAAACTTAAACTGCATAACCACGACTTATTGTGAACCTCCCTCTTCCAGTTGCTTCTTGGCAAAACCAGTTACAAACCGCCTTTTCATCAGTAAAGGAATTATGTGATTATCTCCACATTTCATCTCAACATCTTCCACTACTGGACGATACAGCAAACTTTCCGTTTAAAGTGACCCATGACTTTGCAGCCTGCATGGAAAAAGGGAATCCTAATGACCCGCTATTTTTACAGGTACTGCCAGTCAACCAGGAACACGTTGAAACGCCGGGCTATGTTAACGACCCGGTAGGTGATTTGGAAGCATCATCTGGCCCGGGAATTATTCAGAAATATCAAGGCCGGGTGTTGCTGATCAGCACTCAAGCCTGTGCGATTCACTGTCGCTATTGCTTCAGAAGAAATTTCCCCTATACCGATAACCGCATTTCAAGCTCTCAACTGGATGGCCTCATTTCTGAGCTCAAACGTCGTACCGATATTCATGAAGTCATCTTAAGCGGAGGAGACCCGCTGATGTTAAACGACCACAAACTCCAGGACATTTTTAGCCAAATTGAATCCATAAACCACATCAAAAGGATACGGATTCACTCCCGTCTGCCTATTGTACTGCCAGATAGAATCACCCCGGCTCTGCTGCAATTATTTGCACACTCACCAAAACAAATTATCATGATCGTACATGCTAATCATGCGAATGAAATCAGCAACAAGGTCAAAGAGGCCTGCCACCTGATTAAATCAACCGGTGCAATAAGCTATAATCAAAGTGTTGTATTAAAAGGCATTAATGATAATGTGGACGCCTTACAGCAGTTGAGTGAAGTCCTGTTTGAAACAGGCATTCAACCTTATTATTTGCATACCCTGGACCGAGCAAAAGGCACAGCACATTTTGCCGTAGCCGATGAGCAGGCAAAACATTTAGTCTCTCAACTTACCCGTCGTCTCCCAGGATACATGGTGCCGCGCCTGGTTCGAGAAATCAAGGATCAGCCCCATAAAACACCCTTAATATAAATTTATATTTGCCTGACATCATTAACATAAGCGATTTTTGTTGATTTTTTCCACACTTTTCAACGTTAAATCGACTACGCTTATTTTAAGTTTATCCAGGTATTTTTAAATTGCATGACCCGACCCATTGGTTTCCCAACAACTATTAATGACGAAACAATCACTGATTGGCTGGCCTCTCTAAGTCAGTTAAATACAGTCAATGCCGCTACGTCTTTAAATGATGGCATCAACCAATTTCGTAAAACGCATCATAAACATGACCTTTACTATGATTGTTTATTAAAAATACTCCCGGCCAGTTTACTTCTTTCATCCACTTTGATTGATTCGTTAGAGCATGACCGGATGGATAGAAGTACTATTAAGCTGGCTAAACTCAGTCTGCTGATCCCAAGAAATCTTGCGCTGGCATTTTTAACTGAATTCAAAAAGCCAGGCAACACGCCAGAAATGTCAGCCTCAGCGGCTTATTATTTTCTGCAATTGATGGGACATTATCTGTTACTCAGTGTCAGTTGCCGTTTTCTGCCATCAGAGAAACTTTGGATCCATAGCGGGGAAATTTTTGAAATAGCTGACGACAAGAATCTCCTGTCTATCCCGGTCGCCAGTAAACATACTGAGTTCAGAGAATTAAACTGCATCAAAGATGTCATAAAACGCAATGTAATGTTTGCCGTCTGCAGCATGCAACGCATCAGCAGACAAGATGTTCGCCCACTTTATCTTTTATGTCATCAATATTCCCGTTATATTCAGATTGTCCAGGAAAACTCGACACCTTGTACCTATTATTGGCCATACCTGGAAAGTTTTCCCAGAATAAAACGTCAACTAAACCAACGATTGCAACAATACCATTGTGGGTTAAATTTTGACGAGCTTCTCATCAAGCTACCAGATTATAACCGACTGGCAGATAAGATTAGCGAACCCCTTTATCACCAAGTTAAATTAACTTTTACTGCATTCAAAAAACCCTTGAATGACAGCATTCCGGCCGCGCCGAAAATTCAACGCATCTTGTCCGGATTGCCAGCCATCCATGAATTTCTGACAGAGCGACAAAAACTCAACCGGATCAACCAGCTTGGAGGGCTAGCCCCTGACTCAAATAGAATCAATAAAATGAATCTGGAACCGATGGCGCATGAAAAAAACCATCTGACCTTTACTGAAAGTTTTCTCAACCAAGCTGAACAAACGGAAGAATTGGTCGCGGGGCATACGATTAAAATATTGCGCACGCAAAACAGTCAATATTTAAATATCGAAAGCCACAAACTCAATTTTGAAACAGGCGACCTGGTTTTATTGTTCGACAAAAAAATGAACCTGACCCTCGGTTTGATCAAACAACAAAAACTGGCGACGACCCATGAATCAACCCAATTACTGGTCGAAAAAATCACACAGATGATAACGCCGGTCACTATGGTCCATAAGCATGGAGAGTGGGCAGGGTTGCTATCACATGATACCCACCAAAGAACCTCTATTATCTTGCCTTACCAACGCCTGCAAAGTGGTGAACAACTCGTCACGACGGATGCGCAAAAACTCAATCTGGGATGTGTTCTGTCCTACTCACCCAGCTTCATCCAATATCAATTGTTTCACTAAAAAATGCAGACAAGTCGATGCTTGCCTGCATTGGCTTGTTGGTTATTTAGTGCGGTTTCTTGTTACGCTCACCAGCGCTAATGCTGATAAAAACAACGGGAATGCAGCAGGCACCGGAACAACAGTCGCATCAATAGTTAAATTCGGGTTTCCAGGATCAAACGTATTATCCAGGCCTGAAAAGGTAATATCGGCATCTGATGCAGTTGCTGCTATCAGAATATGGAAATCACTGCCTGAATTAATCAATTCAACCCACGTGCTTTGATTGGCAGAGAAATCCAAATTGAAATTTTCTGTTTCACCCCCCACTTTTGCCGAATAAGCAAATTTACCCAATGAAACCGGTGCAAAAGTGTATTGACTGCTCACGATTCCATTAATCAAAGTGTCGTCGAAGCTTAAGTCAGCATAATCATTTAACGCCGCTTTGCTATCCGCAGTAAAGAAAAACTCAACTTCGGAACCATCGCTAAAAAAACGGTCATTATGCGTTAATTGCAATACAACACTATTCACCGACGCAACCTGTCCACCAAAATCTGAAGCGTTAAAGGCAAAATTAGCTATGCCGTATTCGGCAAAACTATCATCATTTCCTGAACCATAATAATCAGAAAGCTCAGAATTTCCTCCAATATGAATCGCTCCCTGCGCAATTAAATCTTTAGACACTGCCGCTGCATGGGCAGAAGAGATTGATGTCAGTAGCAAAACGATTGCTATTTTTACAATTTTCATGTTATTTCCTCAATAAACTGTTTATTTGACTTTACGACGCGCAACCCATCCGAAAACCGCCATGGCAGACGCGAATAATGGCAATGCGGCTGGCACAGGAACCGGTTTAACAACATCCACATAAACCAGGTGATGATCTGAGACATCGTTCAAACCTGCCAGAGGACTGCTATCTTCAGGCCAGAAGACGCCAGCTGAAGTAATGTCCAGATTTGCTGAAGGCAGAACATAGTCAACACGCACCCCACCCACGAATTCAGCGGTATCATCAGCATCTGGACCCCCTTCCCCTTCAGGAACAACACTATTGTTGATCAAAGGATTGTTTGCCAGAAAAGCATCAATAGGATTATCCGTAGAGTCGCCTTCATCAACATCTGCGTTTAAATCGCCAGCGATGACAAAGTAATCACCTTCATTCAATCCACCTTGCACACCATTATCGTCTGTCATGTAGTTTTGATCCGGATCAACGAAATCGGCAACCAGTCTGATTTCATCGTGATTCCGTAAACCGTTGCGATCTTCAGCGCCGTCAAATACGGGTGGCGTAGGATGACTGGTCACAAAGTGAATGGTTTGACCGTTCACATCAATCGGCACACTCATATGGTTTTTGGAAGACAACCTGACTGCATCCAGCTCGGCACTGGTATACCAGTTTGCTGTATCACCGTTGCCATCTCTATCTTGCGGATCAGCCGGCAGCTTTGCGCCAGGCATGTCTTTCCATAAGAAGTTCTGGAAAGTGCGCGCGTGATCTGATTTGATGGCATATTTTGATAAGACAACCATCCCGAATTGCCCCGGGTAACGGCCAAAGCCGTAGGCATCGTCAGCGTAATCAAAGGACATTAAATCCCCGCCGGTATTGCCATCATTATCCAGATCAAATCCTGATGGAACGCCAGTATTGGATGGCGCAATGAAGACATGATTATATTCAATGCCTGATTGACCATTTTGCCCGACACTCAGGTAATTTTTTTGAAAAAGCGCAGGATCTTGCGCATCGTAATCAAATTCGTTAATCAGCAAAACGTCAGGTCTAACCCGTTGAATTACCTCAGCAACACCCTTTAATTGAGTGTTGGTAGCGGAAGACAAACGTTCTGTTTGATCATCCGCATTAAAATTCGAAATTGACGCATTAAATGTTGCAAAACGGATAGAATCTGCCGCCATCGCTTGTGAAGAAAGCAGGCACACACTGCAAAATACAATGGCATTTTTTTTCGTGTTAATTTTTTTCATGACTCCCTCAATCATTCTTTAAGTTGAAATGAAAATCGAGCCCTTACTACAAACGACATCGGGTGACTTTCAAGAGGGATCATATCGGCCATAAATGACAGCACGATGACTTTATTTTTTCTGCACAGCCTATTCAATTGAATATGAAAAAATTTATCTACAGTCAACGTCTATCATCTAAAATAGAGTTATACATCTGATTATTCCATTTTTAATGCAAACATTAGTTCATCATTTATTGACTCATAAAGCCAAGCATGCTGGGCATACCCCCGCTCTGAGCCACAAAAAAGATACCTGGTCATATCAACAAATTGCTGAAGACACCCAGCAATTAAGCTTGTCGATTTTGCAAAGTGGTTTGGCATTTCAAGACAGGATGGCAATTTATCTGCCTAAACAAAAAGAAACGGTGCTCGCCATGTTTGCCGCATGCCAGGCAGGCAATGTATTTGTTCCGGTCAACCCGGTACTCAAGGCCCCTCAAGTCGTTCATATTCTTAATGATTGCAATGTCAAACTGCTGTTTACTTCTGCTGCTCGTCTGCAAGCCATTATTGGCGAACTAGACAATTGTCCCGATTTAGCGACCATAGTCCTCGTCGATGGAAAGACAGAACATTTTGATTCACTCAGTTTAAATGTTATTGACTGGCAGGCGTTTTTAGAGCTGGCGAATCCTGCCGTTACTTTACCTACTATTATTGACAGTCATATGGCTGCCATACTGTATACATCGGGCAGCACGGGTAAACCGAAAGGGGTTGTCTTATCCCATAAAAATATAGTCCTGGGGGCAGCTAGTGTGGCAGAGTATTTACACATCACCCCGCAGGATAAAATTCTGGCTGTCTTACCGTTCAGTTTCGATTATGGCTTAAATCAATTAACAACATCTTTTTTGCAAGGCGCTCATTGCGTTCTGCTGGATTATCTTTTACCCAATGATGTGGTAAAAGCATTGAAAACGCATCACATTACGGGGCTTGCCGCAGTCCCGCCATTATGGGCGCAACTGGCGCAACTGGACTGGCCTGCGGAAATAAACCTGCACCTTCGTTACATGACAAATTCTGGTGGCAAAATGCCCAAAGCGGTACTGGAAAAAATTCGCCAGAACGCCCCTTCCAGTCAGTTTTATCTGATGTACGGCCTGACCGAAGCCTTCCGCTCCACTTTTTTGCCGCCAGAACAAATAGATACGCGCCCTGATTCTATGGGCAAAGCGATTCCTAATGCTGAAATTCTTGTGGTACGTGAAGACGGCTCACCGTGCGAACCCAATGAGCCCGGGGAATTGGTTCATATGGGGTCGCTGGTGGCCATGGGCTACTGGAATGCACCGGAGAAAACCGCTGAACGTTTTAAACCTGCTCCAAATCAAATCAGCGAACTTCCGCTGACTCAAATCGCCGTCTGGTCAGGAGACCAGGTGCAAATGGACGAGGAAGGTTATCTGTATTTTGTAGGGCGCAAAGATGACATGATTAAAACCTCGGGGTACCGTGTCAGCCCGTCTGAAGTGGAAGAAACCATTTACAGTACGGGACTGGTCAAAGAAGCTGCCGCTATCGGTGTCGAGCATCCATCTCTCGGCCAGGCTATATTAGTTGTTGTTCAACCGGATTCAATTGATTTTGATGATCAGGAATTACTTAAAGCGTGTCGCGCATCTCTGCCAAACTTCATGATTCCATCAAAGATCATTTATAAAGATGCGATACCCAAAAATCCCAACGGTAAAATTGACCGTAAGCAACTTTCCCAACAATACGCTGATTTATTTCAATAATTTTCTCCATGTCAAAAACGCCTGTTCACGCTCCGCAAACCCAATATGAAGTAAAAGACAATCAATTAATGATTGGCGGCCTCTCCGTGTCCCAACTGGTTGACCGCGTAGGTTCAACGCCCTTTTATGCCTATGACCGGGCTAAATTAACTGAACGGGTCAACTATGTGCGCCAACACATGCCGGAAAAGCTTAAAATTCATTATGCAATGAAAGCCAATCCGATGCCTGCTCTGGTTCAACATATGGCTGCGATTGTGGACGGCTTTGACCTGGCTTCGGCCAATGAAATGCAGGTGGCCCTGGACACCCCCATGTCACCAAAACATATCAGCATGGCTGGCCCGGGTAAGCGTATTGAAGAATTGTCCCAAGCCATTGCAGCAGGGATCACCATTAACATTGAGTCCGAAACGGAACTCGACAGAATCGTTGCCATTGTCGAACAAAAAGGATATATCGCCAATATTGCTGTACGCATCAACCCGGCGTTTGAGCTGAAAGCCTCCGGCATGAAAATGAGTGGCGGCCCCAAACAATTCGGCATTGACGAAGAACGCCTCCCTGCCCTGTTACAAAGAATTCAGTCCTTACCGGTAACATTTCAGGGGTTTCATATTTACAGTGGCTCGCAGAACCTGAAACCTGAGTCCATTATTGAAGCGCAACAACGCAGTTTATTATTAGCTGATCGACTGCTAACCGAGGCCAACCTGGATATCATAAAACTGAACATTGGTGGTGGTTATGGTATTCCTTATTTTCCAGGTGAAACCCCGCTGCCGCTCAAAGAGATTGGTGAAAAGCTGGCAGCTAACATGGAAAAGTTTCATCAACGTTTCCCTCACGCTGACATCATCATTGAACTTGGTCGATATCTCGTCGGAGAAGCGGGTGTATACGTGTCCAAAATTATCGATAAAAAATATTCTAGAGAACAAGCATTTCTGGTTGTAGATGGCGGCTTACATCATCACTTGGCCGCCACTGGAAACTTTGGGCAGGTTATCCGCAAAAATTACCCTGTGGCTATCGCCAATAAAATGGGTGAACCCAGCGCCACTGAAAATGTTAATATCGTCGGCCCGTTGTGTACTCCCCTTGATATTCTTGCCGGAAAAATGGACCTTCCCGTTGCACAAACAGGTGATTACATTACTGTTTTTCAGTCAGGCGCGTATGGTTTCACAGCCAGCCCACATTTATTTTTGAGCCAGCCCGAGTGCCGGGAAGTATTGGTTTAACAAACTCTTCATCTTTTAACACATACACATGATTTCTCAAATGGGTGCATTAGATAAAAATGAACAACGCACATTACTGTCGTTGCTCGCGATTTTCGTTGCTAGTATTTTGATTTTTTTTACTACCTGGGAATCTATTATTTCTATCTGGTTAAGATCAGACACCTATGCGCACGGGATGATCGTCTTGCCTGTTTCAACCTGGCTAGTCTGGCGTAACAAATCCGTCCATAAAACATTACTAAATCCACAAAAGCGCAGTTTGTTGGGCCTGCTGTTCCTGCTTGCCAATGGACTGCTTTGGATTATGGCATCGATCACGCATGTGCTGGTTATTCAACAATATGCGGTTGTCGGCCTATTGATTGGCAGTCTGTGGTTCTTTCTGGGAAACACTGCAGCCTTGAGCATTCTTTTCCCGCTTTGTTTTTTGTACATGATGGTCCCCGTCGGCGAAGGCTTGCTCCCCGACCTGATGATACTTACTGCCGACATTTCAGTGTTCATGTTAAAACTCACTGGAATTACTGTATTTCGGGAAGGCCTGCATCTTTCCCTGGTCAGTGGCGACTGGGAAGTGGTTGAGGCCTGTTCGGGGTTAAGGTATTTAATCGCAACCATTACATTGGGCTTGATCTACGCCTACATAACGTATACAAAAGCCTATAAGCGCTTAATTTTTGCCCTTTTATCGTTTGTCATTCCGTTACTGGCAAATGGCTTACGCGCCTATATGATCATTATGATTGGCCACATGAGCGACATGACATTGGCTGTTGGCGTGGATCACTTAATCTATGGCGCTGCCTTCTTTGGCATCATTATATTTGTTATGTTTTATATTGGCTCGTTCTGGAAAGACGCCGTTCCCACGCCATCGTTTGAACCGGGTGCCGCTAAACCTACCTCTTCAACAGCTGTCCATCATTATGTCGTGCCTCTTTCGGCCCTGTTAATCTCATTATTATTTTGGCCCATTGGCTATGATCAATTACAACGTAACTATTCTGCACAATTGGCGTTATCTGAATGGCATGCATTAGCCAACGTCAATCACTGGAAAATCACGGAAGCACCCAATTGGAAATGGCGACCTGCATTTAAAGGTGCAGAATCTGAACGCCTGGATTTTTACATCAATGATGAGGGTTTGGTCATAGGCATTTACCAGGCTAACTTTGGCAACGAAACCCAAGGTGCTGAACTGGTCAATTCACGGAATACGCTGATCACTGAAGACCAAAAAGACCAATGGCGTATTATGAAGCAGCTGAATACAACCATTCAGACCACTGATTCTGAGGTCGATTTAGTTATTCTGGAATCTATGAATAACAACACCGATGAAGTGACTACGCTCAAATGGTATCAAGTTGGCAATTATGCAACCAACAAAAGTTACTTTGCTAAAGCCTTTCAGCTAATCAAACGACTGACTTTAAACACTTCAGCAGAAATCTACTTTGTCGTGTACACAGAAACGCATCGATTTGATTTAGAGCAAAAAGTGCGTCGAGACAATTGGCTGGCTTCTTTTTAGGCAGGACCTGTTAACGCTTTTACCCATTCAAGCGTCACATTTTCAACTTCAGCACGCCATTGTTGACTGGAAAAGGTATGATCAGCCTGCTGAATATCAACACGTTGCACCGGCGATTGGGCTAATAATCCATGCCATTCGTGATCAGCTTTAACTACCTCTCTAAACTCCTCTGCAGTTAAATCTCTTCCACTTAATATGATCATGACCGGATGATTAAAACGCTTTAAACACTCCCTCATCCTGACAGGTAAAGCTAATGTCGCGTCTACAAGATCTGAATAATGAGCCTTTGGCCCCTGCTTGACTTCATCTGTTGAAGCTCGAATCTTGCTCGCGAAAGCTACCAAAGAGCGCAGCGAATCCTGATAATTAAATTGTAAACACAGAACTTTTTTCCATAAATCAGCACTGGTTAAACGCTGCCAATAATAATGTTTTAAATAGGTTTTGGCTTCACCTTGTTCGGTAAAAACCCAGGGGTTTAATAAAATCAGTCCTTGCACCCTTTTATCCTGGTAGGCATAAAACAACGCGGCCGAAGCCGCATCACAAAGCCCCCAGATAACCACACCTGTTAAATCCGGACACTGTTCATAAAAAGCGTCGATCGCCGCCTGAATGTCCTCATCTACCTGGGCGAAACTTCTTATTATTCCGCTTGAATCCCCCATTCCCCGATAATCAAACCGCATGACAGAAAAATTGTTTTCACACAGTTTGCGGGCCAGCAAAACAAATTGCCGATGGCTACCCACGCGATATTGAGGTCCTCCTACCACAATCAACACACCGATTTTTTCAGCCTTTACTGGAATATGGAGTATGCTCAACAACTCATCTTGGGAGCAGGAAATAACGACAGGGATCTCTTGGCTGGACATAACTTTTGTAGACCTGATGACTAGGAAACTGATGGATTATTCATCTAGCGCTTGACACGTTAATGATATTAATTTTTTGGATTCAGTTATCTCTTGGCTTGCCCAAAATTGTATGTCATTCAGTATTTCTAAAGACACGTGGTTATTAAGCTGTTTCAAATTATCAACCCATTTTTGGGTTTGATAAGTAGGGGTTGACGCCTCATCCAGACTTATTTCAAACACATGGAAATACCCAACATTGTTGATGTCATTTTGTAAGCATTTTAATTCCAGCATCGGCACCATTAATTGCGGATTTAACAAATACCCTGCAACTTCTTCGGTGTGCCCTTCAATCAATCGTTGTTTTATTTCTGACGTTTTTATCTGAGGCGCATTATTTTCCATAAACGAAGCTGCCGCTTTTAATCGCAAAAATTGCATGACATACTGCTCCCCCGTTAATACGGGCTGCCATGCAATCAATCTGTCAAATTTTTCATCGGTACGATTAAGAAAATCTAACGCTAACAGACTTCCTGCCCTTAAGCTCCAAAGACTTATTTGGCTATACCCTTTCGTTTTTAACCACAAGATAAGCTCGTTGATATTATCCAGCCATATGCGCCACGTTGCCTCGCCAAACTCCCCATAGCTATCCCCGGTACCAAATAAATCAAAACTAACCACAGAATACCCCTGTTCAACCCATGCGCGGGCTTGTTGGCTTACCATTCGTCTGGATTTATTCATTTCCTCAGCAAATGCCGGAATACAAAGCACACATTTTTCAGTGTTAGACGGATAATAGTTAACAAATAAACTATAATTTTGATGTTCTAAAAAAAACGGGGTCATATCACCTTGGGGAAATAGATGCCTCTAATTTAACCTGCCAGCTTTTGTTCCACAAAACTGACCAAAGAACCCACAGAAACAAATACTTCAGCGTCAATTTCATCGTCTTCTACAAAAAAACCATATTTTTCTTCAAGTGCTGTCAGTACTGACACAACAGCCATAGAATCAAATTCAGGCATAGAGCCTACTAACAAAACATCCTCATCTAATGGCGCATTTTCATCCAACTGTAAAATGCTACGTAAAATATGACCGACTTCTAACAACATTGACATAAATAACCTGTATATCTAAAGTTATAATAGTAAAAAAAACTAATCCATTTATTTCATTGAGCGAACGATTCTACCCCAGACCGTAAAATTTATGAACCCAGTCTTTCCTCAAGCAAAAATTCCGCTTACTCCGTTATTGGAGTTTTCTTCAACTCAATCCAGACAACCCATTGCATCTGTTTTAGATCTTCCACATAAAAAATACACGACCAGTGGAAGAGCAGCGTTAGCCTTGGCTTTAAAACATATAAATCTACAACCCGGTGACGAAGTCCTGATTCCTGCCTTTCACTGTGAAGCTATGGTTGCCCCGGTTATATGGCTAAAAGGCAAAGCCATTTTTTATAAAATAAACCGAGATACTCAAGCGAATATAGACGACATTCAAAAAAAATTAAATCATTCAACGAAAGCCATACTGGCAACGCATTATTTTGGGTTCGCTCAACAGCTAGATCAACTGCGCGAGATTTGCTCTAAGCATAATATTGTTTTGATTGAAGACTGTGCTCACGCTTTTTTTGGCGCAACCGATAATGGGCTTGGCATTGGGGCTACTGGTGACTATACCATTGCCAGCAGCATGAAATTTTTTCCCATTTATGAAGGTGGGCTGCTTTGTTCCAGTAAAAAAAACCTGGATGACCTGAAATTAACGCCCCCTGATTATAAATTTCAGCTAAAAGCAGTAATTAATACCATTGAAAAATCAATTTATTATCATCGCTTGGGATTGGCTGGATTCTTTATCAATGCGCTTTTTTACATTAAAACGTTGTTATGGACAGAATTGAAAAAAATTAGAAAAAACCCATCAGCAAAAATCGGCCCCGGCTCATCTGAAGGTGGTTTTGGGCTTGACCCGGATTGGGTTTATAAAAAAAATTCTGTTTTATCTGAGTGGCTGATTAAACATGCAGATTCAAAGCAATCTGCTTTTTGCAGAAGGGAAAACTACAAAAAAATTGACCTTGCCTTATCAAAACTTGATCACTGCCATCCACTATTTACCGACCTCCCCGAAAATACGGTTCCCTTTGTCTATCCCTTATATGTGGATAACCCTAAAGAGTGCTTTACACAACTCAAACAATTAGGGGTGCCCATCTGGCGGTTTGGTGAATTTTTAGATGCGGAAGTCACCATGGATACCTGCCCCACCAGTGTAGAATATAGCGAACATATCTTTCAATTTCCTTGTCATCAATCATTAACCAAACAAGAAATAGAATGGATGATCACCCAGATAAGCAATACTCTCTCAAAGGAAAATAAATGACCTGGACACTTTATCCCATCTCTGAATTTGACCGATTCACACAACAATGGGATGCTCTTAACCAACAAACCGGCAATCACCCTTTACTTGATTCAGATTTTGTTGTGCCTCTGGTCGCACATTTTGCCAATCCGTCCAACGATAAACTGGCCATTTATGGTGATATTGCCAACCCTGAGGTCATTACCTTACTCATTAAAAAAAAATTTGGCACCTGGGAAACATTCCAGCCTTCACAGGCACCAATCGGCCTCTGGTTACAACAAAAACATATCTCAACCGAGAACGTTTTAGCTGAATTAAAAACCAAACTCCCCTTTCCAACACTGCTTCTCAGCATTACACAGCAAGACCCTGATTTTTTTCATCGTCCTGCAAAAAGTTCAAATATTAATACTTTGGATTACATTAAAACAGCCCGAGTAACTCTCAATGGAAGTTTTGACGACTATTGGTCTGCCCGGGGGAAAAACCTGAGACAAAACCTGCGTCGCCAACGCAATCGTTTAGAACGAGAATCTACGTTAACCGAATTAAAGATTCTTGACCACGCAGATGAAATGGAGCAGGCCATCATTGATTATGGCAAAATGGAATCATCAGGCTGGAAAAACGAACTTGGCACCGCAGTCAACATCAATAACAGCCAAGGAAAATTTTACCGGGATATGCTGGCCAATTTCTGCAACAAGAAGCGTGGAAAAGTATTTCAATATTTTTATGACGCGCAATTAGTAGCGACTGACCTTTGCATTTTCAATGAAGAATGCATTGTTATTCTTAAAACCACTTATGATGAAAGCATATCCACTTCATCTCCTGCCATGCTCATGCGTCAGGATGCCTTTAATTACATATTCGATCACAAGCTAACTAAACGTATTGAGTTTTATGGCAAGGTAATGGACTGGCATACAAAATGGAGTGATGAAATAAGAACCATGTTTCATATTAACTATTATTCTTTCAGCGTCTTAAACCGGTAAAATGACATCTACAAATAACAAGAAAATTATGTTGTTGGCTGCCAATTTTGGAGGAAATGTTGGCGATCTTTTTATTTATGAAGCGGTTGCCAACTTTATTCATCAGCAGCTTCCTCAAGCTGAAACGCATGTTTATCCTTACCCTTTAAGAAATGATCAATTTGTCGCTCTACCGGCTGTCTTACAATCAGGCCTAAACAGCAACATCAAGATCAAGCCTCCATTATTTGCATTAAGAAAAAGTGTCGATCACTATATGCGCAGCCGTCCCTTCCTGGAAAAATTGATCATTAACAACTATTTTTCCCCCTTGATGTCTTGCATAAAAAAATCCTCTTCCACTGATATTCAATATGATCATATTGTGTCTGTCGGGGGAGAAATGGATATTCCTTACTCTTTACTGGACATTCATTCATATTTGAATGCCATGAAGAAACCGCTAAAAAATATCATTTACGGCCCTATTTCACTCAAAATAAAACATCAACACATTCCATTTTTAAAACAATGCTTTGCAGATGTTGATGAAATCGCTATAAGAGACCCCAGAACATTCAAAAACCTGAAAAATATTGGTATCGAAAATATAAAACTGGTTCCTGACTGTGCATTTCTTGCTTATAAGGAGGAACAGAGCCAATCCTCCTGGAAAGGTTATATCGGGCTTTGCCTTCATTCAAGATGGGCGCACCAAAAACATTTTAATGACTATATTAAGGGATTTTCTGATGCCGCCAAAAAACTGGATAGCAAATTGATTTTATTTGTCACCAATATCCGGGAAGATCATTTATTAGTGACAAAACTGATGGATCTAGTCCACACATCAGACAATATTGAAATCACCCTACCGACATCGACCAAGGAATTACAAAAACTGTACCAAAAGACTGACCTCGTGATCTCTGATCGCCTGCATGGGATACTCATTGGAATGATTTCAGGTTGCAATGTTCTGCCTATTGCGACGCGGGATAAAATCAAAGGCTATTGCGAATACCTGAAATTATCTAATTTTTTGACTGGTGAAGAAAACAATCAGGAGCTCTATCAGAAAATGGAGAAGGCCAAAAATAATCATAATACTTTGAAAAAGAGTATTGCTGAATTTGCATCTTCTGCTTCTTCTGAAGTCAAAAGTTACTATACTGCTAGATTAAATCGATAGATTTGTATCACATTAGAAAAAATAAGCAGGCTATTCATGTTAAACATATGGAAAACCAGAAGATTTCTGGCAAAAAAGCTAAATCTACCCTTTCTGACCGACCGCCATAATTCGCTACACTTTCCTGATTCAAAACTCATTTCTTTAACGCCATACGAAATTCAAAACCCAACTGATTTTGAAGAACATACACATAAACTGATTTTTTTACATATACCCAAGGCTGCTGGCAGCTCAATTAATATTATCCTTGAAGTTGCAGCAAAATATCTTGAAAAACACTATCTACATTGCAATATCAGGAAGTATAACCCTTCCATTAAGATCATTGATGGCTGGCAAGGGGCGTCGCCAACGGCTATGTCTTTAGAAGATGATGTTATCAATCAGGCTGATTTTATTTCAGGACACTTCATTTTTGGCATAGACAATATAATTAAAACCAATGCCAGCTATTTCACAGTTATTCGTGAACCTGTCGAACGGGAAATCTCATCACTTAATTATATTTATCAGAATGGCCAGTTTAATGACAACGACAATGTTGAAGACTATTTATTTAATGTATTAGACAACCCGCAAACAAAAATGCTTGCTGG